>Ga0265338_10004572_pt1 | contig 18617 bp, 21 predicted proteins | sample 42126metaG_FD_193579 | JGI IMG/M metagenome (GOLD analysis project Ga0265338, IMG submission 193579) | Rhizosphere microbial communities from Carex aquatilis grown in University of Washington, Seatle, WA, United States - 4-21-26 metaG | ecosystem: Host-associated > Plants > Roots > Rhizosphere... | reverse complement strand
GTTTGTGATTACAATCTTGTTATAAGAGCCGCTCTTAAAAAGATTGGGGTATATTACTATATATTCCCAACCTATTCTCAAGCGCGTAAAGTCATTTGGGATTCTATTACGTCTGATGGACGCAAGTTTATAGAATATCTCCCTGCTGAGCTTATTGAATCAAGTAACTCGCAAGAGATGAAGATACGCCTCACTAACGGCTCGCTTATACAACTTGTGGGATCTGATAACTATGACTCATTGGTTGGTACTAACCCTCGCGGTATTGTGTTTTCTGAGTACGCATTACAAGATCCTCGCGCGTATCAGTTTCTGCGTCCAATTCTAACAGCTAACGATGGCTGGGCGCTCTTTATAAGTACGCCGCGAGGCAAGAACCATTTATGGGAACTTTATAATATTGCGTTGCATTCTACAGATTGGTTCTGTTATAAACTCACGATTGATGACACTCAACACATTCCCTTTGAAGAGATTCAAAAAGAAAAGGATGAAGGGATAATGTCTGATGATCTCATTCAGCAGGAATATTATACTTCGTTCACGATGGGTATTGAGGGTGCGTACTATCTTAAATATCTTGATGATATGCGTGTTAAAGGCAGGATTGCCCAAGTTCCTTGGGAATCAGGATTCAAGGTTCATACTGCATGGGATCTTGGCGTGAGAGATTCGACTACGATTATCTTCTTTCAGTCTATTGGTCAGACCGTACGCCTTATAGATTGCTATTCAAATGCTAAAGAAGGTTTAGCGCATTACGCTAAGATTATTTCACAAAAGCCTTACAACTATGGCAAGCATATTGGCCCACACGATATTAAAGTGAGAGAATTTGGGACTGGTATGACACGACTTGAGCAAGCACGTCAGCTTGGTATTAACTTTACTGTGGCGCCCGATGTTGCTGTGCAAGATGGTATAGAAGCGGTGCGATCTGCATTCTCAAAGATCTGGATAGACGAAATAGCCTGCAAAGATCTTATCAAGTCACTTGAAAACTATCGCCAAGAATGGGACGAGAAAAAGAAAGTATATAAGCCAAATCCATTACATAACTTTGCTTCACATTTTGCAGATGCTATGCGATATCTTGCTATATCATTGCCAAGAACGCGTGATGGTCTATCCCCAGAAGATTTAGATAAACGTCATCAAGAGGCTATTTATGGACATAATAATAACATGCCTGCTGTGTTTAGAGATGATTTACCAGATTATCCTTTTGGGAGTTGATAATGGATGACTCAATAATATTACAGTTCGCCAAAGAAGATGTTGCCTCGATGTGCCTTGAACTTGTTAAAGATATAGCTCAACAGATCATTGATGTTGAAGCTAAAAAACACGATATCCTCGGCGACGATAGTCTTTCTCGTAACGAGATTCAAATTCAAATCAAAGATCTTTATGATGAAATGACTAGTTTGTGGTCTAAACTTGGCAAAGCACGCTTACTTGCGCGTAAATTATACCCTGAAGCAGAAATTCTCTTTGATGTGCTTGATAAGGCTGTTGATGTAAACGCAACAATATCAGGCATTTGTTCACGGATTGAGCAATTATAACATGTTGCTTTTGTGTTGTTATATGCATTATGCAACGATAAATAAAGTATTTCAAATCTTTCTTGATTTCTAAAAAAGTTACACCTAGAATAGTTTATAACTAACTAGGAAAGGGAACTTATGTAACTACTCACGGAGAGAGGCTGATGAAGTGAGTACATATCAGGTAAGCTTTTTAAAACGAAACGAAACGAACATGAAACGAATCATTCTTATTCTATCTTTGCTGTCTATTCCATTCTTTATGTATTCTTCTGATCCCTATCTCGTGCGCTCAGCGATGATTAGACATAGATCTAATCTTGGCGATCTGCGTCTCCTTAAATCAGATAATGGTTATGCAATTCAAGATGCCCTAGGGTGGCATGAGTTACCTGCCCATGATGTTGCTGAGCCATTAAGGTTGCTTGAGCGCGATACGCTTGAGCAATTAGAAGATGACAACGGTCTCATTGCAATTACCCAGAAAGAGAATGGGAATTACCGCTTAGATATTAATGGACAATTGCGCGGTGGTGGACCTAAATTGGCTAAATTACTCCGCCATACCGTAAAGTTTGGTGGCAAGTTCGCGCTATGGTGGACTGCTCGTAAAGTAGTTAACAAAGTTGGCAAAGCCACGGGCATGTCTAACACCATCAATGCCGCTGTTGATAATACAATACGCATTACTCCCTTGTCACAAATTGGAAGCGGTATCATGAACGATTTACCGCAAGCTGCACAAGACTTCGCCGAAGAAGGTGTTGCCGCTTCAATGGCTGCATCAGCATCAAACAATCAAAATCTAAACACCATAATCGATAAAGTTGCTGACTGGGCATATATTGTCGGTATGTGGATACCTTGGTTATAAAATGACGATGCATCAATATCTCAATGCATTTAAATATGTTCTACCCCACTACCTTCTAGTTGTTTGTTATGAAATAGCATGCAATTGGTATGACGGGAAATCCTTTAATATTCATTATTGGACCATGTTTGTACTCTGTGCTGGGATATTTGGACCTTTTATCTATCTATTGTTTATTAAACCTAGAGAGCTCGTGTGAGCTCTCTTTCTCTTGCTCGTTAACAAGAACGATATAGACTAACCGCATGACTAACTTGACCCAAAAGAGGACGAGGCATGCTGTTTCCCCAATTAGCTCCCCAATATTACGATGAGAAACATAAAGATATTCTTTCCAGAATGGAATCATTCTATGCGGAAAGTATCACTATAAACCAATCTTTTTGGTCTGAAGCAGATTCTGACACGAGATTTGAAGCTGGCGATCAAACATTGTGGTCTGACATTTATGGTAATCTACCAGCAAATAGACGCAGACAATTTAACTTCAATCGTATACGCCGTGTCGTAAATATGATCGGTGGTTATCAGCGACGTAACCGTAAATCAACAATCGTTATACCTATAGAAAATGGTGATGGTACGACAGCCGATCAATTCACGCGTATTATGGCTTGGATTAATCAGCATGAAGGTGTTTATGAGACCGTATCTGAGTCATTCCATGGTGCGATTGTCACCGGTATGAATCTACTCCATGTTTGGGTTGATTATAGGTCAGATCCCGTTAACGGTAATATTAAAGTAGATAACTGCGCCTACAACTCTTTTCTGATTGATCCCTTTTTTAGGAAACCAGATCTGTCTGATTGTAATTCAATATGGAAGCGTTCATTTTTGACAAAACGTGAAGCAGTATCATTGATGCCTGATAGTGTTGATGAGATAATGTGTCTAAATGGTAATGATGCTGGCAACGGTAAAGATGGGAAGTTCCAATTTATGCCTGAGTCATATAACTATGGCATGAAGAATCTTCTTACGTATGACGAATATCATTATAGAGACTTTAGACAACAAAAATTATTGGTTGATACGCAGACAGGTGAGACGCAAGAATGGAAAGGCAGTGATGCCGAGTCTAATGAGCGTCTTAAACTATTTCTTAAGTCTGAGCCAACCGTCGAGATTATTGAACAAACAATACCAACGGTTAAATTAGCAATCGTTATACAGGGCAAAGTATTTTATGATGGGCCTAATCAATTGGGCATTGACGTTTATCCGTTCGTACCGGTATTGGGTTACTACAATCCTCAAATGCCCTATTTCCCTTGGCGGATTCAAGGAGTCGTACGTGGGCTTAGGGATAGTCAGTATCTGTATAACCGCCGTCGTGCTATTGAATTGGATATCTTGGAGTCCCAGATCAACTCAGGATGGATCTACAAGGAAAACGCACTCGTCAATCCCAAGGATGTATTTTCGTTGATGGGCCAAGGACGTGGGTTAGCGCTTAAAGAAGAAGCGCAGATGACCGACGTTCAACAGATCCTGCCGCCACAGATTCCACCATCTATGATCCAATTGTCAGAGTTATTGGCAAAAGAAGTTCAAGAAATTTCAGGTGTAAACGAAGAACTACTTGGTTCTGCAATGGACGACAAAGCAGGCATACTTTCAATGCTTCGCCAAGGCGCTGGGCTTACGACGTTGCAGGTTTTATATGATCAGCTTGATTATTCACAAAAACTTTTAGGCAAGATTATTCTTGATGTGGTTCAATCTAACTTCACACCCGGTAAAGTTAAAAAGATTCTTGAAGGCGAAGAGCCAAGCCAACAGTTCTATAACAAAGCTTTTGGCCGTTATGGTTGTGCTATTGAAGAAGGTCTTAATACCACGACCCAGAAACAAATGTATTTTGCGCAGCTTTTACAACTCCGTGAAGTTGGCATTCCAATACCTGATACTACGATTCTTGAAGCCGCTACACTCCAGAACAAAGAGAAACTTGTTCAACAAATGCAGCAACAAGCAGAACAACAGCAGCAAGCTCAGCAAATGCAATTGCAGATGGCTATGCAGGAACAACAAGCTAAGATTGAACTTGCACAAGCCAGAGCTACTGCCGATGAAGGTCTGGGTGTTGAGCGCTTATCTCGCGTCCAAGAGAACCAAGCATTGGCCGTTGAACGTAGAGCGGCCGCTATCAAGGATCAAGATCAAGGTCTACTTGATCTGATACGAGCAGCCAAAGAGCTTGAAGGTATGGATCTTGCCCATTTAGAACAGTTGATAGCAATGGCGCAATTAGTAAAAAATAATGAGCAGGCGCAAGCCCAAGCTCAAGCAAGTAACCAAGCGCAGGGCAGTCCTGCGGTTAGTTAGACGTATAAACCGTTGCAGGTAATGCTGCAGTTTCTAACAGAAAGGCCGACAATGGCAAAAAGATACAGTTCTTCTAAGGTTGGTGGCGAAAAGATGTCCGTTGGGCGTCATGAATACAACCACACACAACGTGAATCTTCATCAGAACGTGGTGATGAGCGTGATATGTACCGTGCAGAAGCAATGCAGGGTTATTATGAAGGCGCAGAGCCACGTCGTCGGCAAGAGATGATGGATGCTGGAATGATCCAAGAAGATCCACGCGCTGTTGCTAACATGCCCCAAATGGTTAAGATGACACCATATCCTAAGTCTCCTGGTTATATCCCTGAAGGTATTGATGACACAATCCGTGGTGTTGATGGCCAAATGGGATACGACAATGAAGTTCGTAAGTCAGACTTCCATCCTAAGAAAGTATAAAGGGATTGCGATGCCTACAATGATCAGGCCTGAAGGCAAACCAAGAAGAATTATGTATAAGATTCTTGGCAAACCCGCAAACCTAACAAAGCCCTCGCGTGAACAACGAGCTTTAAACAGACGTTTATGGTTTGAAGAAACACAACGGGCGAGATAAAAGTCCCTCATTGACAGCTGGCAGCCAAAGTGGTTGGACATCGAGGCTGCCACGCTCCTAAAGGAGAACTATGAAACTTAAAAAAGATCTTAATGCCGTTAACCTTAATAAGTTAACTGGCTCCTATGACGAACGATCATTGCGTCGTGGTGAAGTTACTCGCCGCGAGAATGATATGTATGCTCGCGAAAAGCTTTCAGAAGCTTTGAACTATGCACGATTTAATGACTTCAATGGTGAGTTCTATCAAGGGATAGATCCGCGGCGTAAACAAGAAGTTGGTGACGCGGGACAGATCAAAGAAGATCGTCGCGCTATGGCAAACTTGTCCAATGAACCCGTTCACCGTAAATGGGAAGAAGCCGGATTCTGGACTACACCATATAATGATTCGATTTTATCTGAAGAAGGGTCGTAATGCCTATCATTACTTACTCTGGCTGTGGCGGCGTGATATTAGCCTTAGCAGCTTGTCTTTATGGGGCTGAAGAGCCAAACCACAGACGGCCGATGGTCGTTATCACCTCAGCAACATCCACCGACGTAACTATTGTTCATAGAAAAAAAGAACCTGACAAGGAGATACCATGCCAAGAAGAGAAAAGTTATCTAAAGCCAGATCAATTGCAAAATCTAAGAAGGTTGCAGCAAAGGGGCGTGCTCAAGTAGTCAAAGGCAAAGCTAAAGTTAAGGCTTCTGCTGTTAAAGGTTTAGCAAAAGGAAAAGCTGCTAAGCTCGTTAAATCAGCAAAAGGTAAAGCCTCAAAAGTAATAAAGACGGCTAAGAGCAAAGCTGCTGGAGTTAAGGCCAAAGCTAAATCTAAATCAGCTAAAAAAGTTAAAAGCGCTAAAGGTAAAGCCAAGACCAAGAAAGTCATGGCAGAATATAAAGCCGGAAAGTTACATTCAGGTTCCAAAAAAGGGCCTGTTGTAAAAAACCGAAAACAAGCAATCGCGATAGGATTATCCGAAGCGCATAAAGCTAGTAAATAAAAAAAGCGCGGCCTGCAGAACCGCCTCTTCAAAGTGAAGAGCCCAGATCTGTGAGTTACTTACCAAGTTGGCAGATCTGGGGTTTTTTTGAAAGATGTGCGAATATAACACTCGAATATCCCATTAGCACAAGGAATTACATGGCACGCGATACCATTGGCAAGGTTGCAACTGACTTAATGCCACACCAGTTACAAGATTCTCATTCGGCCCATGAACAAATGCAAGAGAATCTGACTGACTATGAAAAGAATATCTGGCAATGCGTCGATAGTTGTAAGAAAGACTACACCGGTGATTTTTATGTTGTGGTAGTTACTAAGAAAGAAAGATTGCTTCAGAATGTTATTCGCAATTTCTTTTTTGGCAGACAATCATGTCCCTCACCAGAATGGGATCAAACACTGTATAAATATGATCGCAAACTGGATGTTTTAGACTTCATGTGGGTGATTCCGTCTAAAGATACCTGTGGTTATTTACGTGAGAATGCGATCAATTTACCGCCAGAAGAGCGCATGTTATTAGATTTTGTGCTAGATTTCCAAGATGGCACGCTCTTAAAGAGATCCAAAGAGCTGAATAAAGAGAGTGAGATGGGATCTCCTGTCATCCTATTACCGTGAGTGAGTAACAATGCTTGAAGAACAAGATTTCAATGAGTTTAAATCATCCATGTTGGATCTCAATAAGCATTTAGATGAAAAATTTGTAGGGAAAATTGTTCATTGCATTGAACTTTTAAACAACCGTGCTCCAGAATCGTTGAGTAAAGCAGACGTCATTGATTTATTGGATGATATTTTCGAAGGCTTGCAGTCAACAATGGTTCTGTGGGTAAAAGATAAACCGCATGAAAATAATCGCTTGTTTCAAGCGCGCATTTTTCTGAATATTTTTGATCAAATTTCGGAACTAATTGCTACAAAGTATATCGATGACAGCATTGAACAACTTTACTTAAGACAAAAAAATAAAACTTTGGTACTTGATTAAACGAGTGAGTAAATATGTTTGAAGAACAAGAATTAGTAGAGAGCAATGATACCCCAGTCGCAGAACCCCAAGACGAACAAGAAGCCCCGCAGCAAGAAGAAATTATCCAAGCTAGGCCAACAGCCCAGCAAGAGAACTTCCGTGCATTGCGTGAGAAGGCGGAACGCGCAGAACGCGAACGCGATGAGTTGTATAGAAGGCTGCAACAAGCAGAGGCACAAAAGGCTGAACCAGAAGAAGACTTCTCGCTCAATGTTAAAGAAGAAGATCTTGTTGAAGGTAAGCATCTTTCAAAAGTTAATCGCAAGATTGACCGGCGCATTAAGCAACTTGAAGATCAGATTAATAGGCAACAGCAAGCAATTGCAGAATCGTCTGTCGAAACAAGACTAAAAGTACAATATTCTGACTGGGATAATGTTGTTAATGCCCAAAACATTGAAATGCTAAAATCAGAATATCCAGAACTTGCACAGACTATTGTCAATTCCAACGCTGATCTGTATGGTAAAGGTGTTTCTGCGTATACGCTCATAAAAAAGTTGGGAATCATGCCACAAGAAAATACCGCCCTCGATAAGTTACGCGTACAAACTAATGCTGCTAAACCAAAACCACTTTCAACGGTTGCACCACAGCAAGGCGATAGCCCTCTTTCAAGAGCTAATGCTTTTGCCAATGGTCTAACAGATGATTTACGCAAGCAACTGCATAAAGAAATGACAGAGGCCCGCAAAGGTTATTAAAGATCCCTTTTTTTTGAGAGATCCCATGAAGAGATGAAATCAGCCTCAGCTCTTTGTGGGATTTTTTGCTATGCTTAAAAATAAACGGGAGATGCTATGAAATATTTAATCTTAAGTTTGATAGTTCTAGTAGGGCGTATTAATGGTGCTGATCAAGGGCTTTTGGTTCCTGGAGCACCAAAACAACATCATAGACATTTGCAAATTATTATTGATAAAGACTCGCCAGTTTTAAGCCCACAAGAAATTGCTTTAACAGCGGACAAACAAAGATGCTGTTGTACACATTGTTCAAATAAAATGAAAGTTGCTTTGTTAAGTGGTGGCGTAACCATCATTGGAGCAGCAATAAGTGCCGGCGTTACTATTGCGTTGAGCAATTGTAAGTAGTACGCTGGCCACGTGCGTCATATGAGAATTCGCACAACTCAAGGGCGTAATCGTGGAGTGTCGCTCACCACAAGACGCAATGTAAGATCTCGTCAATCTTAAAGGTATTGTTGCAGTTATGCAGTTCTAACTTTAAGGAAATCCCCATGGCAATAACCACGACAAGTGTGTTACCTGCACCGGTACAACAAAGCTTTAGCTATAAATTGCTAAGCGTTCCAGTACCAAATATGATCCACAAAATTCCGGCAATGAAAAAACAAATGCCAAGGAATGGTGGTACAACATTAAGAATGCGTAGATATAATCCTTTGAACACGGCGATGGTGCCATTGGGAAATAGCGGTTTAACGCCCCCAGCGCAAACACTAACCGCTGTTGACATCGACGCTAAGATTTCATTTTATGGGACATATGTTCAATTGAACGAACAAGTCACATTGCAAAACCAAGATCCAGTCTTGAATGAATGTGCTGCTCGTTTAGGCGTTTCGCTCCGTCAAACTGAAGATCAGCTTACCCGCGACATGCTTGCTGGTACTGCAGCTTTTATTAACTGCACCGGCGGCGTGAACGGTGATAATCCTACTGAAATCACCGTGTCAGATGTATCAACTGTTGTGCGTACATTACTTAATAACAATGCCTACACAATCCTTGATAACATTGAGGGTGAAGATAAGTTTGGTACAGCACCAGTTCGTGATGCGTACTTTGCTTTGACATCTACTTTCATGACATCAAATCTTGATGCAATGAATGGCTTTACCCACAAGACCAACTACCCATCACCGATGAATGCTTTGCGTTCTGAGTGGGGTACCGTTGGTAACTTGCGTTTCTTGGTATCGTCTATTGGTTCTGTAACACCAAACGCTTCTATGCTTGCAGCCAACGTATACAACATTTTCTGTGTTGGTATGGAAGCGTATGCTTGTATTGAACAAGACGGATACAGCGCGACGTTTATTTATCGTCCACCAATCTATGATGGTCCGTTGGCATTGAATGCTTCAGTTGGCTATAAGTTCGCTGAAGTCCCACGTATCACCAATGATCTATGGGTAATCAACTTACGCGCAACCTTGTCTTAATCTAAGGAGATACTATGTCTTACTATGGAACCGTCGTTCAACAAGGTTTTTTCACATCAACAGGCGTTCAAGTTAATCTTAACTTGGTAACTGATGTTGATTGGATTATGACGCGTAATTATACAACAATCGGGGCTGGCATCGTTGCAAGCACAGGACTCGAGTTCTTCTGGCAGCGCGGCATGGCCAATAACGATGCAATCATTACTTGGTACAATGGTATTGGTGGTGGTGCATTGGCTATGGATACGCGAGCACATATTGGCGCTGCAGCAGGTGGCTTCACTTTGCTGGATACCAGTAATGCTGGGCAATTAGGGCCTGTTGTTGCATTTACAGCAATTAGTAACGCTAATCCACCGGTAGTGGCTTCGGTAGCTCATGGTCTTGTCACAGGACAAGTTGTGAGAATCCAGAATGCTGTTGCCGCAGAACAAATTAGTGGTCGTGATTTCACTATCACACGTGTTGATGCCGATCATTTCTCATTGACCTATATGTCAGCATTGGCTGTAGCGTCAACAGGCGGTACATACCAAGTTGTCCAGCAACCTGCCGCTTTGTTCTATCCAGCTAACTTTGATTTTTCTGTTACCAAGATATCGCTTGCGCAAAACGCGGTTGTTACCTTGTCAGTGAATCCTCTGTTAGCCACCCCAACATTACCGGTTCTCACCGTGGGTCAAAAGGTCCGCATGAGAATACCGTCAATTTTTGGTATGCCAGAAATGGATATGAGCAAGGGCAATCTGTTTGGTGAAATTGGTGCAACAATCGTAGCAATTGGTCAAGTCGATGCTGATGGTTTAACCAATACTATCTCACTTGATATTGATTCAAGAGCATTTACACCATTCGCATGGCCAACAGCAGCAGCTTTCTTAGCAGCTGGTAGCGCAATGACTTTTGCACAAGCAGTGCCATTTGGTGAAAATACTGCATACGCTTTGGCTCCAAATATACCAAGCGTTGCTACCTATCCAAATGGTGTTAACATTTTGGCAGATGCTACCTACAACACAGCATTCCGCGGTATCTCGTTGCTCCCAGGACAAATTGCTCCTGCTGGTGTCAACGGTAACGTGATCTATTGGGTTGCTGGTAAATCAGCTAATCTGTAACCAAATCTTGAGGGGAGGAGATGGCTTCTCCCCTTCTAACTACAAGGGCTTAAAATGACACATCCACTGCAAATAAATGTTGATAAGCCAAAAGTCGTTATGACTAAGGCAGAAGCAAAGAAAAAAATTGAGTACATGAGAGCTAAAGATGCTGAGATTGTTAAAGGCATTTTTAGATTCCACGAGTGCCCAGGAGGCACTATGAGTTTTGTATTCAGCCAATATGGTGAACAGCCAGACCGCTACGATCTCGTTGATGGCCAAGTCTATTCAGTCCCTTTGGGAGTAGCTCGCCATCTCAATAAGAATTGCTGGTATCCTGAATACGGTTTTGTACCAGGGGAAAAAGGTTTACACGGCGCATTCAATAATGATACTGCTACCTTTATGAAAGTTACTACCAAAATTAGACGTTGTAGCTTTCAAAGCTTAGACTTTATGGATACCGATGATTTGACACCTGTTGGGCTTGCAGAAGTTACTGCTATTTAAGGATTAGACCTATTACGATAAAGGGCGACGATGCCACAACCCGCCTGTTATATTGCACCAACGACGGTTTATTATCCTGCCGTGCGAGGTATAAATTTAATAGTATCAGTCCCAAATGGCATTGCACGCGTAACGACTACGAGTGCGCATGGTTATAAATCGGGTCTTATAGTCCGGTTTAGTGTACCAACAATGCCTGCATGGTTTGGTATGCCACAAATAAATGGTTTGTCGGCGCCCATTATCGTAACCAGTGATGCATCTTTTGTATGTGCGATTGATGTGAGTCAATTTCAGCCTTGGGTATTTGATCCCGCTATTCCTGAAAATTTTAGAGGTAATATTTGTCCGCAAGTGATACCATTTGGTGAAGTTAACGATGCATTCCCAGGACCTAATGATGGTGCATTATTATCTGCGACGGTAAATATATTGGGTCCCGTAATTTAAGGAGACATAATGCCACCAAATACGCTTGCAGACATCCAAGCTAAAGTTCGTAAATTAACGCGTTCGCCATCGACGGCACAATTGAGCGTTGTTGATCTCAATAACTACATTAACACGTTTGTAGTCTATGATTTTCCCGAGCATTTGCGCACATTCTTAACACGCCAACCATTTACCTTTTATTGCAATGCCTATCAAGATGTTTATCCAACGGGAACAATGTTTGGTGGATTGAATCTTTCAGTAGATTATGAACTCTATGATTTTCAGAATTTATATTTGACGGTGCATCCTCCCGTTTATATTGCTGGATATCCTACGTTTTATACTCAGAGTCGTGATCAGTTTTACGGTATTTATCCCCAAACCAATTCTATTTTTATGATTGGTGCCGGTGACGGTGCAAAAGAAAATTTCTTTGGCAATATCCAACAAATATTCAATAACCAAGGTCTTGGCAACATGACCCCGCTCTTGCCGGGTGAAGTCAATTTTACAGCAGTTGATGCGAACGGTAATACGATGAATTTGTTTGATGCGCCAAACTACAATATTGATACCTGCTTTGCAGGCACAGGGGCTTTGATAATAGCTAACTCAGGCGGAAATCCAGCAGGTGTAATAAATTATATTACTGGTGCCTATAATATAACCTTCCCTGCACCACCAGCAGCAGGCACACCAATTAATATTGAATGCTTACCATATGTTGCACAAAGACCGCTCGCATTGCTCTATTACAACAATACGTTCACTGTGCGACCAATACCTGACAAAGGCTATCCAATACAGATTGAGGTCTACAAATCACCAACATCATTGCTGGCCCAAAACTCAACACCTGAACTTAATGAGTGGTGGCAATATATAGCCTATGGCGCAGCCAAGAAGGTATTTGAAGATCGTATGGATCTTGAAAGCGTTCAATTGATACTGCCTGAATACAGAAAGCAGGAGAACCTCTGTAATAGACGATCAATCGTTCAATATACCAATGAACGTGTGGCCACTATCTATACTGAATCAACGGGTAATGGTGGTTTTGGTAATGGTGGTAATGGCTGGACTGGTTGGTAACAAAAAAGGATACTAATGCCGTATAATCAAAATATTCCACAACCGACAGATTTTATAAGTAACTCTCAAAATGACATCCTCAATAACTTCCAAGCGATCTATACTCTTGTTAATGTTAATATTGTTCCCTTTGATGATCCATCAGGAGCACAAGGTACTTTCAAATGGGCATTATTCACTACCGGATTCGGCGCAGGACCTGTCCCCACAGCAGCGCAGATCGGCATATATCCAATCATTAGTACTCTTGGCGAGGGTGGGCCGGCATTAACACTTGTTAGAAATGGGATTGCATCATATGACTTTACGAGTGCAACCGTAGATTTGCCAGGATGGGTGCGCTTACCATCAGGACTTTTGCTCAAATGGGGTCAAGTTGATGTTGATGGTTTATTAGGTCCAGTCGTTGTTGATTTCCCTGTTGCGGGCGATATTCCGGCATTCATCACTTGGTTCACAATCACTACACAAGTTATACAAGTTGGTGCTGATGATCCTAATATTGCTATATCTGTACTGACGTACGCTGATCCAGCGTTCTTTACGTGTGATGTCTGGGAAAGAACTTCACAAGGCGTGCGTGAATCCGGAACTATCTACTACTTAGCGATAGGACTATAAAATGCCATTAGATCGTTTTGCGATACGACCTTTTGAAACAGGATTAGAGACCTATGAGAAGCCTTTTGCCATCCCTGATGATGCATTTGCTAAACTCATTAATGCTTATGTCTTTAGAGGTCGTGTTCGTAAACGATTTGGATCCGTATTAATAACAGAACCCAATCAATATCTTTCCCGTCTGCGCATTTTTTTAGGTAATACTGATGCGTTTGGTGCTTATGGCCCTGCAATAGTTCCCGGAGCCGTATTTAAGGTCGGGCAGATGTTCACAGTTGGTTCAGGTGCCAATATAGTGGTATTTACGGTAGTTTCACTTGGTGGTGATTTTAATGCCCTGATAGTCGCTGGTGGTGGACCTTTCCCTGCAGGTGTTTATAACACAACCACAGGATCGGTGACGCTGCAAGCTGGCTTATTGTTTGGTAATTTACCCGTTTATTTTTATCCAGCCGAACCAGTTACGGGCTTTGCTAACTTTGAAAATGCTCAGATTAATAATGAACCATCTATCGCTTATGATACTCAGTTTGCTTATCAATATATGGGTGCTGTACAGGGTTGGCAATTCATGGCAGGTGGTGATCTATTCAATGGTGCTTTCAACCTGGTTTGGTCTTTTAATGCGCGTGGTGCGACTCAAAACATAAATCTTTTGTTTGCTACGACAAATATACCTGTAAATGGTATGGCGTATTGGGATGGAGCTTTGTGGCATGCATTTGGGCCACTCGCGACTAACATTGGTGGTAATACAATAATAACCTGTCGCATTATAGTCTTTTTTAAAGATAGATTATTGTTATTCAATACCATTGAAAGTATTGGTGGCGTCCAAACACCATTTGTTAATAGAGTTCGATTTTCTCAAAACGGTTCACCTTTAGCCGCCAATGCATTCTATGAAACACCTGCTGGTTTAGGCGGCTATATAGATGCTCCGACCACCGAAGAGATCGTAACGGTCGGTTTTCTGAAAGATCGGTTGATTGTATCTTTTGAGAATTCAACGTGGGAACTCGTCTATACACGCAATGAAATTCTCCCTTTTGTATGGCAAAAAATTAACACTGAACTTGGCATTCAAGGTACTTTTTCTTTGGTGCCATTCGATAAAGTGCTTGTTGCAATTGGGAATGTTGGAATTCATGCCTGCAATGGAGCGAACGTTGAAAGAATCGACCAAAAAATCCCTGACGACGTATTTAAGATTCTTGCCAATAATTATTACGTGAACGGCATTTGTGGAATACGAGATTTCTACAATGAAATGATTTATTGGGCAATCCCTTATAATGGCCTTAATGTACTTTATAATAATAATGTTTTGATCTACAACTATCGCACTGGTTCATGGGGTTTTGCCTATGATTCTATTACTGCTTTGGGTTATTACGAACAGCAAACAACTTTAGATTGGGCGAACGCAGTACTCCAATGGCAAAATGCTATTTTTGAATGGGATGCGGGTGATACACAATCAAACTTCAGGCAAGTGCTTGCTGGAAACCAGGAAGGATATACGTTCATAATTCGGGCTGATGAACCAACAAATGCATTTGCACTCCAAATCACGAACATAGACGACGATGCTGGTAATACTCGATTAACAGTGATTGATCACAACTTCTTTGTGGGTGACTTTGTACAACTTACTAATATACAAGGCACCGCAGGTATGGCAGCCGCTTTGAATAACAATATATATCAGATTATTACGATTACATCGGTGAATATTGCTGGTACACAACACAATATAACTATAACATTGCAAGTACCTTTCCCTGGTGGTGTTTACGCTGGCGCAGGGCAAATTAGACCTGTGAGTCGTATAAATATACTTACTAAGCAATATAATTTTTATTTAAATGAAGCCGTTAACTTTACGGTGCAGAAAGTAGATTTCTTAGTTGATACTGAAGAACTTGCATTAGGCGCCGTCAATCCACCGGGCATAACCGTCAATGTGTTGCCGTCATCAACAGGACTCGTGGTTGATTCACAACTATTAGAAACATCGCCTTATCCATTTGTAACGTTAGAACAAGAAGCAGATCGCGTATGGCACACGGTATATTTGAGTGCTGAAGGCGAATTCGTGCAGCTACAGTTCATATTAACCGATGCGCAAATGGTCGATCCTAATGTATCTTTAAGAGATTTTCAATTACATGCCATTATATTCCATGCTCAACCAACATCATTCCACTTTAGATAATAAAAACACCACTAGAGAAACGAAAAAATCTAGTGGTGTTTTTGAAAAGGATCCTAGTTCTTGATGTATTCTAGCACAACATAACAGATCGTATAGTTTGTGCGATCCGTACCTGTTGTGATCGTTATATTAGTAGCATCAACGTCGGTCTGGATGTTCTGATTAAGCACTAATGCAGCATACGGTATCGGCAAAAATGTTAATGCGTTTGGATCAGTTGCCGTTGCGTAGATTCTGGTAAAGCTGTAACCCGCAATAACATTGATGCCATGAGCTATCACTTTGGCGCCAGCATTTGGCAGGGCTCCAAAATTGACCGTAATGCGAAAGACTTGTCGGAGTTGTGGCGTTGTGGCAGTTGTGGAATTGAGTGCCGGATTGGGGAAGAATGCTTGGCCGTTCAAGAACTCTTCAAGTACGTAATAACCTGAATCCTTAATGTTCAAGACAAGCGCAATATTATTTGTTGATTGTCTAAGTCGAACTAAAAACTCTTTAAATTCTTTACTATTAATCGGCAACTCATAAATAAGTTCGGCATCATAAACATCTGTTGTGGGTACAAATGCACCAAAATTTAATTGACTTGGTATCGATGAACCTGCCATGCATACTCCTTTGGTCAAAATCTGGAAAGTGATCTAATATGAAGGCAATTATACAACCTTTTGAAAAAGGAAGAGCATATGCCATTCAGATCCACCAAAGGTAAGATGAAGACTTACCAAAAATTTAATAAAGGCCAACAGAAAGCCTTTTCTGATTTTCTTAAGTTTGCACAAACTCAGTTGAAGGGTGGAGGTATTCAACAACCATCTCAAATTCCAACACCTGCGCCATTAGAACAACCAGAAAATTTACCATTTCAATCATATAAGACTTTGCCAGTTACTTATAGACCTCTTGATTTCGATGTTGAACCCTTGGCACAGCAAGCGCAAGCACGCTTTCAACAACAAACAATTCCTTCAATTGCTGAACGATTTACTGCACTTGGTGCCGGCTCGCAAGGCTCCAGCGCTTTTGCACAACAACTTGGCGGTGCAGGTGCCGATTTACAAAGAGAACTCGCAGCTTTAAGATCTCTTTATGGATATCAAACAGCACAACAAAATGAACAAAATAGACTTGGCGTGGGTCAATTTAACGTAGGTGCAGGTCTTGATACAGCACGATTGAATGAGGGCAACCGATTAGCCTATGGACAAGCGAATGCCGGGAATCAATATCAATTTGGTGCCTATAATCAGCAATTCCCATTTAACATTCAACAACAAAATATTGCCAATTTATTAGGACAACAAGGTGCGAATTTGCAAGCGGGTGGTAATTATGCGGGAATAGCTGCGGGTTCACCTTATGAACGTGCTTATTTTGCCGGACAACCTGGATGGGGTCGTGCATTATTGGGCGCTTCAGGTGAAATTGGTGGTAAATTAGCAGGCGCTGGTATTGGTTATGCTATTGGTGGACCAGCAGGTGCAGCAGCTGGTTTTGGCGGTTTTGGTAAATAAGGAATAGAACATGGCAATCACCGTAATCAATGATCCCTATAGATCTGGTGGCAATACAGCGGGTGTTGGCGAGTTTGCATCAGGATTTAGTAATTCCTTATCGCAAGGCTTGCAAGGCTTAGCACAACATAAGCTTCAAACAAAATTGGATTTACTCAAAAAAGATGAGATTCGTAAATCATTAAAGACTATCGGATATTCTGACGAAGAATCTAATATTGTAGCTGAGGCACCCGATGAATTTAGACCAACTATTTTTCAAGGAATAAATCAGCAACGTGCTCAGCGCATGCAACAACAACAGGAGAGCCCATTGTCAGGTTTATTGGGAGGGGCAACGGCACCTGTTTCACAAAGCCCACAAGCACCACAACAAGTAATGCAGCCATCACCGATTGGCCTTTCGTCACAGCAACCACCTCAACCGCAACAGATACAACAACAACAAGTTGCTCAACAAATACAACAACCTACGCAACAACCACAACAAAAATCAATTGCTGATTACATTGCGACCCAACAAGCTGTGAAATCAACACTTGGCGATAAAGAATTGAAACAACAAAATGCTGTTGATAAAGCTAATGCACCTTATATTAAGGCAGTTGATAAAAATGCCGACAACGCACAGCAAATAATTGATATTGCTAATGAAATGAAACAATTATTAGCCAAGGGTCAAGTGCAATCAGGTATTTGGGGCGCCTATGCACCGACACAATTAACTAATGCTGCTACTCAAGAATATATTACTTTATCAAACAAACTGGCTGGTTTAGAGGCATTGAAATATGGACAAGGCAGTAATGCCAAAATAAAATTTGCACAAGCATCGAAACCAAATATAGCTCAAGAGGTTTCTACGCAGAATTTCTTACTTGATAAAATATTAGAAACAGCCCAACCAGCAATACGTGAAAAAGAATTGACTACTCAATTAATTGAAGCGAATGGCAATCTTCAACCGCGTGATTTGCGTACAAAAGTTGATGAGGCTTTGCGTAACGAGAAGAAAGCAAAACATAAAGAGAATAAGAAACTAGAAATTGGTTCGACCTTGGATGAATTACCTCAAGATGCTCCAGAAGGCACTATACTTGAAACTGAAAATGGTCAAAGAATCCAACGCGTCGGCAATCAATGGAGGGCATTATAATGCCATTTAAAGTCGTTAGCCTTGGGGAACCAAAAGTAGATTTACCTAAAGAAACTCCACCAGGATCTGATTACGGAATATTACGAGGAGCTGCTCGCACTGTAGCACGTGTCGGAGAAACTGCATTAGGTTATGCAGGTGATATTGCAAAAGGCGTTCAAGCTTTATCTCAAAATCCTGCCGATATTGCTATGAATCCCACAAAATATTTACCTGGGACAACGGCGCAACAAATTCGTGAAGCTCATGAGCCTTATACTCAAGAATACACAAAACCACGCACGGGTGCTGAAGAAACATTCGATAGCATCTTAGAGGCCGCAACAAATATTCTTCTGCCTGGTGCTGAAATTGGAGCAGCTGGTAATTTGGGAAAAGCTACATTAACAGCAGGTAAAATTGGTAAAGCAGTTGG
>Ga0265338_10004571_pt1 | contig 18621 bp, 13 predicted proteins | sample 42126metaG_FD_193579 | JGI IMG/M metagenome (GOLD analysis project Ga0265338, IMG submission 193579) | Rhizosphere microbial communities from Carex aquatilis grown in University of Washington, Seatle, WA, United States - 4-21-26 metaG | ecosystem: Host-associated > Plants > Roots > Rhizosphere... | reverse complement strand
AACGGTGTCTAGGTTCGCGTCGGTGACACGCACGAACGCGTGACAGCCCTGCGCGACGATGTGCTACGCATCCGAATCTGGCGCGGAGAAAACCCTCCTGAAGATGCATCGTGGGCAGTCCTGCCCGACGCTCGTAATGCATCGGTCGCTGTCACTCCCGCCAGCGGCATGGCCGCTGCAGGCTTCCGCACTTCCTCGCTTACGGTTGCGATTGACCCCGCCACGCTTGAGCTCACCGTTCGCGATTCCGACGCCAACATTGTCAGCCAGGATGCGCGCTCCGTGCGCTTCGACGGCAACGAATTTCGCATCTACAAATCAATGCCTATCGACGAGCACTACTTCGGCCTCGGCGACAAAACCGGCCCGCTCGATCGGCGCAACGAAGCCTTCACCCTATGGAACACCGACGCTTACCGTTTTCAGGAATCCACCGATCCGCTCTACAAGGCCATTCCATATTTCATGACATTTCGAGCCGGCCGCGCCGCTGGCGTGTTGATGGATAACACCTGGCGCTCCAGCTTCGACTTCGGCAAAGAACTGCCCGACGCTTACACATTCGGCAGCGTGGACGGGCCAATTGACTACTACATCTTTTACGGCCCCACTCCCAAACAAGTGGTTGAGACCTACGCATGGCTCACTGGCAAGCCACCGTTGCCGCCGCTCTGGTCGCTTGGCTTTCAGCAGTCGCGTTACAGTTATGAGTCGCAGGCGCGCGTGCTTGAGGTCGCCAACCGTCTCCGTGCCGACCACATCCCCGTCGACGCCATCTATCTCGACATTGACTATCAAGATCACAACCGCCCCTTCACCGTGAACCACGCCACCTTCCCTGATCTGAAGGCGCTGATGGCAAAGCTCAAGGCCGAGGACTTTCACGCTGTCATGATCACTGACCTCCACATCGCCAACTATCCCGAGCCAACTTATCCGCCTTACGACACCGGCGTCGCCGGCGACAACTTCGTGAAGAATCCCAATGGCACCTTGTACTCCGGCAAGGTGTGGCCGGGCCTCAGCCTTTTTCCTGACTTCACTCGCCAGCAAACTCGCGAATGGTGGGGCACGCTCTATCGCGAATTCAAACAGGACGGAGCCGATGGTTTCTGGAACGACATGAACGAGCCGTCGGTCTTTGAAACGCCCACCTCCACCATGCCGCTCAGCGTGATTCACCGCATCGACGAACCGGGCTTTGTTTCCCGCACCGCGACCCACTCTGAAATTCACAACGTCTACGGTATGCAGAATGCGCGCGCCACCTATGACGGCATGCTTGCGATTGACCCCAACACGCGTCCCTTCGTACTCACCCGCGCAACATACGCCGGCGGCCAGCGTTATGCCGCCACCTGGACCGGGGACAACTCAAGCAGTTGGAACCACCTCCGCATGACCACTCCCATGATCGAGAATCTTGGCTTGAGCGGCTTCGCGTTCACCGGCGCAGACGTGGGCGGCTATGCCGGCTCACCCTCAATGGAATTGCTCACCAGGTGGTTTGAGATTGGCGCCTTTCAGCCCATCGACCGCGATCACACTGAAAAAGGCACGGCCGACCAGGAGCCTTGGGTTGGCGGCCCGTCACAGGAGGCAATCCGACGCCGCTTTATCGAGACTCGCTACGAGCTGATGCCCTATTTCTATACCCTCGCCGATGAAGCTTCGCGAACCGGCCTGCCGATGGTTCGGCCGCTGTTCCTCGAGTTTCCAAACGCCGCGGCTGACGGCCACCCCATCGATCTGGATAACGGCGCAAGCAGCGAGTTCATGCTCGGAGCAGATATACTCATCGCACCCTCGCCCTACCCTGAAGAGCCCGACGCCTACTCGGTCGAACTTCCCTCAGCGCTCTGGTACGACTTCTGGAGTGGCGAAGCGGTGAAGTTGCCCCCGGCTGATCCCCCGACCCCCGGTGCGCCCGACCGCACGGTTACCTATTCCACAAGCGTGTCACCCAAACTGGCGGAGCTTCCGGTTTTTGTTCGCGCCGGCGCTATTCTACCCATTGAGCCGCTCGTCGAAAGCACCAGTGAAACACCGCGCGGACCGCTGACTCTAAGGATTTATGCGGGCGACAACTGCGCAGGCCAACTTTATCAGGACGACGGCAAGAGCTATGCCTTCCGCCAAGGAGCGTACCTGCGCATCAACTTCACCTGCCAGGTGACGAAAGACGGCGTGAGCCTGAACATCGGCGCGCACCAAGGATCGTATCCAGCCTGGTGGAATCAGATTCGTGTTGAGATTTACGGCTGGAAGCCGGAGAAGGGAATCGTCCTCGCGAACTCAAAGCCGGTTCCACTAACGCGCGAGGCCCACGGAATCGTCTTCACCGTTGCCGACGACAGCAAAGGAGTTGAAGCCGTCGCCAGGTAGCAAGGCCTCCCAAAAGACACAATTATTCTCCGATGCAGAAGATGAGAATGCGTCTGGGTATGGCATAAACTTCAATGGTCATGCGGGTTCGAGCGTATCGTCCAAAGCCAGGTTCTCGCTCTGGAGACTAAAAACAGGCGCCGAAGTAAGGTCATCACTTCGCGGCCGCCCCGCGATGCCAACCCTCTCTACGCCGATCGGATCGCCGGCATCATTAAATCTCACACGCGCGATGCCGATGCGAGAGTAATCTCCTTTTGCCTCTAATCTTGGGAAGAGATAGAGCGCTCCATCCGGGCCACGAGCTGCCGCAGGATTCGGCCCCCTTCGACTTCGTTGGGATTGCCGGGCTCCGGTTCCATCACCATCCCGAGGCGCCGCAGCCGGAAGTCTTCCATCAATCCACCTCAAAAGATCGGGCTTGCCGATCATCACCAAGGCAAGCGATGATCGCTTCGATAACTCGCTTGGTTTCATTTGGCCCTTTAACGGGGATTGAAATGACCCCTGCCTGTTCGGCCGGGTAGTCATTTCCTCCTGGGAACAATGCGTCCCCAACATAAATCATCTCTTGCACCGAAATCCCGAGAACGTCCCGCAGCTTCTCAATACCGTATGCTTTGTCAATTCCGGGCTTGGTTACGTCGATGGATGTTGCGCCGCCGAGACGGACTGAAAACTCGGGGATAAGCGTGTCGAGAATTGCCTTGATTTTCTTCCGCTTGGCAAAATCTGCGTCCCACTTCACTTTTTCTTCCAGCGGAGCCTGCTGGCCCAGCGAAGAGTAAGTTATCTGGCTTCCCCTGTCTTCAATGGTTTCTCCCCAGGTCTTTTCGACAGCGAAGCCAGCGGTCTCTACGGCTTTGGTTAGGGATGTGACGATCTTCTCCTTTTCGCCCGCCGTGAAGTCTTCCGCATAGCGTCTTTTCCATTCGCCGGCATATTGGAAGAATTGTGTTCCGCAGGTCGGCAGAATAGACAGCCTTGTCAGGCGTTCATCTTGCGGAAGATGAGAGAGCACTTGCTTTTCAAACTGGAGCCATGCACCGCCGGAGATGACAGCCACCTTGGCGACGCTGAGCAAGTCGTGCAGCAGTGAGGCCATTTCGGCATCGAGGGATGATTTACTTGGCGCGAGGGTTCCGTCCAAGTCGAGCACGATTAGCTTTTTCATTCGTCTCCAACTTCGAGGTTCACTATCAACTAGTTGTCTAGCTGTCGGTGAACATTGCCTTCTGAGGATGCCCCTTGGCTAACGGCGCAGGCGCAGCGGAATCGCTGAAGTCCGCTGTCCACTGCCAGTTCCTGATTTCGGGCATATCTTCAAGGTGCTCGCGAATGTAGTCGTGATGTTCGTTTAGCTTCTTGCCAAACATCTGGATTGCGCCCGCAGCCTCCACGCGAAGCCGCGGAATGTGCTTTAGCGCATCCAGTGCAAGGTGGTACCGGCTCATTTCGTTCAGCACTACCATGTCGAACGGAGTAGTGGTTGTTCCCTCGTCGATATAGCCATGCACATGGAAGCGGCCCTCATTGGCGCGCCCATGAACCAGGGTATGAATGAGCCACCGATTGTTGTGGAACGCGAAAATCACCGGCGCCTTTTCGGTGAAGAGCGCATTGAACGACATCTCGTCCATCCCATGCGGATGTTTGTCTGGATACATCAGGGTCATCAGGTCAACTACATTGACAACCCGAACCTTGATCCCATGTACGTGCTTCTGCAGAAGCCACGATGTTGCGCAGATTTCGATCGTTGGCACGTCACCGGCGCAAGCCAGAACGACATCCGGCTCTCCGCCCCCGTCGTGGGTAGCAAACTTCCAGATAGATGCGCCGCGCGAACAATGCTCCAGAGCTTCATCCATGTTCAGCCACTGCAGTTGCGGCTGCTTTCCGCAAGTAACGATGTTTACGTAGTTGCGGCTCCGCAGGCAATGATCGAAGACACTCAGCAGGCAATTGCTGTCCGGCGGATAGTAGACGCGAATCGTGTCGCTTCTGCGCGCCAGAGCATTGTCAACAAAACCAGTGGCCTGGTGGCTGAATCCGTTGTGATCGTTCCGCCATGCATGGCTTGTGAGTAAAATATTCAAAGACGCTATCGGCTTGCGCCACGGATACTCGCGGCATTGCTCAAGCCACTTGGCATGTTGCGTCAGCATGGAATCGACCACCTGCGCGAATGCTTCATAAGACGACCACATGCCGTGCCGCCCGGTAAGCAGGTAGCCTTCCAGCCATCCCTCGCACAGATGTTCGCTCAATACTTCCAACACACGGCCATCCGGGCCGAGTTCGCCATCGATCGATACAAGCTCTGCCATCGAGCAGCGTTTTGTCGCCTCGAAGATGGAGTTCAGCCGATTGGAGTTTGTTTCATCGGGACAAAACATGCGAAAGTTCGTCAGGTTCATCCTGAAAATGTCGCGGAAAAAATCTCCAAGCTTGCGCGGAGCCTCGGCCAGCACCTGACCCGGTCCAGGGACTTCAAGTGCATAATCGGTGAAATCTGGCAGTGCAAGCGTTATCAGCGATCGCCCGCCATTCACATGGGGACTGCCGCCCATGCGCCTGTTGCCGCGGGGCGCGAGCACCGCCAATTCTTCAATGAATTTGCCATTTGTATCGAAGAGTTCCTGGGGCTTGTAGCTTCTCATCCAAGCTTCAAGAACTTTGAGATGCTCGGGATTCTCGCGAACGGTAGCAAGTGGAACCTGGTGTGCGCGGAAAGTGCCTTCGATTGGGATTCCATCCACTTCCTTCGGGCAAGTCCACCCCTTGGGCGTGCGCAGAATGATCATGGGCCAGACGGGCTGCTTCTTGAATCCGTTCCCTCGGGCTTCCTGTTGAATTGACCGAATCTCGGCGTAGCACTCGTCCATTGCCTGAGCGAGAAGTTGATGCACAACTTCGGGATCGTCCCCCTCGACAAAGTAAGGCTTGTAGCCACGGCCGGTGTAGAGGGCTTTCAAGTCAGCATCGCTGGTGCGTCCCTGCGCGGTCGGACCCGATATCTTGTAGCCGTTAAGGTGCAGAATTGGAAGGACTGCTCCATCCCGCACAGGGTTAAGAAAGTTAACCGACTTCCAGCTTCCTTCAAGTGGACAGGTCTCGGATTCCCCGTCACCTATAACACAGGCAACAATCAGGTCGGGATTGTCGAATGCCGCGCCGAACGCGTGAACCAGCGAGTATCCGAGCTCTCCACCTTCATGCATCGAGTTCGGCACGTGCGGGCCGCAATGGCTGGGCACACCGCCTGGCGTAGAGAATTTGCGGAACATGAGCCGCATGCCGTTTTCATCGGCTGTAATCTCAGGATGGACTTCGGTGTAAGAACCTTCCAGATAGGAACACGCATTTAGTGACGGGCCACCGTGTCCCGGCCCTGAGATATAGATGACGTCTGCATCATGTTCTTTGATGAGTCGATTCAGGTGGATATAAATGAGGTTTTGTCCCGGGGAGGTTCCCCAGTGACCAAGCAATCTCGGCTTGATCTGTTCCGCCTTGAGCGGTTCGCGAAGCAGAGGATTCTCGAACAGATAGATCTGACCGATGCAAAGATAGTTCGCTGCACGCCAGTAGCGATTCATCCTGTCAAGCATTTCAGGCGAAAGCGGTCCTTTAGGGATCAATGCTTGAGCCTCCGTTTTGTCATTTGCGACAATTGCGGTAGACAAAGCGACATCGAAGATAAACGCAGAGGATTTCGCAACTGGGTCAGTGCTTAAAGGGAGCTCGGTGGTAGCCATATTGTTGTTCCTTTTCTACTGTCCGCAGCAGGTAGCAGTGCGGCGGCGGTTTGAGAGGCTGATTCATCCAGATGCGCATACGAATGCCTTATGAGGTCATTTCGCCAACAGCTTCTTAATCGCGTGCAGTTCGAGGCGGCGCTTCGCGGTGGTCCTGGGATACGCCATCTTGAGTCCCCCAAGCGCATCAAGGACAATTTGGGAGACGATCAGCCGTGCATTCTCCTTGTCGTCGGCGGGGACGACGTACCACGGCGCATGGTGAGTGCTTGTTGAATGCAGGCAATCTTCGTAGGCGCTCATGTAGTGCTTCCAATACTTCCTCTCGTGAATGTCGGCGGTGCTGAACTTCCAGTTCTTTTCTGGCTCGTCGATGCGCGCGAGGAACCGCTTTCGCTGCTCCTTGTAAGACAGGTGCAAAAATATCTTGACGGTCTGTGTGCCGTTGCGGTGAAGATGCTTCTCCAGGTCCGAAATGGAGTCATACCTCTTTTGCCAGATATCTGCCTCGTCGCATAACTCTTCTGGCAATCCTTGGCTGCGCAAAAGCTCCGGATGAACGCGAACCACCAGCACATCCTCGTAATACGAACGATTGAAAATGCCGATTCGGCCGCGTTCAGGAAGGCGGCATGTGGCGCGCCAGAGAAAATCATGATCGAGCTCTTCGGCACTTGGCTGCTTGAAGCTGAATACCTCGCAGCCTTCGGGATTGACTCCGGACATGACGTGCCGAATGGCTCCGTCTTTCCCCGCGCTGTCCATGCCCTGGAAGATCAGGAGCAATGCATGCCGATTGGATGCGTAATGAAGTTCCTGCAGCGCGCTCAACTTCTCCATGTGTTGCTGCAGAAGTTTCTTATATTGTTCTTTTGACCTGTAATAAGGATCGACACTCGTCGGCCACTTGCCGAGGTCGATCTTTTTGTCTGGCGTTACACGGAAAACCTCTGAATTGATAATCATATTCCTCACATTGTCACCAACATCTGGATCGTCAAGAAATCTGCAGACGAGCGAAAACTGGAATCTTGATAACGTCCAGCACGATACCGAAGACTATCGCAGCAGCAAACTCGCAGGCTATTACCACTGCAGGCAACGGCGCCATGGCGATTCCGTAAATCGCCAGCATGGGGATGATAACCATGTCGGCTACTGAACACAGTACAAGCGCCATGCTCGGGCGTAGTCCCCAAAGATGCGGACGTCCCCGTATAACGTAGGTGGTGACCTGGCTGCCAAATACAATGCCGACCACCGATAAAGTTTGCAAGGCTTCAATTCCAAAATGCAGCTCGAATTTCCCTACCAGCAGGATTGCGGTAGAGAATGCCAGGAAACAAACCCCAAAGATGACTCCGGCTGCCGTAATTCGGCCTATATTCCAGGAATTCGGCATCTTGGATGGCTGCACTCTGTCAGTGGTCAGCGACATGGTAAGAAAATCGCCGGTGATCATCAGAAGAATCATCAGCATTGGAGTCAAAACGGCATGTCCCGTTATCACCAGTCCGACTGCAAGCAGGAGCACTTGCACAATCTTCTTCATTACTGAGTTGAGGGTGTAAGTGAGAATACGCTGAAATGTGACCCTGCCCTCTTTTACAGCGGCAACAATACCGCCCAGACCAGCTTCGGTCAGTACAACCCCTGCTGCCGATTTCGCCACGTCTGTCGCGGTCGACACGGCAATGCCAATCTGCGCTTGGCGGAGTGCGGGTGCATCATTCGCGCCATCGCCGCACATCCCGACCGTATGCCCGCTTTTTTGAAATGCCTTGACAAGGTCATACTTACCTTCCGGCAGGATGCTCGCGAACACGGCGAAATCCTTCGGCTTGATGCCCTCTGGAAGCTTGCCGGGAGGACAAACGGGCCCGTTCAACCCCACATCGTGAGCGACGATGGCCGCCGTGGCCGGGGCGTCTCCCGTCACCATGACGGTGGCCACACCGAGTGAATGTAACTCCGAAATGAGAGAACTGGAATCCGGCCTGGGCGGGTCGCTGAGGGCGATCATGCCGATAAGCTGCAGGGAAGTCGGGGGTCCCGCTGCTACCGCCAGGACCCTGAAACCTTGCTTCTCTAGTTCGTCAACGATCTTTGCGGCATCAGGAGACGGTGGCGTGAGGGCTACGACCGCAATATAGGCTCCCTTGATGATGCGTTGTGCGACACCCTTTGAATCTGTTGTGGTCGCTTCCGATGTTTTCTTGGCCGGGTCGAATGGCACAAACGTCGCGAGCTTTGGCAAATCCTGCGCAGGCTTTTTCAAGGCAGCAGAACGAATCGCTGCATCGACAGAATCCTGACCGCCTTCAGAACTTGCCAGAGACGCCAGCCCTAAAACATGTGCTTCATCGAAACCGGGCAAAGGGCGAACGCTGGTCACGGAAAGCGCATTGAGGGTTAGAGTTCCTGTTTTGTCGGAACACAAGACATCGATCGAAGCTGCCTCATCCACAGCGGAGAGGCGTGTCGGCAGAACACCTAGTTTTGCCAAGGCACGAGCTCCGATCGCGGCGGCCAGGGTGAATGTGGCGGGCAATGCCACCGGGATAGCTGCAAGGACCGATGTCAGCAAGAGTGGAACCATCTCACTCCACGGCATCGCGTGGAAATAAGCGTATACGCCCATGGCAAGAATCAGGGTTCCGTTGAAGATCGCGAGGTTGCGCACGATCTTAAGCACAGCCTTCTGCTGCGTGCTTACAACGTGCGCGGTGCGCACAAGTTCCGCCGTGCGGCCAAACTTCGTTCGTGCCCCCGTTGCCGTTACTACCGCCGTTGCTTCGCCACGCCGAACGAGAGCCCCAGCATAGGTGTCCACACCCGCGCCGGCTTCAATCGGCAGAGATTCGCCAGTGAGCATCGACTGATCCAGTTCGACTGAGCCGCCTGTCAAATGCACATCGGCAGCAACGACGCCACCGAGCGATAGCTTCACCAGGTCGCCGCAGACCAACTCCGCAGCCGGTACAGTCTTCCAGGCACCATCGCGCTGGACAGAGGCGTTGAGTGCGAGACGAGATTTCAGGGCCGACAAGGTAGCTTGTGCGCGGCCCTCCTGGAAATACGAAAGCGCGGCATTGAAGACCAGCAAGGCCGCTATGACCAAAGCCTCGTAATACTTGTGCAGAACAAGCTCCAGCACAATTGCAGCTTCGAGCAACCAGGGAACAGGTGCCCAGAACTTAGCCAGCGCGTCACGCAGCGGATGAGCCGAAGTGTCCGGCATCGCGTTGGGGCCATCTTTTTCAAGGCGGACGCGGGCATCGTCGCTGGTGAGACCTTTAGAAGCAATTTGCTGAATCGGCTCTACGGCCGATCTGCCTGGCGACGGCACAACAACGCTGTTTGTGCTCACATAGTCACCTATTTCTGTGTTTTCGCTTCCACGAGTTCGGATCGCATACCATCCTCAGTGCTGAAACTTGCCTTCGGGCTGACTGATCGAAGAAGCAACAGCGGGCATTGCACGAGCTTGACTACTTTCTCGGCAATGGAACCGAAGACCAACGGACGCCATCCGGAAATGCCGTGTGTGGAGATTACAACCATGTCGATATGATCCCTCTCCACCACTTCCATGATGTTCCCTGCCACGTCATTGCCAAATTCGATGCTGGAAGTTGACTGCACCCCCTTTGCCTTAAGAGTTGTCTGGCACTTCGCCAGATGATCCTCTGCAAATGTTCTCGCCTTCTCAAGGAATTCACCTTCAGGAATGAGGTCAGGGAGAGTCGTGGTAGGAAACATTGGAATCACGTTCAGAAGGTGGAGTTCCGCATGAAAGTGCTGAGCCAGATCAGCTGCCATCTCCAAAGCCGACTGGGATGATGGACTAAAGTCGAGGGGCAAAAGGATCTTCGTGGGAATGGATGGGAAAGCACGTACTTCAGACATGACAATCTCCCTCGCCGCTTGAGTGATACAGCCGGTATTTGATTTTCTTCCTGGCCCAGGAGCAAAGACTGTGCTCTTTTGGCCACTCCATGGCAGCAAGACGGAGCTGAACAGAGTTGGCGTAGCTTGAAGTGCCGTTCGAGCCGAGTTGAGAGCACCCTGTGTGCGAGCAAGAGTGACCATCTATTGAGCATCTGACTCTGACAACATCTCTGTGGACATAGCGGAGCGTCTTCGAAAAGCGCCTCAATCGATCCCACACAACCGACTAACTTGGAGAAGAAAATGAACATTACAAATTCAGTGTTAGCAATCTATGACACTCACGAACAAGCCGAGCACGCCGTCAAGGAACTGCAGCAAGCTGGAGTCGACATGAAGAGTCTCTCGATTGCCGCGAGAGACACGCACACCGACGAGCATGTAGTTGGCTACTACAACGCCGGTGACCGAATGAAGTACTGGGGTAAGGTGGGCGCGTTCTGGGGTGGTTTCTGGGGATTGCTATTCGGATCTGCGTTGTTCGCGGTACCGGGCATCGGGCCGATTCTCGTGGCTGGTCCGCTTGTAGCCTGGATTATTGCAGGTCTTGAAGGAGCCGCAGTTGTCGGGGGAGTGAGCGCAGTTGGAGCAGGCCTGGTAAGCATCGGTATTCCGAAGGACAGCGTCCTCAAGTACGACATAGCCCTGAAAACCGACAAGTTCTTGCTCGTTGTCCATGGCACACCGGATGACGTAAACAAGGCCAAAGACATCATCGCGGGGACTGAACACAGTTCTTACGCAGTTCATGGAGAGACGGTCTACGCCTGAACAATTTGCAAGGTTGCACACTAACGCGCTGGACTGGACTGAAAGGCAAACAAGCCTCAGCCCAGCCAGCCTAGGCAGAGCATGAGACACAATTCCGATGAACCAAAGCAGTATGTTCCCTCGCTGAAAAGCGCGCTTCGCGTATTGGTCTCCGTCGATGATTCACTCTGTGACTACATTCTTCTACTTTCTTTGGTAGCAGCCGACATCTATCTTTCCGGATGTGACTCGAAGTGAACCGTCAAGATCCAGACCTCCAACCGGCAATCCGGTATTAGTGCCCGCGGCGATCGCAGGAGAATTTGATATCAGATGAAAGTCATTCCTGGCAGGATCGACGAATTGAGGTTCCGAAAAACTGGAGTGACGGTCGTTTCCACTCGACTCAACGTATTTGTCGAATCCTGTCACGGTGGCGGAGACCCCTTCCCATTTGCTCGCCTGCGGTCCTGAGGCACAGTAATAAAGGTTGTGATCGATGGTGGTGGCTGGGCGGTCTTTGTCGATCTGAGATCTATTTCGCACGATAAGGCAATGGGGCCCCGCGTACACGATGTTGTTCTCAAAGATATCGTCTGCCATGTTCCATTGCATTTGGAATTCGCCGGCCCCTGTTCCCGCAGTACCGTTTTCATAGAGGGTGTTGTTGACCACAGTTGAATGATCGGTGCGTCCTCGGTCCGGCGCGTAACCTCCAATGGAAACACCAGCGGTATTGCAGTGATATATGAGATTGTTTCGTGCCGTGATGTAACTGGTTGCGCGGTTCTGGTGCTCGCTGGCAAGCTCGATTCCGAAGTCCACATCGTGAACGACGTTCTGTTCGATCAATACCCGTGTGCCACCATCCACGTAGATTCCATCGGATGACTGTTCATCGCCGTAGGCCGGATTGCCACGCGATGTGATGTTGTAGACCAGGTTCCCACTTACCAGGCCGTCGCGCGCCTGGTCGACAGCGGGGTCGGGGGCTGTGTGCTCAAATCCGATGACGTCGATTCCGATGTTGTTGTTGTCGTGCACCACATTATGAGTGATTCTGAAATTCGTAACGTTTCCGTTCACCACAAGCGATTCGCTCGAGCCGGTCTTGAGATGATGCACCTCGTTCCCGTCGATGATGAGATCGGTGATCGGAACCTTTGCATCGGTGCCGTATACGGCAATGCCAAAACCATTGCCGCCTCGTCCTGGCGCGTCGCGGCCATTGAAGTTCTGCTCTATGTGATGGACATTGTTCTTCAGCAGTTCGATATGGGAGCCGGCTCCAATGACGCTAATCCCCAATGGAGCGAGACGATGCTCGGCGGTTCTGAAGTTCCGAATTTCGAAGCCTTCGATTCGCACGTAACTCTGATTGTGAATCGTCAGTATGCCGCTTCTGCGGCCGGGTGTGAAGTGTGAGGCGTCAAGGATCGCCGTTTCTCCCGGATAGCTTCTGAAAGTAATGAAGCCATCACTCGCGTTGCCAGACGCGTTAATGCTCACGAGCTCTTCGTAAACTCCACCCCGCACGTTGACCGTGCTGCCGGCGCGGGCCGTGTCCGCGGCATGTTGAATTGAACGCCAGGGCGCCGCTTCGGTGCCGGGATTGGAATCGTTGCCGCTGGTTGAAACATAAAAAGAGGAATTGGGTTGGGCAAAGGCCCCGGCGACACACATTGAGAGCGTAAAGAGAGTTAAGAGTTTCACGTTCACCTTCCTTTGTTTGTGAATCACGGAGCAGAGGTGCCTGCTGTCTTCAAGCTTGAGCGCGGCAACTTCATTCGTGCACAGGCACGCCTCTTAAAGTCAGGAGATTCTCCGCATTTGTCCGATATACTTTTTGCAATATTTCGTCCGGAAGCCCGAAGCCATTCAAGCCCCAGTGGTAGTTGAACATTTCAGTTTCGTAGAAGTGCTCGTCAATCGTCTCAAGAATTCTGAACGTAACTCGATACATCGATTTGTCGAATCCCATGTCAGTGCCGTAGAGCAACCTGTTTCCGTACTTCTCATAAAACCGCGAAACAAAGCGAGGAATCGGGGCAGTCTCCGCATATCGAGCGGCGATATCGGCATACAAATTGGGATGCCTTTGCAGTAATTGCCCCAGGCGCGCCAAGTCATAATCCAGATTGGCAAAGTGGCAGGCAATGAACGTTGTACTCGAGTGCTTCTTCACTGTGCGCTCAAGGATGTCGATCATTCCGGAATGCCCGACAATGCCCGGCTGATTATCCAGCCGCCAATCGAACGCATTCATCAGGCCGTCGTTATGATTGTCCATGGCTTCGTACATCCAGATGGGATCCGCAACGTGAATACTCACCGGCATGCCCAGCTGGCCGCATCGCTCAAAGAGAGCGTCCATGCGTGCATCGTCAGGGTGCATGCCTAAGGCAGTCATCTTGTCCGAGTTGAGGCCTTTGCCCTTGTCATGAAGTTCACCAACCCCGCGCGCGCCCGCCTGAGCGCACTTCTCCAGCTTCGCGATCGCTCGCTGGCCGAATCCCGATTGGTCATAGCCCGTGTAATCAAACCCGCACCAAATTTCGAAACGATCGCGATAGACAGCATACTGCCGATAGATATCGTCAAACTCCTGTCCTGTCGCGCCGGAAAGAATAATAGTCTTCGATATTCCGACTTCATCCATATTGCAGACCCACTCTGCGATTTCTTTTGAGTTCTTTGCGTATGGGTGGGAATGCATATCGATGATCGGGTACTTTGCTTTGGCAACTTGTGTGACAGGAATCTTATAAAGCGATTTTGGCCGGTAATCTTTCAGCAATATTGTTTCGGGTGAAGCCTGCTCGGACGCCGTCTCAGCGCCTGGAGAACCTGGACCAGGACTCGGTCGATTTGCCGCATCGTCCATGCTCCACGCAGTTGTGACGGTTGCCGCCAGGCCGGCCGAGCTAACCGCCTTCAAAAAGGAACGACGTTCCATTCGTTCTCCTCTCGATGTTTCTGTTGAACGTAGCGCCTTTGTTACGTTTCCAAGTTATACGCCGTGTTGAAGATTAGGGCGCAATGTGAGTGAACCATCCTCATTCAGCTTCTGGCGACAGGCCCACTTTACCGGGTAACGCATACCTTTAACCTCGATTTCCGCTTTGAGCTTCAGGCCTGTAAAGTTTGTTCCCTGCGGCAACACAAATTGCGCCTGCCTGAGCTTTCCGGGCGCGGGGTAGCCGGCATCGAGCGAACCACTCTTCAGCACTTTTCCGTCCGCGCTTTCCACCGTCACGCGCAACACTCCAGGAACGCCCGCGATGCCATCATTGGCGAAGGCGATGATGAGTCCCAGATAGCCGCTGTCTTGATAGCTCCAAATCATTGACGGCCTTACGCGGTAGCCGATGCGACGATTGATCTGATCGAATGCTTTGGGGAATGCCTGGTAGTACCTCAGCAAATTCTGCGCGCTGATGGCGTGAAAATTCCAAAGCGACCAGTAGTTCGCGCCGACATCAATCACGTGAGAGATCATGTTTTCGGTCGACGATAGCCCTTCCTCCGAACCTCTCATATCCGGATCACCAGCTGGAATTCCTTGTTCGAGGGCTGCGGCAATCCATAGCGGGCGGTTACTCAAAGCTTCAATCTGTTCGTTTTCAATGAAGATGGTGTCGCTTCGGATCCAGTTGTTGCTGCGAACGGTGCGGTCGAGAACCTCAGAATTGCCCACCCGGCTGTAGTCGGGCTGGGTGTTCGTCATGAGCGGAGTCTTGGTGAAGTGCTCCTGTTGCACTTCAAACATTCTGTTCCAGGTTCGCTCCGCGGTCGCGTAATCGGGGAACGGGGTATTGACGAATGGCCAGGTGTGCCCTTCGCCCCAGAACCCATAAAGAAACGTATCGACGAACTCAATGGAGGGATTTCCATTGAATTCCGCTCCCAGAAGGCCCACCAGTTCATTGAACGCCTGCTGGAAAAATGGATGGTCAAAACGAGGCTGATAGCGCGAATATTGATTTTCAATAAATCGCGCGGCCTCCTTCTTTTCATTCTCATCGGGAATGAGATCGACGGTCGGAACTTTGTCGAGTACGAAATCCGGCAGCGCAGGCTGGTTCTTATAGTCAGGGGCGCTCATCTGAATGCGAAGCCCAACGCGCTTGTTATTCTTCTTCGCTAGATCCAGAACCAGTTTTACGTAATCGGGCAGCTCGAGGCTTCCGGGTCGCGGCTGGACCTCCCGCCATGTCGGACGCAGGTAGAGCTGTTGGCCCAGGGGAAATTGAACAAGTTCCTCGATGGCTCGGGGAATGTTGTCGGATTTGATTTCCGCCGTGCCGCTGTCGGCCGTGATGTAGGTGATCAGTCCCTTGCCATAATTCGGCACAACTTCTTCTGATGGAGTCGTGGTCATCAACACGTCATCGGTGGGGATGACTGCGTCCGGCGGATACTGAGGGAAAGGGCCCTGGTTCAAGCGATCGGTGACAGGCGGCCCGGAACCGAAGTCATAGTTTCCCCAGTTATGGGCGGGTACAAGCCCCTTGGCCTTGCCGCCTCCGAGTTCCGCAGCAGCGGCCAACGCCATTCCAGTTTTTAGAAAGTCTCTACGTCGCATCAAAGTGTGAACTCCGCCCATACTCTTGCCTCTGAGTCTTTACGCGCTCTCTTATCACCGACCTGCATGATTCGACTCCATCTGCTCCATCTGCGGTTTCTGATCGTTTGCGCCTGTGCCTCACTGCCGAGGTTGGGCCTCAAGCGTGATTACTTCGAATGGATTGAGTTTGAAGGCATAGGCGTGACCGGCGACGAGTTGAATCGAAGGAGCGCCGGTATCCGCAGCCCACGGACTATGAGCAGAATACTTATGTGGTGCTGAGGTGGGAAGTTCGAACGCCTTCCCAACATCGATGCGAATCTCTCTCGGGTTTTCTGAAGGATTGCGCAGGACCAGGATTCCTTTTTGCGCGCTCCAGGATGCCCACCCGTAGGGCTCGCCTTTGCCTGGATCACCTCCAACCCAGTGCGTATCACGGAGGACATCGGCATTTTTCCTCGACCACCGCGCGCTCTCGGCCAGCACATCCCAGTCCGCTGCGGTCAATAGAGACGGTGTAATGTAAAGTTCCTGCAACTGGGTTCCGCTACCGAAATAAGTGCGGACCTCCGAGGCGAAATCATGCCCGGGATCGGTATTGAGATTTTCGGCTTTTTTGGCGTAGATAATGCCATGCAGCATAAGCGAATTGAGAGGGAACAACGGGCCCCCGCGCACGATGTTGCGGTACGTTTGCTCATCGCGATAAGTGATCCACTTCTGGCGCCAGGTGCCCTCGCCAGCAAAGTCATGATCTTCACCGGAACGAAAGATTGTATCGGCATATCGCAACCAGAAAGGAGATGGCTTGGTACCGGTAGTCAGGTTGATAAAGACCTCGGGATCTGCCTGCCGCAGGCGTTCAATAAGATGAATGGCGGCGGAGAAATCGCTGTCGAAAATGCTGCCGGGGAAGACCTGGCCGGCATTGCCTGTGCCATCGATCTTGAACTGATTTACACCATAGCGGTTGATGAAGTTCAGGCAAGTCTCCTCGAACTTGGCGTAGTACCGCGGGCCGGAAAGCGCATAGCCTCCGTTGACAATTTCGAAACCGTGCTCCTCGCCGTATGCAATCCGCTGCTTTTTTTCTTCGTAGCCGCCCCACGGTGACAGCCACACGCCGAGACCGATGCCGTACTGCTGCGACATGGAGCGAAGAGGAGTGAAGCCATCGGGCAGGCCGCTATCGAACTGCCACATTGAACTTGGGTTGTCCCAGCCGTCATCCATCAAGAAGGAGTCCATGACGACACCCCGCTTGCGAACGAGTTCCTCGCCGAATGCGTGTATTCGGTTTTCAACCTCAGCCGCGCCGAATCGCTGTCCTTCGCCCAGGTCGTACCACGTGTTGTAGTGCAGAAATGTGCGGTAGGGATGCGCTCGCTCCAACTCAAGATACGCCAGAAAGTCGCGCCGCAACTGGCCGGGCCCGGTTACACCGATGACCGATGAGTAAGTAATCGACTGACCCGCGCTCAGCGGAAGCGTTCGTTTGAGGCTGGAAATCGCTTCGCCATCGATGACGGAGCTCGAGGAAAGCGGGTCCTCGAATCCCATATAGAAATTGCCGGCAACAATGGGCGATCCGGCGACTGTGCCGGAAACGTATGCCCCTTGCGCCGGGAAGTGCACAAGCTCGACTTCCGCAATTTCGACGGGTTGTGCGCCTGCCTGAATCGTGACCTCTTGTCGCAGGTAGGGAGCATCATCGCGAACGATCATGCACCAATGCACCTGGAATGATCCGGCGTGCTCCATCAAGTCTGCGCAGACCTGCTTGCCAGGCAAACGCGCAGCGGCTCGTGCAGCTTGCGGGTTGGCGGCGAGAGATGTCACTTCGTGAAGGGAAATTAGATCCATTGCAGACGAAGCAATCTCGCGATGATCCTTAGAGATGAGGACAAATGCGTCGAAGGGCTTGAGGACCGTCTCATTCCCGGCAGCCTCGATAGATTCAAGCAGTAGATGTTTGTCTTGAACCCGGAGGTGTGTTGTTATGGCTTCGTTCCCGAATACCTGATCGGAGGCTTGCTGAGCCGCAGCGGAAAGCGGGGCGGAAAGGAGCAGAATTGCCAATAGTGGAATTCGGGGCTTGAGCACTAGGTACTCCTGAGAAAAAGAGGGAGAGGAAGCTCTGTCGACACATTGAAACTGCAATTATATGGTAATGGAGCAAAGCGAAAGATAAAATAAGCAAACAAAGCGCCATCTGGCGGGATAGAGGAAACATATGAGCGAAGAGGCAGGTCCAGTTTTGGGTGACAAATTCGTCGATCTCATGAGCGCAAAGGCAGAGACCGACCTTCGGCTCAGCGATTTCCATCCTCGCACGGCGCTCAAGACCGCCGTACATACGGTCGAACTGCCGCGCTTTCCTGTGATCGACTTTCACAACCACCTCGACTCGATGAATCCGAAAGATGTGCTGGCGGTTATGGATAAGTGCGGAGTGGAACACGTAGTGAATATCACGATGCAAGTGGGACCCAGGGCGTTCGAAATCATTGATCGTTATCATGCGGCCGCACCCGATCGGTTCTCTTCCATTGGTTGGATGGATTGGAGCGGGATTGAGCGAGACGACTTTGTCCGGTTGACGATAGACCGTCTCCATCGCCTCATCGAACATGGCGCTTGCGGCATCAAGTTCTGGAAAGATTTCGGCCTCACACTACGCGACGGCGAACTATTGCGCATTGACGATGAGCGGTTCGCGCCGATTTTCGAAGAGTGCGGGAAGTTGGATCTGCCTGTGATGTTTCACACCGCCGATCCAACTGCATTTTTCGACCCCATTGACGCCGAGAATGAGCGGTACGAGGAGCTTGCGGCACATCCGGATTGGGGTTTCTCTGGGTCGCCGGTTTCAAAACGGACATTGCTGGAGCAGCGCAACCGCGTGATTGCGCGACACCCGGCGACCACGTTTGTAGGGGCGCATTGTGCCGAAAGTAGCGAAGACCTGGGCTTTCTCGCCGAGCAGATGGACGCGCTGCCCAATCTGTTGATCGACATCAGTGCGCGCACGCCCGAACTAGGGCGCCAGCCTTACACAGCGCGTGCCTTTTTCCTCAGGTACGCTGATCGCATTATATTCGGCACCGACCTGCTGCCCGAGGTCGAAATGTACCGGCTTTATTACCGCTTCCTCGAAACTGCGGATGAGTATTTTGAATATCCCTCGCATGCCTCACGACAAGGCCG
>Ga0265338_10004570_pt1 | contig 18624 bp, 15 predicted proteins | sample 42126metaG_FD_193579 | JGI IMG/M metagenome (GOLD analysis project Ga0265338, IMG submission 193579) | Rhizosphere microbial communities from Carex aquatilis grown in University of Washington, Seatle, WA, United States - 4-21-26 metaG | ecosystem: Host-associated > Plants > Roots > Rhizosphere... | reverse complement strand
GCCAGCGCCGCCACCGACGCCACCACGACTGGCGCGGACACCGTCATCGACGCCAGCGGGAAGTACGTGATCCCGGGCGGCATCGACGCGCACACGCACATGGAGATGCCGTTCGGCGGCACCTCCTCGGTGGACACCTTCGAGACCGGCACCAAGGCGGCCGCGCACGGCGGCACCACCACCATCATCGACTTCGCGGTCCAGGCCAAGGGCACCTCGCTGCTCGCCGCCCTCGACAAGTGGCACGCCAAGGCCGACGGCAACTGCGCGGTCGACTACGGCTTCCACATGATCGTCTCCGACGTGAACGACTCCTCGCTCAAGGAGATGGAGTCGTGCATCGGGTCCGGGGTGACCAGCTTCAAGATGTTCATGGCCTACCCGGGCGTGTTCTACTCCACCGACGGCGAGATCCTGCGAGCCATGCAGCAGGCGTCGCGGACCGGCGCCACGGTGATGATGCACGCCGAGAACGGCATCGCCATCGACCAGCTGGTCGCGCAGGCGATCGCGGCCGGCCGGACCGACCCGGTGCAGCACGGCCTGACCCGCCCGCCGGAGCTGGAGGGCGAGGCCACCAGCCGCGCGATCACCCTGGCCAAGGTGGCCGGCTGCCCGCTCTACATCGTGCACCTGTCGGCCGCGCAGGCCCTGGCAGCGGTGGCCGAGGCCCGCGACGCGGGCCAGAACGTATTCGCCGAGACCTGCCCGCAGTACCTCTACCTGACGCTGGACGACCTGGCCCGGCCGGACTTCGAGGGCGCCAAGTTCGTTGCCTCGCCGCCGCTGCGGACCGCCGACCACGCCGCCGCGCTGTGGCGCGGGCTGCGCACCAACGACCTGGCGGTGGTGTCAACCGACCACTGCCCGTTCTGCTTCAAGGAGCAGAAGGAGCTGGGCCGGGGTGACTTCTCCAAGATCCCCAACGGCATCCCCGGGGTCGAGCACCGGATGGACCTGCTGCACCAGGGGGTCGTGAAGGGCGAGATCAGCCTGGCCCGGTGGGTGGAGACCTGCTCGACCACGCCCGCCCGGATGTTCGGCCTCTACCCGCGCAAGGGCGTGATCGCGGCGGGGGCCGACGCCGACATCGTGGTGTACGACCCGGCCGCGAAGCAGGTGCTGTCGGCCGCCACCCACCACATGAACGTGGACTACTCGGCCTACGAGGGGACGGAGATCACCGGGCAGGTCGCGGTGACCGTGTCCCGCGGGCAGGTGGTGGTGGCCGACGGGGAGTTCCGCGGGCCGGCCGGGCACGGCCGGTTCCTGTCCCGGGGGCTGAACCAGTACCTGGTGTGAGTAAGCCGCACTCGTTCCGATGAATGCCTGTTTTTCCTGGAGGGGAACATGGAGTTCGGGCTGGTGCTGCAGCCGAACCCGCCCGCCGACGCGCTGGTGGCGATGATGAAGCGGGCCGAGGCGGCCGGCTTCGGCTACGGCTGGACATTCGACTCGCACGTGCTCTGGCAGGAGACGTTCGTGCTGTACCCGCGGATCCTGGCGGAGACCACGACGCTGACGGTGGGGCCGATGGTGACCAACCCGGGTACCCGGGACTGGTCGGTCATCGGGTCGATGTTCGCCACCCTCAACGACACCTACGGCAACCGGACGATCTGCGGCATCGGCCGCGGCGACTCCGCCCGCCGGTACATCGGCCAGGCCCCGGTCAACCTGGCCACCCTTTCGTCGGCCATGGCGGTCATCAAGGGGCTGGCCGAGGGGCGCGAGGTGATCCACCACGGCCAGCCGCTGCGCATCCCCTGGGTGCGGCCGGGGGCGTCGCTGCCGGTGTGGATGGCCGCTTACGGCCCCAAGGCGCTGCGCCTGGTCGGCGAGCAGGCGGACGGCTTCATCCTGCAGACGGCCGACCCGGACATCGCCCGCTGGACGTTCGGCGCGGTGCGCGCGGCCGCCCTCGGCGCGGGCCGCGACCCGGCGTCGATCACCATGTGCGTCGCCGCCCCCGCCTACGTGGGCACCGACCTGGCGCACCAGCGGGAGCAGCTGCGGTGGTTCGGCGGGATGGTCGGCAACCACGTGGCCGACCTGGTCGCCCGGTACGGCACCGACGGGCCGGTCCCCCGGGTGCTGACCGACTACATCGCCGGGCGGCAGGCCTACGACTACGCGCACCACGGCCAGGCGGGCAACCCGTCGACCGACTTCGTCCCGGACGAGATCGTGGACCGCTTCTGCCTCCTCGGACCGGCCGAAGCGCACGTCGAGCGGCTGCGCGAGCTGGCCTCGATCGGGGCCGACCAGTTCGCGCTGTACCTGATGCACGACGACGCCGAGGGGACCCTGGACGCCTACGGCGACCAGGTTATCCCGGCGCTGCGCTGACCCGGCTAAGCTGCGCTGGCCCGGTTCACTTGCGCAGCACGCTGACCGCGAACGGGGCGCCGTCCTGCCACGGCCGCAGGTCCCAGGTGGCGAAGCGATGCTCCCTGGCCAGGCCGGCCGCCGCCGCCTGCCGGTCGAAGTCGGCCAGGTCGTAGCCGCGGCCAGCGGCGAAGCCGGCCACCGCGAAGCCGCCGGGGCGCAGGTGCGCGGCGATCCGCGCCAGCACCTGCTGCTCGGTGCCGGCCGCGACGAACAGCATCACGTTGCCGGCCAGCACGGCGGCGTCGAACGGCTCCGGGTCGCCGCGGGCGGGCAGGTCGAGCTCGGCCAGGTCGGCGTTGATCCACCGGGAGCCGGGGTGCCCGGCCTGCGCGGCGGCGATCAGGGCCGCGTCGGCGCCGACGCCGGTGACGGCGTGCCCGCGGTCGGCCAGCGCGGCCCCGACCCGGCCCTGGCCGCACCCGGCGTCGAGCACCCGGGCCGCCCGCGGCAGCATCGCGTCCACTAGGCGCGCCTCCCCCGCCAGGTCCGCTCCCGCGCTGGCCAGCTGGCGAAAGCGCTCGATATAGCGCTGCGAGTGCTCGCTGTCGTTCTCCGTCACCCACCGGGTTGGCCTGCCCACCACGTCACCATAACCACCGCCGCCACCGCCCTGGTCCCCGGGTCGCCCGCCACCCCGGCACCCCCGGCCCCCTGCATAGAAGGGCATGAAATTCAACGCGGTATGGGTCGCCGCCGGTTATGCGCGGCTAATGTCACGCGTTTTGACAAATGGCAACGGAATAGCGCGGCCTGTTAATTCGTACTATCCGGGTGTCAACTGCCCGTGCCATTATTCCTTCATGCGGTACGGGGGACTTTGGCATGCGTTGCCGCCTCCGACCGGGCCTGGGTCGCCGCACAGTGGGAGAACCGCATGTCTGAGACGCTCGCAGCCGATGACGAGACTTCGCTTGACCAGCCTGCCCGCGCGGTTACCGACCTGCGGCGCACAGGGATCAATCCGAACTTCTGGTACCCGGTGGCCGTATCGGGAGAGGTGCGGAAGAAAACGGCCTTCGCCGCCACTTTCGCCGGCCAGCGCATCGCTTTGTACCGGGGAGAGAGCGGCGCGGTCTACGCGCTCGAAGACCGGTGCGCGCACCGGCAGGTACCGCTGAGCATGGGCGTGGTGGAAGGCGACACGCTCCGCTGCTGCTACCACGCCTGGACCTACCGCGGGGACGGCCGCATCTCGCAGGTGCCCTACCTGCCCAAGGGCGCCGGCCGGCCACCGCGCGGTGTCCGTTCCTACCCCGTCCGCGAGTCCTACGGCCTGGTCTTCGTCTTCCCGGGCGACCCGCGGGCGGCAGCCGGCACGGCGCTGCCCGAGCTGCCCGAGTTCAGCTCACCACGGCACAAGACGATGACGTTCTCCCGAACGGTCCGCTGCCACTACTCGTTCATGCACGAGAACCTGCTCGACATGAACCACCAGTTCCTGCACCGCGGCGTGGTCGGCCGGCTCAAGCCGACCCTCCTCGGCTACGACACTAGCCCTGAGTCGGTGCAGGCCAGGTACTTGTTCACCCATGCCGGGGGGAAGAAGAACCGCGGAGCCGACCTGCTGGCGGGCGGCACTTCCTCCCCCGACGTGCTGACCATCTGCACCAGCTACCCCTACCAGACCCTCCAGCTGGTGCCGGAGGACGCCGAGCTGCCCGCCTTCTCGCTCTGGGTGGCCTACGTGCCGGAAGACCTCGAGCAGCGGGTCAACCACGTCTACGGGCTGCTCATGATCGAGAAGCCGCCGGTGCCCGGGGCCATCCAGCTCGCCTGGCCGCTCATCCGGCGCTTCACCGAGCGGGTGTTCGCCGAGGACCGGACCGCGGTCGAGGCGGAGCAGCGCGCCTGGGACGAGCAGGGCGAGGACCGCAACCGCGAGGTGTTCCCGCTCATCATGGACGTCCGCCGGGTGCTCCGCGACAACGGCGTCCCCCTCCCCGGTCCCGCCCGGTGCGGCGGCGCCGGGTGCGCCACGGGCGCGGGGGCGGCCGGGCCGCCGCCCGGCGGAGAGCCAGGCTGACCATTCCCGGGCTATCGTTGGCGGGTGGACGGCGTGGTACCCGCTCGGATAGTTCACCGGAAGGCTCAGGCCGCACTGGAGCCGGGCTTTGCCGCCCAGGGTTTCGAGTGCCGCCGGTCGTCGGCCGCCGCGGTCTGGCAGCGGGCGGCCGGCCAGGAGTTCGTCGTCGCCTGGGTGCAGCCGACGCGCAGTCCTGACGGACTTGGCTGGTACGGGTCCAGGTTCATCATCGAATTCCGGCGTGGCGCCCAGCCCCGGGCGGGCGTGCTCGGGCCGGGCTTCCGGTTCTGCCAGCTCCTGGAAGACCCGGGCCGGGAACAGGTGCGCGCCGTCCAGAACGCGGTCATCAGCAGGATGCCGCCCGCGCCCGCGCGGGCGGTCCGCGGGCTCGACGAGCGAGCGCAGGGCTGGTACCTGGCGCAGGGAAAGCAGGTAACGGCGGCCTACGGCCCGGACGACGACATCTGGTTCCGCTACCGCGATGAGCGCGACCTCGATGCCTGGTTCCGGCTGCTGCCCGTCCTGCTGCCCGGGGTCCTCGACGCCGTCCGGCGCAGGCTCGGCTGAGTCCGTGCGCCGGCTCGACCAAGCCGGCCTAACCTCCCGGGCCGCCCTGATCGGTATGGAATGATCCGCATGTGCGCGCGTCCTGTGCCCGGCACCGGGCAGTCGTCCTGGCTGCCCTGACTATCCCGGTCGTGCTGGCGGCCGGATGCACCGGGACCAGCCCGGCCGCTTCCGGCGGCGCTGGCCAAGCGGCCCCCGCGCCCTGCCCGGCGGCGGCTCGCGGAACCTGGGCCGCGGCGGAGCCCGCCAGCCCGGGGTCGGTGAACAATGACCTGACCGGGGTGACCGTGCTCGCACCGGGCGATGCCTGGGCGGTGGGCAGCTACGCCGGCTCCAGCGGCGGGCAGACGCTGGCGGAGCACTGGAACGGCGCTAACTGGTCAGTGGTGCCCAGCCCGGACCCAGGCGGATCGGGCAGTTTCCTCAGCGCCGTCAGCGCGGTCTCCCCGTCCGCCGTCTGGGCGGTCGGGGAGTCTCAAACTGGCGGGCAGAGCAAGACACTGATCGTGCAGTGGAACGGGACCAGCTGGCAGCAGGCGGCCAGTCCCAGCCCGGGCCCGGACAGCTACCTGACCGGTGTCCGGGCCGTCTCCGCCAACGACGCCTGGGCGGTGGGGTACTACGACAACGGGGCAGTCGGCGGCAGCAGCGGCACCAGCAGCCTGATCCTGCACTGGAACGGCACGGGCTGGACCCAGGTGCCCAGCCCGGACCCCGGGACCAGCAGCAAGCTGGACGCCGTGACCGCCACCTCCGCCGCCAGCGCCTGGGCGGTCGGCAGCTCCGGCCGCCAGCAGCCAGGCTCGCCCTTCATCCTGCACTGGAACGGCACCGGCTGGACGCAGGCGGCCGCCCCTCCCCTGAAGGGGACCGGGGGCGAGCTACTCGGCGTGGCCGCCACCTCGGCCGCGAACGCCTGGGCAGCAGGCGACGTGACCGACAGCGCGGGACAGCACAGCCTCATCCTGCGCTGGAACGGGACCGGCTGGACGCGCGTGCCACGCCCCGAACTGGGCGGCCGCGGCCTCACAGTCTCCCTCCGGGGCGTGGCGGCGACTTCGCCCGCCAGCGCCTGGGCCGTCGGCTACACCGATAACGGGGCCGGCAGCCGTTCGTCCGTCATCCTGCACTGGAACGGCACCGCCTGGACCCGCGCCGCCAGTCCCAGCCCGGGCGCGGGCGGGGGCCTGGAAGGCGTCACCGCCGGCCCGCCCGCCAGTGCCTGGGCCGTCGGGCAGTTCAGCGCCGTCGGCGCCGCTGACGCCTTCGCCGTCCGCTACTGCGCCCCCACTCGCGGGTAAAGCAGGAGCCGTCGCCCACGGCTGGCCCGCTGGTCAGTTCCGGTCCGGGTCGGGCGGCGGGTGCTACTTGTAGTACCAGTTGACGGGAGTCGATGCGGTTCCTGGGTGCACGGGAACAGACTCGATTTGCTTCAGTTCTTTCTTGAGACGCGCGAACTCGGTTGGGGCTACGGCGTCCATCTGCTCGGTGCTGGTCTGGTAAAAGGCTTCCCCGATGTTGGAAGTCCCACTTCTTTGGAAGGACATCAATTCAAGGGCAGGAATTAGGTGCGGATTGGCTGTCTCGACCAGGAAATTCATATGACGGAACCGGGTCGCGGAATTCCAAAACTGTGTCAGGTGCCGCAGGACGAGGAGGTTGGCGTTGCCGCCGCGTTCTTCGGACTTGCCGTGTCCAGTGCCACCGAATCCACCTTCCCGGTCAACAATCCACGTGTCGATCAGGAGGAATGGATGCCTTGTGCTGGCCTTGGGATAGATGCCCTCGTGATCTAGATCGACAACACTGCGCCGGTGGCGCTCGTCCTTGATGGTAATGGCGCGGTAGCCGCTTGCGCTGAGCGGCAGGATAATTGAGATGGCGATCGGCCGCCATTGCTCCCCGTCCCGAGCCTCAAGGTACATGAAGCCATCTGGGCAAAGCAGGTACCAGCGTTCATAGAGAGATCTTCGCTGGTCGCGAGTCAGGTCGTTTTCCGCCTGGATGAAGAGTGAATGATCGGAAAGATCGGTGTAGGGGTATAGTTGCCCGTGGCTTCCATCAACCGGACAAACCAGCCGGTAACCTTCATCCGGCGCCACCGGCGCATTGTAGAAGTCCCGGGCCTGGATCTTCGAGTCGGGCCCTATTGCGATCCGCATGGAGAACCGCTTGACATATCCGTCTAGCGCATAGCCCAGTCCGGCAAACATACCCAGGCCAGCCACTATCACGGCCGGCCAGGCGATCAGCGCGATCGGAATAGCGACAATGGCAAAAATGAATCCCCCGATCGAATACATGTTAGCGAGGCGGGCGGAAGACGCCGACCTCACGACGGGCCTGATGTGTCGCCAGGTACTGAACGCGAGTAGAGCGATCCGCTCATGCCAATCAGCCGAGTACGCCACCGCGGCCCCCTCATCCGTGACCAATTCTTACATAGCCGCCAGGTCAGCGGGAGTCCAAAGAGAAATCAGTGTTAGCTAGCGCGGACTTACGCCTTCACCCACCCGTGGATCCGAACGCCGGAGACCGGAGGACTTCGGGTTGCCGTCGTGAGCCTGCTGCTCGACATGCAGGTGGTGCTTCTGGCGGCTTACTTAAGGCTGTCAGCCCGGCCCGCGTTCGGCCTCGGCCTTGAGCCCCTCCGCCAGGATGATGGCCGCGCTGGGCGCGGAGCCCCAGCTCAGGGCGTGGAGGAAGTCTTCTGGCCGGACCAGGTGGCGCTGGTCGATCTCGTACTGCGGGTCCCAGGGCAGCAGCTCGACCCGGGCCCAGAAGCGCGCCTGGTAGTAGCGCCAGGGCCCCGTCGGGTGGCCGGGGTCGTCAACGCGCTGGCAGCCGATGTAGCGATTCTCGACAACGCGGGCGCAGCCTTCCTCCATGACCTCCCGGACCAGGCAGTCCTCCAGCGTCTCGCCTCGCTCGACCCCGCCGCCGAGCAGGTTCAGGTGCCGCTGGCCGGGGGCACCCGAGGCACCGAGCACGATCATCCCGGCCGCGGTGAAGCAAATGCCGTAGGCCTGGTTGCTGTGCGGCGGTTCCGGCCGGAACGGGGGCTCGAACCAGCTAAAGGTCACCGGCCGACCCTGCTCGGAGACTTGCTGGACGGATCGCGGGGCTGGCTCGGCCAGGCCCCTTGAGTAGCCGCCCGGCGGCCTGACGCGTCCCACAGGGCCTGACCTTACGCGGCGGGCTGGCGCGGCGGCTAGGCGCGGGCGAGCTCGGCCGTCAGGTCGTCCAGGCCGAGCGGGCCGAGGCTGAGGGCGGCGGTGTGCCACCGCTTGAGGTCGAAGTCGGCCCGGCCCGATGCCTGCGCGCGGGCGGCCAGCCAGGCGCGCTCGCCCAGCTTGTAGGACGGCGCCTGCCCGGGCCAGCCGAAGTACCTGGTCACCTCGGCCACCACCCGGTAGTCCTCGGCCCGGCCGCGCTCACGCAGCACCTCGCAGGCCTTCTCGAACGACCAGCGGCTGCCGTCGGGCAGCGGCAGGTCCAGGTGCACGCCGATGTCGATGACGACGCGGGCGGCCCGCAGGGCCGAGCCGGACAGCATGCCGAGCCGCGAGCCGGGCGGGGAGAACCAGCCGAGCTCGTCGGCCAGCCGCTCGGCGTACAGCGCCCAGCCCTCGCCGTGCCCGCTGATGAAGGTGTTCTTCGCGAACCGGGACAGCCCCGGTGAGCGGCGGGCCGCGCCCTCCTGCAGGTGGTGGCCGGGTACTCCCTCGTGGAAGACGGTGGTCAGCTCGTTCCAGGTGGAGAACGCGGAGCGGCCGCCAAGCGGCCACCAGGTGCGGCCCGGCCGGGTGAAGTCCTCGCTGGGCGGGGTGTAGTAGGCGGCGCCGGAGGCCGACCCGCGGGCCAGCACCGCGTCGATCCGGCGCAGCGGCGCCGGGATGTCGAAGACGACGCCGTTCAGCCGCTCGACCGCCTCGTCGTGCCGGTCCTGCAGCCACGCCTGGTAGGCGTCCTCGCCCGCGACGAACTCGGTGCGGTCAAGGATCTCGGTCGCCTCGGCGACGGTCGCCCCCGGCTTGACCCGGGCGGCCTCGGCCGCTAGCTCGTCCTCGACCCGGGCCAGCTCGGCCCAGCCCCACTCATAGGCCTCGCGCGCGTCAAGCCCGGCCCCGAGGAAGATCCGGGCGCTGACCGCGTACCGGTCAGCGCCGACCCGGTCGGCCCCGGTCGCGCGCGGCGCGTACTCCTCGCGCAGGTACCGGGCCAGGTCGGCGTAGCCCTGGTAGGCGGACCGGGCGGCCGCGGCCAGCTCGGCCGCCAGCGGGCCGTCGCCGTAGGACGCGACCAGCCGGTCGTGGGTCCGGACGGCCGCGTACTGGTCGGCCTGGCCGGCCGCGCCGAGCGCCTGCCGCCGGGCCGCGGGCAGGTCATGCCGCAGGCCCTCGTCCAGGCTGGCGCGCCAGCCCGCGAACATCGCCGGGACGGCGGCGAGCCGGGCGGCGATGTCGCGCCACGCCTGCGCCCGGCCGTCGTCATCCCGGTCGCCGCCGCGCGGCAGCAGGTCGACGCTGTCCCTGACCGAGGAGATCCGGCCGATCGGCGTGCGCAGCTCGCGCAGCGGCTCGCCCGCCGCGTGCCAGGCGGACTGCGCTTCCAGCCGCTCCCGCAGCAGCCGGAGCGCGAGCTGGTCGGCCGCGTCGCCGCCCGGCAGCCCCTCGGCCGCGGTCAGCGTCCGCGCGATGAGCCCGGCCCGGGCCGCGTGGCCGTCGGGGCTGTAGTCGGTGGCGGCGCCGAACGCACCGGACAGCCCGCGCGTCCCGGCCGCCACCGGGTCGAGCGCGGCCCACTGGGTGAGGTAGTCATCGCAGAGCCGGAAGACGGGCGACGTCCCGTGGTCGGTGTTCATCAAGCCGAGGGTAACCGGCCCCCGTCCGCCCCGGCCAGCGGCGGTCAGGACTTGACGAAGGGGACGCCCTCGCTGCGCGGCCCGCGCACCCGGCCGACCAGGCCGGCCAGCACGATGATGGTCACCACGTACGGCGTGAGCAGCAGCAGGTTGGACTGGATGGGCACGTTGATGCTGGACAGGATGGACTGGAGCTGGGTGGTGAAGCCGAACAGCAGCGCCGCGCCGATGGCGCCGAACGGGGTGTACCGGCCGAAGATCATCGCCGCCAGGGCGATGTAGCCCTCGCCGGAGGTCATGTCGATGCCGAACGAGCCGACCGAGCCGACGGTGAAGTAGGCGCCGCCGATCCCGGCGATCAGGCCGGCCAGGATCACGTTGCGGTACTGGTAGGCGAGCACCCGGATGCCGACCGTGTCGGCGGCCAGCGGGTGCTCGCCGATCGCCCGGGTGCGCAGCCCCCAGCGGGTGCGGAACAGCCCGACCTGGACCACCGCCAGCAGCAGGTAGGTCAGGTAGAGGAAGACCGACGAGTCGAAGAAGACCGGGCCGATGATCGGGATGTCGCCCAGCAGCGGGACCTTCCACGGGCCGAACGTGGCCGGGTTGTTCAGCGTGTCGCCGTACGGCACCAGGATCGCGTTGTAGAGGTAGCCGGTCAGCCCGAGCACCAGCGTGTTCAGCACCACCCCGAGCACCACCTGGTTGACCAGGTAGCTGATCGCGAACACCGCCAGCAGCACGCCCACCAGCGAGCCGGCCAGGGCGCCGCAGACCAGCCCGAGCCACAGCGAGCCGGTGACCGAGGTGGCGATCGCCGCGCAGAACGCGCCGAGCAGCAGCTGCCCCTCGATCGCGATGTTGATGACGCCCGACTTCGAGCAGATCACCCCGGTCAGCGCGCCGAGCATGATCGGGATCGAGTCGTTGAGGGTGCCCGACAGCAGGTTGACCACGTTGAGCGGGATCGACTGGCCGGCGTCGGACCAGGCCAGCAGCGACACCACGAACGCGAACAGCACCCCGCCGATGATCACCCGGCGCCACACCGGGCCCAGCGTCAGCCGGCCGAGCAGCTCGGCCAGCCGCAGCCCGGCCAGCACCAGGGTGATGCCGCCGAGCAGGTAGCACACCGCCGCCCCCGGCAGCGCCAGGCTCGGCACCTTCACCTTGGCGAACTCCGGGCTGAAGGCGAAGGTGGCGTCGCCGTGCGCGTGCAGCCCGAACACCAGGATGTCGACCAGGCCGAAGACCGCAAAGGTGACCGGCGCGGCGAACCGCCCGGCCCAGGACGCGGCCGGCCCGGCCGGGTCCGGCGGCAGCAGGGCCGGCAGCTTGACCTCCGGGACCGTGCTCACGAGGCCTCCTCGCTGGCGCTCGCCGGCCGCGTTGGCGGGTGCACTGTGCTGGCCGGCTCGCCCGCAAGCTCGCTCACGCGTTCCACCCCTTCGACATCGCTGCCCCCACGCCGCCCGTCTTGGCCGCCCGCAGCCGGAAGATCGCGCGGACCAGCGGCGGCGCGGCCACGAACATGACGATCAGCGCCTGCAGCACCGACACGATCTCGGCCGGAGTCCCGGTCGCCGTCTGCATGCCCGGCGAGCCCGCGTGCAGCGCCCCGAACAGCAGTCCCGCCCATACCACGCCGCCCGGCCGGCCCTGGCCGAGCAGCGCCACCGTGATCGCGTCGATCCCGTAGGTGCCGTAGCTGTTCGGGTTCAGGGTGAAGTCGGTGCCCTGGATCACGGCCGAGCCGGCCAGCCCGGCCAGCCCGCCCGCGATCAGCATCGCCAGCACCCAGGACCGCTCCACGTTCATGCCCGCCACCCGGCTGGCGGCGGTGTTCGCGCCGACACTGCGGAACTCGAAGCCGGTGGTGGTCCGGTTCAGCAGCCACCAGACCGCCAGCGCGCAGGCCAGCGCGATCAGGAAGCCGGCGTTGATCCGCAGGTTGGTGCCCGCCAGCAGCGGCAGGTGCGCGTTGGACGCGATCGCCGGCGTGATCGGGTTGGCCGAGCCCGGCGCCTGCAGCAGCGACTGCGACGACAGCAGGTAGGCCAGGAAGTACTGCATCACGTAGTTGAGCATGATCGTGACGATCACCTCGTGCGCCCCCGTGCGGGCCTTGATCTCGCCGGTGAGCCAGCCGATGGCCGCCCCGCCGACGAACCCGCCCAGCACGCACACCACCACGTGCACGAAGAACGGCAGGTTGACGTAGTAGCCGAGCCAGGTGGCCATGATCGCGCCGCCGATGAACTGGCTCTGCCCGCCGATGTTGAACAGGCCCGCCCGGTAGGGCAGCGCCACCGCGAGCCCGGTCAGGATCAGCGGGGTCGCCTGCACGGCGGTCTCCGACAGCGGGCCGAAGACCGCCGACAGGTACCCGTCGCGCACCGCGGTCGGCAGCGAGGACTGCTGGAACAGCGCCGCGACGGTGTGCGGGTTGAAGATCGAGCCCTCGAACAGCGCCACGTAGGTGCCCGAGGCGGTGTCCCAGGCCCGCGCGATCATCGACCCCGCGTCCGGCGCGTGCAGCACGTTCGGGTTGGTGAAGGCGCACAGCAGCCCGCCCAGCACCATCGCGGTCAGCAGCGCGAGCACGGTGACGGTGAAGGTGTTCCCCTCGAGGAAGGATTCCTTGAGAATTTTCCCGAACGGGTGCGGCTGCCGCTGGCCGTCACCAGGGCCCGTGGCGGCGGGCGAGGCGGGAGGGGGCACCTCTTCCGGGGGCACGGCCGCTGGCGTGGTCACGCTTCCTCCTGTGGCTCGGCCGGGGGGGACGCGGCCTCCGGCGCCGCCTCGACGTCGGCGCCGCCAGCCATCAGGCGGCCCAGCTCAGCGGCGGCGACGTCGGGGTCGCGGAAGCCGGTGATCTTGCCCTCGTACATCACCGCGATCCGGTCCGCGAGGGCGTAGATCTCGTCCAGCTCGGACGACACGATCAGCACGGCGACGCCGTGGTCGCGCTGCTCGACGATCCGGCGGTGCACGAACTCGATCGACCCGACGTCGAGGCCGCGGGTCGGCTGGCTGGCGATCAGCACCTTGTGCTCGCGGCCGACCTCACGGGCGAGGATGATCTTCTGCTGGTTGCCGCCGGACAGGGTGCCCGCCGGGGTCGCGGGCGACCCGGTGCGGACGTCGAACTCCTCGATCCGGGCGGCGGCGTTCTTGCTGATCTCGGGCAGGTTCAGGTTGACCCCGGAGGAAAACGGCGGCCGGCTGTACATGTCGAGGACCAGGTTCTCGGCCACCGAGAACGAGCCGACCAGGCCGTCTTCGGTGCGGTCCTCCGGCACGTAGGCGATCCCGGCCCGCAGCCGGTCGCGCGGGGTGGCGCCGGTCAGGTCGGTGTCGTTCAGGGTGACGCCGCCGCCGGCCGCGGGCCGCAGCCCCATCAGCGCCTCGCACAGCTCGGTCTGCCCGTTGCCCTGGACGCCGGCGATGCCGAGGATCTCCCCCGCCCGCACGTCGAACGAGAGCTCGTCCACCCAGGCCCGGCCGTCGTCGCCGCGCACGGTCAGGCGGTCTACCCGCAGCACCGGCTCGCCCGGGCTGGCCGGGGACTTGCTCACCCGTAGCTGCACGTCCCGGCCCACCATCAGCGCCGCCAGGTCGTCCGCGGTCGCGGTCGGCGCGCGCTCGCCGACCACCGCGCCGCGGCGCAGCACGGTGATCGTGTCGGCGATCGACTGGACCTCGCGCAGCTTGTGGGAAATGAAGATGACCGAGGTGCCACCGTCCTTGAGCTGCCGCACGATGCGGAACAGCTCCTCGGTCTCGGCCGGCGTCAGCACCGCCGTCGGCTCGTCCAGGATCAGCACGTTGACCTGCCTGACCAGCGCCTTGACGATCTCGACGCGCTGCTGCAGGCCGACCGGCAGCTCCTCCACCAGCGCGTCCGGGTCGACGTCGAGCCCGTAGCGGTGCGACAGCTCGGCCACCTCGCGGCGGGTGCGCCGCTTGTCGAGCAGGCCGGCCGGGCCGGCCTGCTCGATGCCAAGCGTCACGTTCTCCGCCACGGTGAACACCGGCACCAGCATGAAGTGCTGGTGCACCATGCCGATGCCGGCCGCGATGGCGTCCTTGGGCGAGTGGAAGCTCACCGGGGCGCCGTCGACCCGGATCTCGCCCTCGTCCGGCTGCATCAGCCCGTAGAGGACGTTCATCAGCGTGGTCTTGCCCGCCCCGTTCTCGCCCAGCAGGGCGTGCACCTGGCCAGGGGCCACCGAGAGGCTGATCCCGTCGTTGGCCACGAGCGGGCCGAACCTCTTGGTGATGCCCCTGAGCTCAAGTTCCACGTGTTCTCTAACTCCCGGCCCGCGAAGGCGTGTTCAGAAAGTGTCGGCGCTGGACGCGCCCCGCGCCGCGGGCTAGCTGACCGGGCTCTTGGTCGGCGTCTTGATCGACCCGTTCTCGATGCCGGCCTGGATCGTCTTCAGCTCAGCCTGCAGCGAAGCCGGGACCTTGCCCGAGAAATCGTGGAACGGGGAGAGCAGGACGCCGCCGTTGGACAGGTCGCCGATGTAGCTCCCGCCCTTGAACGAGCCCGCCGCCGCGCTCAGCACCGATGCCTTCACCGAGGACGTGATGCCCTTAGTCACGCTGCTGATGAAGTACTTGCAGTACTGGGCCGCGCTGACGCAGCCGTCGGTGTCGACCCAGAGCATGTTGACGTTGCCGCCGGCGGCGTCCGCCTGCTGCACCGCCTTGGCCGCGCCGAGGCCGACGTTGCCCGCGACCGGGAAGATGATGTCCGCGCCCTCCTGGATGAAGGTCGCGGTGACCGTCTGCCCCTTGGTCTCGTTGGTGAAGTCGCCGGTGAACTCACCCTTCTGGGTGGTCTCGTTCCAGCCGAGCACCTGCACGTTCTTCTTGTGCTGCTGGTTGTAGTACTGGACGCCGTCGTAGAACCCGTCCATGTAGATGGTCACCGTCGGGTACTGGGCGCCGCCGAACGTCGCGACCTTGCCGGTCTTGGTCATCCCGGCCGCGAGGTACCCGCCGAGGAAACCGTCCTGCACGGTGTTGTAGACGAGCGTGTCGATGTTCGGGATGACCTTGCCGTACGAGTTGTCGATGATCGCGAAGTCCTGCTTCAGGTTCTTCGCGGCCGAGGTCTGGGTGGCAGTGCCCATCGCGAAGCCGACCGTGACGATGATGCCGCACTTGTCGCTGATGAACTGGTTGATGTTCGGCACGTAGTCGCTCTCCGACGTGGACGGCAGGTACTTCACCGTGACGTTGGAGTTGGCGGCGGCCGCCTCCTGCATGCCCTCCCAGGCCGACTGGTTGAAGGACTTGTCGTTGATGCCACCGGTGTCGGTGACCATGCAGCCGAGGAACTTGCCGGACGCCGACCCGGTCGAGCCGCCAGCCGCGCTGGTGCTCGACGAGCCGGCAGAGCTGGCCGCCGGGCTGCTTGAGCTGCTGGCACTCGACGAGCTGCTGCCGCACGCGGCGATCAGCAGGGTCGCTGCCCCCGCGGCAACAGTGACTGCCAACGAGGTATGTCTCACGTTTCCTCCCCTGGACCGGATTCCTGACGCCCAGGCATGGCAAGGACGTCCAGAGCACAGACTGCCCGGAGATTATTTCGTCAGCGTGTCCGGTGGGAATAGGCATGCCTGCCTGGGGCCAGGTTGTTGCGAAATCGCGATCCGACACACCTGTTACCTGGCTGATTGCTTGTGTGCCGCGTTTGGCGCACTGTTATTAGATGGAGATCGATTGGCCGCTGCTGCGGGCCGCCGCCGCCGACGCGGCCGCCCGCGCCTACGCCCCCTACTCCCGGCTCCGGGTCGGCGCCGCCGGGCTGACCGCCGACGGGCGGGTCATCACCGGGTGCAACGTTGAGAACTCATCGTTCGGGCTGACGCTTTGTGCCGAGTGCGGACTGGTATCGGCGCTGCACAGTACCCGCGGCGACCTCGGCGGGGGGCCGGGGCCGGCCCTGGCCGCGGTCGCGGTGGTGGCCGGGGACGGCGCGCCGCTGCTGCCCTGCGGCCGCTGCCGCCAGCTACTGCTTGAGGCGGGCGGCCCCGAGCTGCCGGTCGACACGGCCGGCGGGCCGGTGCCGCTGTCCGCGCTGCTGCCGTCCGCCTTCGGCCGGGCCGACCTGTCGGCCCGGCGGGAACCTGGCTGACTCGCCACGGCCCGGCCGGCGGTTGGCGCAGTGAACCATCTATGACCGGCTGCCAGCCGTCTCGAAGGAGCGCGATGCCCGACGCCGTCTCACTGATCCACGTCAAGCGGGATAACGCCAGGCCGCTCACCGCGGCCGAGATCCGCTGGCTGTTCACCGCCTACGCGGCCGGGGAGGTGGCCGACGAGCAGCTCGCGGCGCTGCTGATGGCCGTCTACCTGAACGGCCTCGACGGGGCCGAGCTGCGCGCCTGGACCGGGGAGATGATCGCCTCGGGCGAGCGCCTCGACCTCAGCGGGCTGGACCGGCCGACCGTCGACAAGCACTCCACCGGCGGCGTCGGCGACAAGGTGTCACTGGTGCTGGCGCCGCTGGTGGCGAGCTGCGGCGCGGCCGTGCCGATGCTCTCCGGGCGCGGCCTGGGGCACACCGGCGGCACCCTGGACAAGCTCGAGTCGATCCCGGGCTGGCGGGCCAGCCTGAGCAACGACGAGCTGCTGGCCGCGCTGGCCAGCGCGGGCGCGGTGATCGCGGCGGCCGGGGCCGGCCTGGCGCCGGCCGACCGGCGGCTGTACGCGCTGCGCGACGTCACCGGCACGGTCGAGTCGATCCCGCTGATCGCCAGCTCGATCATGGCCAAGAAGATCGCCGAGGGCACCGGGGCGCTGGTACTCGACGTCAAGACCGGGGCGGGGGCGTTCATGGCCGAGCGGGAGCGGGCGGTTCAGCTCGCGGAGACGATGGTCGCACTCGGCGAGGAGCACGGCGTCCGCACCCGGGCCCTGGTCACCGCGATGGACACGCCGCTCGGCCGCGCGGCGGGCAACGCCCTGGAGGTGGCCGAGGCGGTCGCCGCGCTGTCCGGCCAGGGCCCGGCCGACCTGATGGAGGTCACCTACGCCCTGGCCGGGCACATGCTCGAGCTGGCCGGGATCTCCCCCGATGACCCCGGAGGCGACCCGCGGGAGGCGATCGCCAGCGGCCGCGCGCTCGACGCCTACCGGCGGATGATCAAGGCACAGGGCGGCGACCCGGACGCCCCGCTGCCGGTCGCAGCGCTGCGTCGGGAAGCGCTCCCGGCCCCCGCCAGCGGCTGGGTGACCCGGCTGGACGCGCGGGCGGTCGGCGTCGCCGCCTGGCGGCTCGGGGCCGGCCGGGCCCGCAAGGAGGACCCGGTCAGCCACACCGCGGGAGTGCTCTGCCTGGCCAAGCCGGGCGACTACGTGCGGCAGGGCGACCCCGTGGTCGAGCTGCACGGCGACGACCCGGCCCGGTTCGGCCCGGCGGTCGCGGCACTGGACGGCGCGCTGGCAGTCGGCGGCTCGCCCCCGGCTGCCGCGCCGCTCATCCTCGACCAGGTGGGGGCGTGACCCCCGGACGCGGCGGCGGTCCGGTCAGCGGTTAACCGCACCCGTGATCAGCGGGACCGCGGCCGCCGCCCACTTGTCCACCGCGGCCGGCAGGTCGGCCAGCTCGGGCTCGGTCACGTACAGGCCGCGGGACGGCACGCTGGCACCCAGCTCAACCAGCACCGGGCGCAGGTGCACCTCGACCGCGAGCAGGTGACCGGGCCAGCCGCCGGTCATCACCGGGACCGCGGTCACCCCGGCCAGGCCGTTGCTGCCGTAGCGGTCCAGGAACGCCTTGAGCAGCCCGGTGTAGGCCGCCTTGTAGGTCGGCGAGGCGAACACGGCGATGTCGGCCGCCGCCACCTGGGCGGTGATCCCGGTCAGCTCGGGGTCGGCCCAGTCGAACAGCCGCGGGGCGTGCTCGGCCAGGTCGACGATGACCCGCTCGGACGGGGCGCCGAGTTCCTTGTCGAGGACGTCGGCGACGGCCAGCGCCACCCCGTGGGTGCGCGAGCCTGGCTTGGGATTGCCGGTGACGATGGCGATCGTCGTCATGGACGGTTACCTGCTTTCCTGGGTCTTCCCGATGAGGGTAGCCAGAGACGAGGAAGTCAATGATGCCGGGCCGCGTACTCCGGAAACGCCGGACACAGCCGAGCCTTATCCTACTTTTTTGGTTGTTTTAATATACATATCTCGGTACCGGGAACGCTAGCGGAGCCGGGCGACGCTGGCACCTCTGGCACCTCGGCGCCGCTACCCGGCGGGTCCCGGCGGAGTCCCGGCGGACCAGGTGCTGCCCGGCCCGGCTCGGCACGCCGCGTTGCCGGAACCGGATAGCGGGCCAGCCGTCCGACTGGCCCGCCGGCCCGCTACTTCCCTGGCTCTGCCGGTCCCCGGCTATGGCGCCCCGGCCTGCTGGTCCCCCGGCCCCCGGCCCTGCTCGTCCCTAGCCTTGGTCGCTCCCTGGCCTCACTGGTCCCAGAGCGCACTGGCGCCGCCGGTCCCGCGTCCTACTGTTCCTGACGCCGCCGACTCCTGGCCCCGTGAGCCCCAGAGTGCACTGGCGCCGCTGGCCCCTGGCACTGCTGGCCCCTGGCGCCGCCCGTAGCTGGCCTCGTTAGTCCCAGAGCGCACTGGCACCGACTGCGCCACAGCGGCACGGAAACTTTTATCGAGATGGAAATTTTCAGGTGCTATCACCCGAAAAAGTTTCCAAGAGCATAAAAGTTTCCACGAGATTCAGGGGTGGGACAAGCTTTAGGCACGGGGCGGGTCGCTG
>Ga0265338_10004569_pt1 | contig 18625 bp, 18 predicted proteins | sample 42126metaG_FD_193579 | JGI IMG/M metagenome (GOLD analysis project Ga0265338, IMG submission 193579) | Rhizosphere microbial communities from Carex aquatilis grown in University of Washington, Seatle, WA, United States - 4-21-26 metaG | ecosystem: Host-associated > Plants > Roots > Rhizosphere... | reverse complement strand
CACAAAGAAGCAGAAGAAACGGTGGGGCTGCGGTTTGAACACATACAGCTTCTTCGTTTCCTGCCTGAACTTTGTTGTGTCATAGATCCGGCCCACATCGGCCATGCGCTTGAAAAGCGCCACTGCCTTCGCCCGATCGGTCACACCCAACCCTTGATAATAGTCCCGTGCTTGGCAGCTGCCGTTAGAGGCAACGCCCCATAGGATCGCAAAACACTCACCCTCGTATATCACCAACGCATCTTTTGCCATATCCTGCCAACTTATCTGAATGATTGTTATTTCTGCTTTGGTTCCATATCGAGTGTACCACGATAGTGACACAGAGTCAATTGAAAAAACTGTCTTCCTGGAGTGCCATCACGCTCTCCGCAACGTTATGAAGACGTGGTCTGCTCGCGAGCCGTTCAGGACTGAGGGCCCCGCCACCGTGGGATGCGTGTGAGAATTCCTTCATCCCCCAGTGCCGCCGAGAAGTCCTTCAGCGCGGGCAGAGCGCCCTGCCACTCCAGGTCCGCAAGTTCCTCCGACAGCGGAACGTCGGTGCGCAGGGTTGCCAGACGGCGGTACAGCAAGGCCTCCTCACGACGGGTGCCCAGACTCTCTATCAGTTTCACGGCGCGGCCGGGCGGAAGTCCAAGCTGGCCGGGGTCATCTGGAATCGACTCCAGGTGATCGAATCGAGACAGGACCAGGGATGCCGACTTCGCCCCCCACATCGGAATGCCGGGGTAGCCGTCTGCCGAGTCCCCTACTAAAGCCAGATAGTCCGGGATGGACCGCGGGCGCACGCCGAACTTGCCGACGACCCCCTGCTCGTCCAGCACGATGTCACGGCGGCGATCCCAGCACACCACCTTCGTTCCAGAAACGCACTGGGCCAGGTCCTTGTCAGGGGAGCAGATCACGATCTGCTCGACGCCGGGCTGGCTCTGGAACCGGGACGCACCGGCGGCCAGGGCATCATCCGCCTCGAACTCCACCATCGGCCAGACCACGATTCCGAGCGCTGCAACGGCCCTCTCCGCGAGGGGGAACTGGGCCAGCAGGGCCGGATCCACTCCTTCCCCTGTCTTGTATCCAGGGTAGAGCTGGTTGCGGAATGACTCCACGACGTGATCGAAGGCGCACGCCACGTGTGTGACGCCGGGCGTCGTCACCAGCAGGAGAAGGCTTCGGAGGAGTCCGGCGGTTGCACCGATCTCCTGGCCGTCAGGGGCTTTTCTTGAGGGAGCGCCGAAGTGGCTGCGAAACAGCTCGTACGTTCCGTCCACGAGATGGATTTTCATTTTATCCTGTTCAGCCCGAGGGCACGCAGCATCAAGCGGGAAAGCGGCTTGTCCGGCCTCCTGCGGCGCAGGTCGATGTGCAGCCCCAGTTTCTTTACGATGTCCAGACGGTAGGTCTCCACGAACTCGATCAGTGTCCCGTCCGGGTCCTCCACGTAGGCAAAGCGCCCCGCCGCGCCGTCCATGGTGAAATTGTCGCCGCTGTCCGCCGTGAAGGGGAAACCTGCGGCCTGGCAGTGAATCTTCAGCGCGTCCAACCCCCGCACGTCCAAGCAGAGATGAATGAACCCGGGGTCCCCCCAGAATCGATCAGCGAAGATCCGGCGCGGCGTCCTGTCCAGCGCCTGTACGAGCTCCAGCCTGCTCGAGCCGAGCAGGGGGCTGAAGGCGCCGCGGGCGGGCGCGCGGGGCTCCAGGAGCACGCGCCGCATGCGGGAAGAGCCGGCGCCCAGGTCCGCGAAGTCCTCGAACTTTCCTTCCTTGTCGTAGACGATGCGGTCATACCCGAGGAGGTCCCGGTAGAATGGGAGCGACCTGTCCAGCCGGGAGACTCCTATCATGCAGCCGCTGACGCCGCCTGTGGGTGAATGTCCTCTGCTCAGCCATTCAAGACCGTGGACAACTTGGAATGCCAGTCCCTGGGGATCGCGCAGATAAAAGACCGGCTCACCGGAAGGATCTGTCCGGGCAGGGCCCATGTCCGGCACGCCGGCGGCCTCCATGCGCGTGCGGGCATCCACCGGGTCCCGTGCCTTGATCCGGACGCAGCAGATGCCGAGGTCACCGGGCAGGACCGTGAAATCCAGCGGACGAGGCGTGCGCCTGGTATACTGCCAGATCTCCAGGCCCGCACCTCCCTGGATATTGACCGCGAGCAGCGCCCGTCTTTCCTGGGGAACCCCTCCGGTATAGGGAAGCATCAGCGCGGCCTGCCCTTTTTCTTCGAATACCCGCACATCGATGCCCAGCGCCCGGCCGCACCAGCCCACTTCCCGCGCGAAATCCTGGACGCCGACGCCGACCTGCTGAATCCCGCAGATGAGGAAATCCTGCATACTGCAATTCCTATCATGACAGCGGGACCCGGTCAATTGAACGCGCGGCGCGGAAGGAGTATGGTCTCTCCATGGCGGGAGATCCGATACGACTCACGTCCCTTTGCGCTGCCGGCGGGTGCGCGGCAAAAATGGGCCCCGACGCCCTGGGGCAGATCCTGCGCCCGCTCGCGGCTCTGTTCCCCGAGGGAAGCCGGCCCGAGATCCTCGTCGGACTGGACGCGGGTGACGATGCAGCCGTCTACAGTCTCGATGATTCGCGCGCGCTCGTCTTCACCGCGGACTTTTTCACACCCGTGGTCGACGACCCCTATGACTTCGGTGCCATTGCCGCGGCAAATGCACTGAGTGATGTCTGGGCAATGGGCGGGGAACCGGCCATTGCATTGAACATCGCGGGCTTCCCTTCGACCCTGCCCCCCGAGGTGATCGGCCTGATCCTTCGCGGCGGCGCCGAAAAGGCGCAGGAGGCCGGCTGCGTCCTCGTCGGCGGCCACACCATCTGCTCGCAGGAGCCCACCTACGGTCTTGCCGTGATCGGTTTTGTCGATCCTCGCCGCATGTTCGTCAAAACGAGCGTCCGGGCGGGCGACTGTCTTGTTCTCAGCAAGCCCCTGGGCGTGGGAGTGATCACCACGGCGCTCAAGCGGGGCGTCGCGACCGCGGAGGTCATTGCAGGTGCCGTCGGCTCGATGAAAAAGCTCAACCGCACCACGTCACGGATCCTCGCCGCGCACGGCGTGACGGCGTGCACCGACGTGACGGGCTTTTCGATACTCGGCCATTCTCTCGAGCTGGCCCGCAAGAGCAGGATAGGGGTGCGCCTGCGCATGTCACAGGTCCCCTTCATCGACGGGGCTCTTGCCGCGGGGGAGGCCGGTGCGTTTCCCGGGGGCACAAAGAACAATCGTGCAGCCTACGCGGCATCGGTCAGCTTCAGCCCTGAAATCTCCGAGCTCACGCGCAAGCTTCTGTTCAGCCCCGAAACCTCCGGCGGTCTCCTTGCCGCAGTCTCAGGGGTCGAAACGGAGCGCTGCGTCGCCGAGATCAGGGACGCGGGGATCAGCGCCGTGGTCATCGGGGAAGCAGACGCGGCGCTCCCTGGCGGCACCATCACTGTCGAGTAGGCTGCAGGGTCGCGGCGGCCGCAGCCGCCGCTCGCAGGCCGAAGCCGTCCCTGGTACGCGCGGCCGTCCCTATACCCGGGAGGATCGGGCGTGGCGGAATATCGAGTAGACAATCATTGCAATCACGGTGAAGACGTACGGCAGGGCCAGGATGAAATCCACCGGGACCTTGACTGCGCCCTGAGCATAGTTGGAGACGCTCTCTGCCAGGCCGAACACGAATGAAGCGATGAATATTCCCCACGGGGTCTTGTTGCCCAGGTAGATCGCCACCAGTGCGATCCATCCCCGGCCCGAGGAGATCTCGGGAACGAACGCGCCCAGCTCCATCGTGAGCATCGCACCCGCCAGCCCGCAGGTAAGGCCCGAGATCAGGATGCCGGCCATCTGGTATCTCCTGGGGTTGAGCCCGAGGGAGACGATCGTGCCGGCGTTCAGGCCCGTGCCCCGGAGGCGCAGCCCGAACGGCGTACGGTAGATGACAACCGAGGAGACCAGCACGATGGCCCAGGTGATATAGACGATCACGTTGTGTCCGAATAGAACGTCTCCCACAACCGGGACCTTCTGGAGAAACGCGGGCACGACGAGCGCGGGAAGCTTGGGGATGCCTGGGAACTGGATCACACCTTTCGTCTTGAAGAGCTGGAAGGCAAGAACGACTGTGAACCCGGAAGCGAAAAGGTTCGTCGCAAGCCCGGTGATGAACACGTTGGCGCGCAGGTACAGGGTGACAGCCCCGAACAGCCAGGCCAGGGCCATCGAACAGAGGATTCCCAGGAGTATGCCCAGGAGCAGGCTCCCGGTTGCCGCAGCACAGACGATGCTGAAAAAGGCGCCGCTCAATATGAGCCCTTCGAGGGCAATGTTGAGCATCCCGGCAAGCTCCGTGAAAAGGCCCCCGATACCGGCAAGGAGGAAGGGCGTCATGATGTCCACGGCGCTGTGGACCATGGGAATGGCAAACGGGGAATTGCCTGTCATGCCCTGCTCCGTATCCGCGTCAGGGAGTACAGGGCCCGGGCAGTGACGAAATAGAAGATGAATGACTGCGCGATTGCCGCGATCTCGAACGTGATGTCAGAGTTGATCATGGCCGCCTTGGCGCCCGCGTCGAGGTACGCGAACAGAAGCGCTGCGGGGATCACGCCGAGGGGATTGTTCTTCGCGATGAGCGCCACGGCGATCCCGTTCCACCCCATGCCGAAGGAGAAGCCTTCTATCGTGGCCCGGTATGTGCCGAGCACCATCAGCCCTCCCCCGAGCCCGTGCAGTGCGCCGCTTAGTATCATGGGAAGAACGAGGTATTTCGATACGTTGATCCCCCCGTAGCGGGAAAACTCGCGGTTCTGCCCGCACATCCGCATCTCGTAGCCCGCGCGGCTCTTATAAACGAAGAAAAACATGAGCAGGGCGGCCGCAAGCGCGAAAAACGCGCTGCTATTGAGCTTGGAAGGCGGAAAGATCCCCGATAGTCCGTAGTGCGCTCCAATGGCAAGTGTCGACTGAAGATTGTTCTTCGGATCGTCCAGGGGGCCGGTGATGAAGTAGTTCACCACGAGGACCACTGCGACGGACAGGAGGAAAGACGAGATCATCTCGTCCGTGTTCCATTTCATCCGAAGAAGCCCGGACACACCGGCGATGGCCCCGGAGAGCACCGCTGCCCCGGCAAGCGCGGAAAGCCCGCCCAGGAAACCGTTGGCCGCCGGCAGGGCCAGGCACACTGCCGTGGCGGCAAGACCCCCGGCGTAGATCTGCCCTTCCCCGCCGAGGTTGAAAACGGCGGCCTTGAACGCCACTGAAATTCCAAGTCCCGTGAAGACAAGAGGGACGGCGACGTTCAGCATGTTGCCCAGGTAATAGCTGTTCGTGAAGGCGCCGACGAAGAAGAAGTAAAGCGTCCGTGCCGGGGTTCTGCTCAGGACGAAGATGAGCACGACCACCAGGCCGAAGGACAACAGGAGGGTGAGCGCCAGGCCGGTGAACCCTGTGACGAGCTCCCCGAGGCTCCTTCTTTCCTTCACGCGGGAGCGTCCTTTCTCTGCGCCCCGGCGGGCGCAAAGTCGTCCCTCAGTCCCAGCATGTATTCTCCGATGCGCTCCTTGGAAAGACCAGGCAGGTTCGGAAGATTGGCGACAATGCGTCCCCTGTACATCACCGCAATGGTGTCGGCGATCCCGAGAATCTCGTCGAGGTTGGAGGAGATGAAGAGGACGCCCGCCCCTGCTTTGCGCATCTCCAGTATCTTCTCGTAGACGAACTGGCTGCTGGCCACGTCGAGCCCCCACGTGGGCTCGGAGACGATGACGAGGTTGGAATCAGAGGCGAGCTCCCGGGCAAGGATCACCTTCTGGATGTTGCCCCCTGAAAGCGTGCCCACGGGAACCCGGGGACCGCCGTCTATGGAGAAGCTCTCCGTGAGGCGTTCGGCGAACTGCCTGATCTTCTTTCCTTTGAGAAAGCCCGCCCGCAGAAATCGGTGACGGCTGGTGACGATCATATTTTCCGTCACCGTGGACTTCAGGCTCGAGCCGCGCCGCAGCCTGTCTGCCGGCACGTATGCAAAACCCCGCTCGCGGAGGGTGGCAGGGGTGAGACCGGCGATGTCCTCCCCGTTGTGCAGGATCCTCCCGCTGGTGATCCGGCGCAGGCCCGTCACGACGTCCTCCAGCTCACCGAGCCCGTTTCCGCTGACACCGGCCACCGCGACAATTTCGCATGAGCGGACGGTGAGGGTCACGGCGTCCAGCAGCGCGCGGTCGCGTCCGCGCTGTTTCAGCGTGACATTCACCAGCTCGAGCACCGCGCTTCCACACGCGTTTTTGGGTCTCTCGATCTGGAAAAGCACGCTTCTGCCCACCATGAGACGGGACAGCTCCGCTTTTGTCACCTCCGCCGTCCGGCGGACGGCGATGACCTTGCCCTTGCGCATCACCGTCACCCGGTCGGAGATCTCCATCACCTCCTGCAGCTTGTGGGTGATGATGATGCAGGTTGCCCCGTCCCTCCGGAGACTGCGAAGGGTTTCGAACAGCCTGTGGATCTCCTGCTCGGTCAGCACCGAAGTGGGCTCGTCGAGAATGAGGAGATCCACGTTGCGGTAGAGCATCTTGACGATTTCCACCTGCTGCATCTGGCCCACGGTGAGCGTCATGACACGCGCCCGGGGATCGACGCTGAACCCGTGGCTGGCAATCACCTCGCTGATGCGCTGGACGGCGGCGTTCCTGTCCACGAAAAGCAGGTTTTTTCTGGGCTCGATGCCCAGCACGATATTCTCCGCAACCGAGAACTCCGGGATGAGCTTGAAATGCTGGTGGACCATGCCGATGCCGAGACGGTTCGCATCCAGCGGCCCGCGGATGTGCACGGTCCTGCCCGCCAGCGCGATCGAACCGGCATCCGCCTGTTCCAGCCCATAGAGAATCTTCATGAGTGTCGACTTGCCGGCGCCGTTCTCACCCACTATCGCGTGGATCTCGTTCTTCTCCAGGGAGAAATCGATGGCGTCATTGGCACGCATGTGATTGGGGTAGAGTTTCGTGATGCCTTTCATCTCGAGATACGGCATGGCTTCTCTGCAGGCGCGGGCGCGGCCCTTTCCAATCCCCTCTACATCCGGGGAACGGGAAGAGCCATGGCGCCGCTTCGGAACTTCTTCACCAGGTCCGCCATGCGCGCGCGCACGTCGGCGGAAACGTTCCGGGTGTACAGGGGATCGGTGTCCGCAAAATCCACGAACCCGCTCCGGGCGTCAACCACGTCGGCCTTTCCAAACACGAGGGTTCCCTGGAGGGCCTTCTTCAGCGTCTCGTACACGGCGCGTTTCTGGTCCAGCGTGGCGCACCCGACGATCGTGCCCGGGGCAATGGCGTACGCGTTGCTGTCGAAGTACACGACGTAGCGTCCTCGGTCCTGCGCCGCCTTGATGATGCCCTGGCCGGCCCCGCCGGCGATAGGAAGGATGACGTCCACACCGGCGTCCATCATGCTGTTCGCGAGGTCGGCCGCCTTGGTAGCGTCATACCAGTTGCCGATCACCCGGTAGTCCAGCGTGATGCGCGGGTCCACGGCGGTAAACCCCTGTGTAAAGCCGGGGATGATTTCCCTGGCAAGGGCCGGGTATTCCTGCGCCACGATGGCCCCTACCTTGCGCTCCGGAGTTGCGCCCTTCATCCTGCTCCCGGTCACCAGCCCTGCGAGATAGCCGGCGAGGTAGCCCTGTTCCACCTGGTTGTACATCAGGGTATAGATCTGCGGATTGCCGGCGAGGTAACTGTCCATCACGATGAACTTCTGCCGCGGGAAGCTCTTGCCCACATCTGCGCAGATCTGGGGCATCGACATATTCGAGGTGAGAATATAGGTGTACGAGCCTGTGGCCGCGAGGGACGTCATCTTTTCCTGCCACTCGGCCTGGTTGAAGCCCGCCTCCACGACCTTGAGAGTCAGGCTGGGATACTCTCCTGCCGCCTTCTGCGCGCCGCTCACCAGCTGTTCATACAGCGGACTGCCCGCCGCGACGCCGGGCACGAAAATAGCGATGCTGACAGGCCCCGCCGCGAAAAGCGGCGAAACCAGCATGATGGTAAAGACCACTGCCACCATGCACACGAGTCTGTTTTTCACGCTCAACCTCCGCAAAACAAGGATAGCCTTAACGATTGGTGTAAGGGAAGCGGTTCATAGGTCCGCGGGCGCCGGGGCACATCGCGCGAAGCGCGAAATACGGGAGTACCCGTTCGGCGCGAACGCGGTCCGCAGGCTCCTATGTGAGCACGATCACGGAGACCGAGTGCGGCGCGATATCCAGGCGGGTCCTGTCGCTCTCTTTCAGGGAATACGAGTCACGGCCCGGGACCACGGTGTGTGGCGTGTCCGCGTCGTTGCAGGAGTCTTTTGACGGCGCGCCCAGGGTGTGCACCGTGACTTTTGCGAATCGGCGAATGTCGGGGCCTGCTATCGTCAGACCGACCTGCTTTTCCGGGTGCCTGTTCACCACCGCAATGCGCACGGCATTTTCCCCGGTGGTGCGTGTTGCCACAGCATCGAGGGCAGGAACCAGAACATCCCCATCCGGCCGGGTCACGGGGAAATCGGCGTTCTGCCTGAGCCAGGAATCCAGCACAATGTCTCCCATGTGCTGGGTGAAGAGCTGGAAGACAAAGTAGGTAGGTCGAAGGACGATCCCGGCATCGTGGGTGAAGATGAGTCCGCGCGCGTTCACCAGCGGGGCAAAGTTCGCCATCCCGACCGTCCTGCAATGCCGCAGGCATTCGTTCAGGAAACAGGCGGTGAACACGGCGTCCGCCATCGTATAGGAGGAGTTCAGGTCATTCTTGTCCCGGGGTGTCAGGAAGTCCTCCGTGGCGGACCAGCGGTTCGGGTGATGCCACCCGCGCAGGTTCCACTCGTCGAATGCGATCCTTATCTTCCCCAGCAGGCCGAGCGCGCCAAGAATGTGCTCGGTGGTAGTGATCTTTTCCGCGATCGTAGTGGAGAGCGCCATGCATGTTTCATATGAGCTGAGATCGTTGCGTTCCCACAGTGGATCCCAATACCCGTGAATGGAGATCCAGTCCAGGACCTTGCCCGCATCCCGCAGAAGCCGTAGGTTCCAGTCCAGCTCGGCCACGCTTGCTGCCATAAGCTGGATGGACGGGTCGACGGCCTTCATCATCTTCCCCGATTCCTTGACGAACCGGGCCCATTCGTCCGCCGTCTTTGCCCCGATTTCCCAATCCCCGTAGTTCTCGTTTCCGATGCTCCAGTACCTGACATTGTGAGGGGCCGCGTATCCGTTGCCTGCCCGCAGGCGCGCCCATTTGCCCTGCTCAGCAAGGTTGCAGTATTCGACCCAGTTGCTCATCTCCTCCGAGGTGCCTGAGCCGGCGTTCGTGCAGATGTAGGGCTCAGCGCCGACATTCCTGCACAAGCGGATGAACTCGTCAGTGCCGAACGCGTTGCTTTCCTCGACCCGCCATGCCTTGTCGAAACACGGAGAACGTGTGGGGCCTGTTCCGTCCTCCCAGTGGTATGCCGAGACATAGCATCCGCCGGGCCACCTGATGACCGGGGGCCGCAGTGCCCGGATGGCCTGGCACACGTCGCGCCGCAGACCTGCTGCATCGGACAGGGGTGACCCGGGATCGTAGATCCCGCCGTAGACCTGTCGATGAAAGTGCTCGATGAAGTGCCCGTAGATCTTCGGGTCCCGCTTCCCGAGTGCACGCTCGGAATTGAACGCAAGCTCCGCTTCCATGTAAGGGAGTATAGAATAGGCCGACAGCCCGTTTCAAACGGCTGTCAGAACCCGCGAAGATCCGTGCGTGTCCGCTGCGGCAGCCCCGGCCGGGGCGCCCGGTGCAGAGGCGGGGGCGCGGGAGCTACCTGAAAAAGCGCGTGCATCTGCTCGATTCGCTGTGCGGCAGCTCATCAATGGAAAGGGGCCCCCACGCTTCATCCCTGATGCGCCTTTTCACGCTTTCTTTGCCTGCAGGAAAGAGCTGAGGTCGAACACCAGGGGATCATCGTTCAGAAAGGCTTCGGCGTACGCCGCGCCTATGCTGACCCCGTAGCCGGCGCGAATGCCCCTGAGGATCTGCAGGATCTTTCCTTCCCGGATCTTGATCTGCGACTCATGACAACGCGCGATACTTTCCCATTCTTCCATGAAGGATGATACGTCGTTGACCAGCGTGGGCGCCCGGGACAGGGGGACCATGTAGTAAAGGAGGTGGGACGCATTCCACGGCTCCCGCGCCAGTTCCTTGAGACGGGCAAACCGGGCATAGCGGAGGGCGGAGCGGACGATTGCGCCGGTTGCCATGTGGTCGGGATGGGCGCTGCCGTCGGTGTGACTGCCGGGGTTGGTGTGATAGGGAGCGAACACGATCTTCGGACGGAACTTCCTGACCACCGAGGCCACGCGCACGCGCGCGTCGTACGTGTCGACGACCTGGCAGTCGCGAAATGACAGGACTTCGAGCTCCCCTCCGAGCCTTTCGGAGGCAGCGCGCATCTCGGCCTCGCGCTGGTCCGGGGTCCCGAAGGTGCCTGCCTCCCCGCGGGTCAGCACGCACACTGCCACGGAAGCCCCGCCGTGTGCGAACTTGACCATGCTTGCCCCCATGCCGAACTCCGCGTCATCTGGATGAGCCCCGAATACGAGTATGTCCGTCATGAGCAGGAAAGATAGATCCGTGGGACCGGCGCGTCAATGCGCCGCGGTACTTCGCGGATTTCAATGCACACCGCGGTACTCCGCGGACTATGGCGCCGACGGATTTGAAAATGACGCACAAATGGACTAAAATAGAAGCAGGATGGGCATGCGCATATTATCGTCCACGGCATCACGGATCATCACGGTTGTTGCCATGGGCGCCCTTGTTGCGTTCGGGCTTGGCAGCTGCCAGTTCCTGGGCATCACGAAGCTGGATCGTCTCAGCCAGTTCGGCGCCAATCTGAGTAACCCCGACAAGTCACATATGAGCGCGAACTTCGCCCAGGGGCAGACCGCGGACTACGGCCTCGTGGACACGCAGGCCTTCTGGGACGGAATCGGAATGGTGCTGCCCGGCTCATTCCAGACTTACAGCCTTTCCGTGCATGACTATGTGGACCCGGCGAATGTCACCGCGGACATCTTTGGACCGCCCACATTCTACAACTTCAGCTTGACCTGGCCGGTCGGCGGTCCCATTCCCGCGACGTTCGTGCTTGTCCGGATCGGCACGGACTGGTTCATCAAGGACATTTATCTCAACGGCGTGCTGACGGTTCAATAAGTGGGGCGGTGCTCAGAAGTCATCGGCTTTCCGGGCGCTGCCGAAAAGCTCCATGTACTCCTGTACGACTCTCTGCATGGCGGCGCGGCCCGCAGCCATCACGTCACGCGCACCGCCCGAGCCTATCACCTCGTACGGATTGTACCCGTCCCCCGCGCGGTTGCCTGCGGCGCGCATGGTCTCGAAGAACGTCTGCTTCAGTATGCTCCCCACGTTGATCTTGCGGATGCCGCGCTGAATTGCCCCGCCCAGGTCCGCGCGCGTCACCGAGGTTGCCCCATGCAGGGCAAGGGGGACCGGGACAGCGGCCTTCAGGGCGGCCACCCTTTCAAGGTCAAGACGGACGGGGCTGCGGCCGTGCAGATGGACCTGGCCCACGCTGACGGCAAGGGAGTCCACTTCCGTGGCCCGCACGAACTGGCGTGCCGCCTCAGGGTCCGTGAGAGGCGGAGCCGGCGGCGGCGCGTTCAACGTGCCGGCCACGCCGGGCAGAGAGTCCATTTCTCCCTCCGCGGCAGCACCGGCGGCGTGCGCAATGCGCGCAGCGCGTCCCGCCTGCGCCACCTGGTCCACGTACGGCAGCTCTTCGTCGGTGAACATCACGAGGCCGAACCCGAGCCGCACCGCCTCCTCCACCCAGTCGAACCGGGCGGATTCATTGAACAGGAGGCACGCCGGGACTGGCAGACGGTCACAGACCGCAGCACCCAGCGCGAAGTAGTCCGCGAGGTGCTCCTTCACCGCCCGCGCGGGGTGCGGCAGGGCAATCCCGCTGAATCCAAGGATGACGGGAGAGCGCACGGCCTCGGCAGCGTCCGCCACGGCCAGGAGGGACTCCATGTTCCAGCTCTCGAAGTATCCAACAGCGTACCCGCGCCGCTCGGCGTCCTCCATAAGGCGTGTGAACGTCATTCTCATCTGGTTTTCCTTTTCGGCCGGGCCGGCGAGGCAGCGCCCCTGTCCTCCAGCAGCTTGAGCACGGTGACGTTGTCCGTGATGAGGACGTGAATCAGCTTCCCCTCCAGCGCGCCGCGAATGGCGCCGAGTTTTGCGGCGCCGCCGGAAACGCCCACCACGTGGGGAACCCGTCGAAAGTCTTCGAGGGTGAGCCCGATCACCCGGTCGTCCAGGTCGGATGGTATGGCGCGGCCCTCCTGGTCGAAATAGCGGAGGTTGATGTCGCCGACCGCCCCTTTCTTCTTCAGCGCCTCCAGCTCCGCCCAGCGCACGATGCTGCCCTCCCGTATAAGGATGGAATCCTGGCGCGGCGCGCCGATTCCAACAAAAGCGAGGTCCGCGGACCGGGCCTCTTCCAGCACGCGAGCCACCGCGGGGTCGTGCAGAAAGGCATTCCTGGCCTGCCTGCTGCCGGCCACGCCGGGGGCCGGCAGGGGCACTGCCTGCCCGCCCGTGAAGTGGGCAAGACGCCGGGTCAGCTCGGTGGAGTGGGTGTCCCGGCTGGGGTCCACACCGGCGCCGAGGCCCTGGATGACCGTTATGCCGCGCATGTCGCGATGGGGATGACCGCGGAGGGCGTTCACCATTCCGAGCAGCGCTCCACCCCAGCTGATCACGATCCTGTCCCTCGGCCGAAGGACCCGCAGAAGGTATTCCGCCGCCCCGACCCCCACCTCCCGCGCCACGGTGGCCTCCTGGTCGTAGGCCGTGGTTTCCACCACGACAGCCTCCCGAAGCCCGAAGCGTTCCTCGAGGGCCCTTTCCAGGTCGTCATAAATCCCCATGAGGGGCTCGATGACGATACGGACCACCCCCTTCTCCTTTGCCAGGTCGAGAAGACGCTGCACCTTCTGGCGGGAAAGCCGCATGCGGTCGGCAATGGTTGCCTGCGTCATGTCGCTTTCATAGTAGAGACGCGCCGCCTTGACCAGCAGCCGGTCCTGGTCCAGGTCCGCCGCGCGGGCGGGGTGCCGGGGAAGCGAATTTTTGAGCAAATGCCCGGCTTCGTACATATGCTTACGCTATCATGGCGTCCGGGCAGCGTCAAGGACAGCCCGTTGACCGCGGGAGAAAGGACCACATACAATGGGCATACACTGTTTGTCGAGCAAATGCTCAAAGCAGCCAAAATCCGCCGAGTACGTCGGCGCACAAATCCGCCGGGTACGTCGGCGCGCTAGGGGTTTCCATGGCGGTTCCGCTCCGCATGCCGGACATGGGTACGGTCGAAGGCCGGGTGACCCTGGTCAGGTGGTTGAAGTCCGACGGGGATGCCGTGGCGCTGGGCGAGCCCCTCTTTGAAGTGGAAACCGACAAGGGCGTGAGCGAGGTGGAAGCGGCAATGGCAGGCGTCCTGGAAAGACGTGTTGCCGCGGAAGGGGCGAGCGTTGCCGCAGGGGATACCATCGCATACGTGCGGAGGTACGGGGAAAACGCGGCCCCACCTGAAGGGGCCGGCATCCAGAGACCCGCGGCACCGGCCTCCAGGCGCGTGGAGCCGGCGCCGCCGCCCGTGGGGCCCGCCGCGCGCCGGACCGCGCCCGTCATCACCGCCCTCGCGGCGAAGTGGGGCGTGGACATCGACTCGATTCGAGGATCGGGGCCCGGCGGAACGGTGACCCGGGATGATGTGCTGCGGAGCCGGGACGACATACTCGCCGAACGGGTACGGCCTTCGCGCGCGCTTCCCCTGGCGCAATCCATCATCGCGGCAAAAGTGAGCCGGAGCAACCGTGAAAAGCCGGTGTACCACGTGCATACGCGGGTGGACATGAGCAGGGTGGCCGCGGCGCGCCGGCAGGACGCGGCGGTGGTCGGACGGGCGCCCCGGTTCGATGCTTTTTTTGTCAAGGCGGCTGCAGTATCCATTGCTCAGTCACCTGTCTTTCGAACCTTTTTGGCAGGAGACGCGGTGGGAGAACACACCGCTATCGACATCGCCGTGGCCCTCGGAATCGGTGACGAGCTCTATGCCCCCGCTGTCCGCGGTGCGGATAGGAAAAGCGTTGTGGATATCTCCCTGGAAATAGCGGCACTGACGGAAAGGGCCGCGTCCCACTCCCTGTCGACCCGGGACTCCGATGACAGCTGCTTTCTCGTGAGCAACCTCGGGATGTTTCCCGTTGAGAGCTTCGAGGCAATCATATACCCCGACCACGCCGCGGCCCTTGCCGTCGGCACGGTCACGCGTTCACCCGTGGCTGAAGGAGAGGCCGTGCGCATCGCGCCGCTTGTCCACCTGACTCTCTCGGTGGACCACCGCCTGATCAACGGGGCGGCGGCCGCGTGCTTTCTTGCACGGATGAAGCAGGTGCTGGAGAACGGAGAGCTCGCGTGAAAGAACAATCGTACACCACAGCCTGGCTGCGGGGCCTGTACCGCAGAATGGTCCTTATCCGGGAGTTCGAGGAACGGGTGAAGTTCCTGTTCCTCGAGGGTGTGATGCCCGGCACCATCCACCAGTGCCAGGGTCAGGAGGCCTCCGCGGTGGGGGTGTGCGCCGCGCTGAACCCGGATGATGTCATCACCTCCACGCACCGTCCGCACGGGCATTGCATTGCCAAGGGGTTGGACGTGGCGGCCATGATGGCCGAGCTTTTCGGCAAATCCACCGGGTGCTGCAAGGGCAAGGGCGGATCGATGCACATGGGGGACCTGTCCAAGGGTATTGTGCCTGCCGTTGCCATCGTGGGCGGCGGGCTTCCCATTGCCACCGGGATCGCCCTTTCATTCAAAATGCGCGGCCAGAGCCGGGTTGCCGCAGCCTTTATGGGGGACGGAGCCACCAACGAGGGAACCTTCCACGAATCCCTCAACATGGCATCAGTCTGGGACCTGCCCGCCGTCTTTGTCGTGGAGAACAATCTCTACGCTGCGTCGACCTCCGTAAAGCTCTCCATGAAAGTGGAGCACGTTTCCGAAAGAGCCTGCGCGTACGGCATCCCCGGTGTCACCGTAGACGGCAACGACGTGCTGGCAGTCTACGAGGCGGCGCGGGAAGCTGTGCAGAGGGCGCGCGCGGGCAAAGGCCCCACGCTGCTGGAGCTTCTGACCTACAGGATCACAGGCCACTCGCGCCGGGACCCCTGCCTGTACCAGCCGGAGGAGGAGAAGAAGCTGGCCGTGGCGAACGAACCCATTGGAAGGTTTGCCGGGTGGCTTATGGCGCAGGGGTCTGCGGACCAGGCCTCCCTGGATGAAATCAGGGCAGGGGTCAAGGCCGAAATTGAGGCCGCGGTGGAGAAGGCGATTGCCGACCCCGAGCCGGCCCCGGAGGATGCGCTGGAGGACATGTTCGTATGACGGAACGAAGGCTCGGGATCGCGGAGGCCCTGCGGGAAGCGATTGCAGAGGAGATGCGCAGGGACGAGCGGGTGTTCTGCATCGGTGAGGACATCGGGATCCCCGGCGGCTGGGGAGGCGCATTCACGGTGACGCTGGGACTGGAGAAGGAGTTTCCCGACCGAATGGTGAACACCCCTATTTCAGAAGCGGGTCTGATGGGCGCGGCGCTGGGAGCCGCACTCATGGGCATGAGGCCGATTGCCGACGTGCAGTATTCCGATTTCCTGTTCTGCGCAATGGACCAGGTGGGAAACCAGGTGGCCAAGATGCGCTACATGTCAGGCGGGAAGCTGACAACGCCCATGGTCATACGCGCCCCCGTGGGTGTCACCGGCAGAGGAGCGCAGCACGCCCAGATGATGGAGCCGTTTTTCCTTCCCCTGCCGGGGATCAAGCTCGTGGCCCCTGCAACGGCGTATGACGCAAAGGGCCTGCTGAAATCAGCGGTCCGCGACGGCAATCCGGTGCTCATCTTCGAGCACAAGCTCCTCTACGGCTCCAAGGGCCCGCGCACCGAATCCGGAGCTATCGACGCATCGAGCATGATTCCGGATGAGGACTACGTTGTCCCGATCGGAAAGGGGATCGTGCGCCGGCAGGGAAGCGATGTGACGATTATTGCGACTCTGCTCATGATGCACAGGGCCGTCCAGGCTGCCGCGCTCCTGGCGGAGGTCGGAATCAGCGCCGAGGTGATAGACCCTCGGTCGATTGTGCCATTCGACTGGGAGCTGGTGAAGGAGTCCGTGGCTAAAACAGGGCGGGTAGTTACGGTGGAGGAAAGTCCTCGGCGCGGGGGCCTGGGAGCGGAGATTGCCGCCACACTGGCGGAGGAAATGATCGACTTTCTGGTGGCACCGGTGACACGCGTGGCGGCCCCCGACACGCCCGCTCCCTTTTCCCCGCCCATGGAAAGGTATTACGTGCCGAACGCCGCCCGCATTGTGGATGCCGCGCGGAGGCTCATGGAGATTTCCTGACGCCGCGGTCGCTCAACTCCGCGGTGTACCGCGGAAGGGCGACATTCCCGGTCGCTCAGCTCCGCGGTGTACCGCGGAAGGTCTATTTTTTCCCCTGCAGCTCCATTATCGAAACTTTCGCTTTCTGCTTCTTTCCGATGCCGAGAAAGCCCCAGAAAGAACGCTTCTCCACCGCGGGGGCCTTTGTTTCCGGTCCTGCTTCCACTTTCTTCTGTACCGGCTTCTGGGCGGGCTTGTTCACGGCTTTTTGCACGGCGGGCGCTGACGCGCGTGAAGCGCGTTTCGCCGCGGCGGTTTTCTTCACCGTAGACCGTTTTGCAGCCCTTGCCGGTCTTGCTGCCTTTGCCCGTTTTGCCGTCTTCACAGGCTTTACGGCCTTCTTTGCCTTACGGGGAGCTGCTTTCCGTGCTCCGAGTCTCTTCTTCATTCCGCCTCCTCACCTACGTCTGAGCTTGTTCCATTTCGTAATCTTATTCAATGGCCGCTTCGATGCGGCGATTTCTCCAGGCGCACGGTCCCGCAACGCGGGCAGGCATAGAGATCGACATGGTACCGGACCCCGTTCTCATTGACGATCGCAAGCGACTCCAGAATGCCGGCCATCGGCGCTGCACCGAGGACCTGGATCTGGAGAAACTCTTCACGGGGGCTCTCTTCGAGCCCGCAGGCCCTGCATTTCATTTTTCATACCCTCGGCGTGTTTTCCCGCCGATTGTAGCACTCCGGAGTCCCGGCGTACAGGATTCGGGTACCCTTCTTTCCACGATCACCCGCGCAATGATACTCTCGAACATGGTGGACCCCTCTCAGGAATGAATGTGGTCGGATGCGGAACATCTCCGCGGGGAGCACGCTACGGCATTATTCGGCAGCGATAGACTGTTCAATATTACGGACGTCGAGGAGCTGCTCCGCTCCCTCGGAGAGCGCAAGTTCTGGAGCTCCATACGCCCTGAAGTCCTGCGCATGCTGATCGACAATGCGAACGGCGACGTCCTGAAGATCAGCCGATTCGTGTTCGTCTCGGAGTACTATGACTGCGTCAAGAACAACTTCGTCGAGCTGGCGAAGATCTGGGAAGATCCGCGGCTGGCGCTTTCCGCCTTCGGTGCCACCCTTGCCGGGCTTGCCGGAGACATCATCCAGCACCTCTCCGACCTCTCGCAGGGATCGGACGCGCAGAGCCAGGCAATAGGCCTGGTGGAGATCGCGTACCTTTCGTCCCTGCTCTGCGATCCCTACCTGCTCCCCGCCTACAAGGGGCTCGCCTCATTCTATCTTGTCGTGGGAAAAAAGGACCAGGCTGCCGGCATGTGCCGGCAATACGACGCAATCGAGGAAGAGCTTCTGCGGACGGAGGATCCGGAGCTGTTTCTCTACCGCGAAGTCCGGTACAAGCCCCTCGCGGCCGTCACGAGAAAAGAGATCGACCAGGTGAAAGCCCAGCTGGGATTGACCTAACCGTACCGCCCGAAGGGCGGTATCAACGCGTCGGATCCGACTGTTGCGTGCTTGCCATGACTCCACACGCTCCTAGGGCACATCGCGCGAAGCGCGATATCCGCAGGGCGGCGGGCGTTTGCGGAGCAAACGCCGGGAGCCCACGGCAGATGCGTTTATCCGGACCAGACGGGCCATTTGCCGTGCAGACCTAATGCCGCACCCACCCTGAACTTTTTTTTTGAAATTCACCTCATGTTTAAACTTCAGTCTGTCGAAACAAGGAGTGAGGGTAGTGCTGGCCGTGCGGCCTCGCTCCTTTCATTTCATCCCTTAGTCTTCTTTTCGGCGCGAGAAAAGGAGTGCCTGAGGGAATTCGCGAGGAGGAATTCATGGTCATCAATCACAACATGAGCGCGATTTTCGCAGATCGGCAGCTCAAAATCAACGATCTGCAACTGAACAAGAGCATGGAAAAGCTCTCTTCGGGAAGCCGGATCGCCCGCGCGGGGGACGACGCCTCTGGCCTTGCCGTGTCGGAAAAGATGCGCTCCCAGATCCATGGTCTCAAGCAGGCAAGCACAAACGCTTCGAACGGCATCTCCTTCATCCAGACTACCGAGGGGTACCTCCAGGAGA
>Ga0265338_10004565_pt1 | contig 18629 bp, 18 predicted proteins | sample 42126metaG_FD_193579 | JGI IMG/M metagenome (GOLD analysis project Ga0265338, IMG submission 193579) | Rhizosphere microbial communities from Carex aquatilis grown in University of Washington, Seatle, WA, United States - 4-21-26 metaG | ecosystem: Host-associated > Plants > Roots > Rhizosphere... | reverse complement strand
AGGCTACTGCTTCTGGTAGGGCTTGCCATCCGCCGCAGGTGGCACGGTCCGCCCGATCACACCGGCGACGGCGATCAGCGTCAAGACGTACGGGAGCACGTTGAAGAGCGTCGAGGCCGATGCGGAATAGACCTGAAGGCGCAGGGCCACGGCGCTCGAGAACCCGAACAGGATCGCCGCGGCGAACGCGCCCGCCGGGCGCCAGTTGCCGAAGATCATCGCGGCGAGTGCGATGAAGCCGCGTCCCTCGGTCATGTTGTCGGTGAACGTGCCCCCGCCGAACCCGTCCGAGAGATAGACACCGCCGGCGGAGGCGAGCAGGCCCGAGAGCACGACCGCCCCGTAGCGCACGGCGTAGACGTTGATCCCGACCGTGTCCGCGGCACGCGGGTGCTCACCGCACGCGCGGATCCGCAAGCCGATCGGTGTCTTGAACAGCACGATGTAAGACACGATCACGAGCACGAAGCTCACCCAGACCATCAGGTTCAGGTCGCCGATCGCCGGCCCGAGGAAGTGGAGGCTGGCGATCCCCGGGATCCGGACGTTCGGGATCGTCGAGACACCCTCCGAGACGTAGTTGCCGTTGTAGAGCTGGAAGAAGAAGTAGCCGGTGATCCCGAGCGCGAGGAAGTTGACCGCGGTACCGCCGACGATCTGGTCCGCCCGGAGGTGGATCGCGAAGTAGGCGTAGACGAGCGCCAGCAGGCCGCCGGCGGCCATCCCGACGACGAGCCCCAGCACCCAGGTGCCGCCCTTGTCCGCGCCGTACACGCCCCAGAACGCGCCCATCAGCATCATTCCCTCGAGGCCGATGTTCACGACGCCGCTGCGCTCCGAGAACATCCCGGCGATCGCGCCGAACACGAGCGGCGTACCGAACGCGAAGGTCTGCGCGATCAGCGAGGCGTTGAACACCGCGTTCAGGTTCCCGACTCCCGAGCGGGTCGCGAGCACGCCGAGCCCGATGCCGATCAGCCCGGTCACGACCGCACCGAGCCCCAGTCGCCGCCGCCCGCGGGTGACGGTCCAGATCCCGAACGCAATCGCGACGACGCCCACGATGATCGGCCCCGTCACCGTCCGCGTCTGGATCGGCGGGATCCCGAGGAACGCCGCCAGAACTCCCAGCACGAGGCCGCTGTAGCCGGTCGCCGCGGGGTTCCGCAGCCAGCCGCTGACGGGATTGTCGAACCGTGCTGTCGTAGGCGTCATGTCGCCGCTCCCGCCGTCGTCGGCTTCGTGCGCGGGCGCAGCTTCCGCCGCGTGTTCCAGACGTAGAGGATCAGCACGTCGGCGCCGACGAACAGCACCACGAGCCCCTGGATCATGTACGTCAGGTTGCCGGCGAGCTCGGGTTGGATCACGTTCGACGAGAGGCCGTGCGTCGTCCCGAACAGCAGCGCCCCGAAGAGCAGCGCTCCGATCGCGGTACCGACAGCTGTGTTGCGGCCGAGCAGCGCGACCGCGATGCCGAGGAAGCCGACCGAGCTGGCCGGGATGTCGGACACACCGAAGTGGTAGAGGTAACCAAGCATGTCGAGGCCTCCGGCAAGGCCCGCGAACGCGCCCGAGATCGCCATCGCACGGATCAGGTTCTTCTTCACGCTGATCCCCCCGTAGGCCGCCGCCTCCGGACTGAAGCCCACCGCGCGGACCTCGAAGCCGAGCGTCGTCCGGTTGAGGATCAGCCAGAAGACGACGAGGGCCGCGATGGCGACGAAGAACCCGACGTCGAGGCCCTGAAGTCCCGGCACGCCCCAGAAGGTCGGCAGCTGCGCACTGGACGCCACGTCGTTCGAGATCGGGACGCTCCTGTTCGCGACGTTCTGGAGCGGCCCGCCGTCGCCGAAGAGCCACTCGCCGACCCAGATGGCGATCCAGTTGAGCATGATCGTCGAGATCACCTCATGGGCCCCGACGGTCGCCTTGAGGAAGCCTGCGATCCCCGCCCACGCGGCGCCGGCCAGCGTCGCGCCGCCGACCGCGATCAGGATGTGCGGCAGGGGCCTCATGTACGCGAAGTCGAAACCGAGCCAGTTCGCGACGTAGAGCCCGACGAAGTACTGGCCCTGCCCGCCGATGTTGAACATGCCGCAGCGGAACGCGAAGGCAACCGCCAGGCCGCAGAGGATCAGCGTGGTCGTCTGGAGCAACGTCTGCGAGAGGTTGTACGCGGAGGTCGACGCGATGTTCGTGGTCGGGTGGAAGATCCAGTTGAGACCGGCCCCGTTGAAGATGTCGCGATACGCCGCCAACGGGTTGTGACCGGTCGCAAGGACGACGAGACCACCGATCAAGAACGCGAGCACCCCGGTCAGGACCGGCACGACGAGGCCCCCGGCCCGCTGCTTCAGCGCGAAGCGCGCAGCCATCGTGCCGGTCTCGGCCGCTTCCTCGGGGGTCTCCGGCGGGACGTTTGCGCCGATGCTCATGCCGCCGGACGCTCGCGGCCGCCGAGCATCTCGAGGCCGATCTGCTCCTCGGAGACGTCGCCGGAGTGCTCGCCGGCGATCTCACCTTCGTAGAGCACGAGGATCCGGTCCGAGAGGGACATGATCTCCTCCAGCTCCAGCGAGACGAGCAGCACGGCGCGCCCCTCGTCGCGCTCGGTGACGATCCGCCGGTGGAGGTATTCGATCGCGCCCACATCGAGCCCGCGCGTCGGCTGGGCGGCGATCAGCACCTTCGGATCGCGTGAGATCTCGCGCGCCACGACGACCTTCTGCTGGTTGCCGCCCGACAGTCCGCCGGCGCGCGCCAGTGGGCCGCCGCCGCGAACGTCGAACTCGCGGATCAGCCGGGCTGCCCGCTCGACGAGCCGGTTTGGGAAGAGCCACCCCCACTTCGCGGACGGCGGCTTCGCGTAGTCGTGCAGCGCGATGTTCTCGGCGATCGAGAAATCGAGCACGAGGCCGCGCCGCTGGCGGTCCTCCGGGATGTGCCCGACACCGGCGTCGAGCATCTGACGCGCGTTCGCGTTGTGGACCTCGCGGCCGGCCACGCTGATCACGCCGCTCTCCGTCTTCATCAGGCCGGTGATCGCTTCGATCAGCTCCGTCTGGCCGTTGCCGTCGACGCCCGCGATGCCGACGATCTCGCCCGCGCGAACGTCGAACGACACGCCGCTCACCTTCGGCAGCCCACGCTCGTCGCGGACGTGCAGGTCCCGTACCGACAGCAGGACCTCGCCGGGCTGCGCCGGCGCCTTGTCGATGCGCAGCAGGACGTCACGTCCGACCATCGCGCGGGCGAGTGACGCTTCGGTCGCGCCTTCGCGTGGAACCGTCTCGATCTTCTTGCCGCGGCGGAGCACAGTGATCCGGTCGGCGATCTCGAGCACCTCGTTCAACTTGTGGCTGATGAAGATGATCGACTTGCCGTCCGCCTGGAGGCTGCGGATGATCCCGAAGAGCTCGTGCGCCTCCTGCGGGGTCAGGACGGCGGTCGGCTCGTCGAGGATCAGGATGTCGGCGCCCCGGTAAAGCGCCTTCAGGATCTCCACCCGCTGCTCCTGGCCGACAGTGATGTCGCTGACGAGCGCCGCGGGATCGACGGCGAGCGAGAAGCGCTCGGACAGCTCGCGCACACGACGTTCGGCGGCCCGCTCGTCCAGCAGCAGATTGTTGCGCGGCTCGACTCCGAGCACGATGTTCTCGGCAACCGTCATCACCGGGATCAGCATGAAGTGCTGGTGGACCATGCCGATTCCTGCACCGATCGCATCGCGTGCCGACGCGAACTCGACGCTCCGGCCGTTCATCAGGATCTCGCCGGCGTCCGGCCGGTAGAGCCCGTACAGGATGTTCATCAGCGTCGACTTGCCGGCGCCGTTCTCACCCAGCAGCGCGTGCACCTCGCCGCGTCGTACATCGAGGTCGACGTTGTCGTTGGCAACGGTGCCGGGGAACTCCTTGCGGATCCCACGCATCTCCAGAACGAGCTCGTCGGTCATCGCGGGGCCATCCTAAACAGGAAGCGGAAAGGGCGAGCATGAAACGCGCCCGCCCTTTCCGCTTCGACTGCTTCTTCGACCGCCTACAGGCCCGTCGGGACCTTGAGCTTGCCGGAGATGATGTTCGCCTTGTACTTGTCCATCAACGTGATCCACGCCTTCGGAACGGACGGGTTGATCTTGCCAATACCCATGCCGTTGTTCTTCAGGTCGAACACGAGGTCCGAGCCGCCCTTGAACTGGCCGCTCTGCGCCTGCTGGATCGCGTCGAAGACGCCGGTGTCGACTCGCTTCACTCCGCTCGTCAGCACCCGCTTCGCGTCCTTGTACTGATCGACGTCCACGCCGATGCCCCAGATCTTCGCGGCGTCGGCAGCCTTGAGCGTGCCGAGACCGCAACCGCCTGCGACCTGGAAGAGCACCTTGGCGCCCTGGGCGATCTCGTTCTGCGCGACGGTCTGGCACTTGTCTGTCGCGACGAAGTCGTTCGAGTACTGCACCAGCACCTGCAGCTTCGGATCGATCTTCTTGACGCAGTACTTGTAGCCGGCGATCCAGATGTCGACCGGCGGGATCTTGATGCCGCCGACCGCGCCGACGGCCTTGCCGCCTTCCTTCTCAGCCATCTTGGCGGCGAGCACGCCGACCAGGCAGCCCGACTCGTTGGCCATGTACGTCAGGCCTTCGACGTTCTTGTAGGCCGGAAGGACGTTGCCCTTCTTGTCGGAGAACGGCGACTCGTGCACCGTGTAGTCGGTGATCGCGAAGTCCACGTTCGGGAACTTCTTCGCGTAGGTCGCTTCGGTCGGCGCGAGCAGGAAGCCGGCCGCGACGACGAGCTTTGCGCCCTTGCGAATCGCCTGGTTGAAGTTCGGCGCGTAGTCGCTCGTCGAGTTTGACTGCAGCGCCAGCGTCGTGACTCCAAGCTTCGACTTCGCGTTGTTCAGGCCCAAGAGCTGATTCTGGTTGAAGCCCTTGTCGGTGAATTTACCGATGTCACTCACGAGCGCTGCCGTGAATGACCCCTTCTGCGTGGTCGGTGCCTTCGCCCCGCCGAACGCAGTGGCCGTGACGACCACTGCGGCGAGTGCGACGACGCACGCCAGCACAATACCGCGAGAAAACTTCACTTACCCTCCTCTAATTTGTCTGAACCGGGGGGACTTGCGGCCCTAGCGTAGCCCCTCCACAGGTCGACGGCTAGGTGGAGAGCTACTCGGCGGCGACGCGTTCGAGATCGCGCTCGGTGAGCAGCACGCGACGCGGCTTCGAGCCCTCGTACGCCGAGATGATGCCGCGTCGTTCGAGCATGTCCACGAGCCGTCCGGCGCGCGTATAGCCGACGCGCAAACGCCGTTGCAGCAGGCTCACGGACGCGGTCTGTGCGGTCACAACTACTTCGATCGCCTTGTCGAGCAACGGATCCTCGTCCGGGTCGAACTCGCCGTCATCGCTGTCGGATTCGTCGGCAAAGACCTGTGGCAGTTCGAGGAAGCTCTCGTCGATCTGCTGCTCACGCTGATTCTTCGTCTGCTCGACGATCAGCGCGATCTCTTCCTCGGTCACGAACGCACCTTGCACGCGCTGCAGGCGCGACGTGCCGAGCGGCTTGAAGAGCATGTCGCCCTGGCCGAGCAGGCTTTCCGCGCCGTTCTGGTCGAGGATCACGCGCGAGTCCGTCTGCGACGAGACCGCGAACGCGATGCGCGACGGGACGTTCGCCTTGATCATGCCGGTGATCACGTCGACCGACGGGCGTTGCGTTGCGAGCACGAGGTGGATGCCGACCGCGCGCGACTTCTGCGCGAGCCGGATGATCGAGTCCTCGACTTCCTGCGGGCTGACCATCATCAGATCGGCGAGCTCGTCGATCACGATCAGCAGGTACGGCAGCTCGTCCTCCCCGCGCTTCCGGAACGCGCGGTTCGCCTCGGGGAGATTGCGCGCGCGCACCTGGCTGAGGCGTTCGTAGCGGCGCTCCATCTCGCTGACGACGTTGAGCAGCACCGCGCTCGCTTCCTTCGGGCTCGAGACGACGGGTGTCAGGAGATGCGGGATCGACTCGTAGTAGTTCAGCTCGATCTTCTTCGGGTCGATCAGGATCAGGCGCGCCTCGTCGGGCGTCGCGCGCAGCAGGATCGACGTGAGGATCGCGTTGATGCAGCCCGACTTGCCCGAGCCAGTCGTGCCGGCGATCAGGATGTGCGGCATGCGCGCGAGGTCGGCCCAGACGGCGGCGCCGGAGATGTCCTTGCCGAGCCAGACGCTGAGCGGGCTCGCAGTCGCGGGCAGGTCGTCGTAGATGTCGCCGAGCGTGACGAGGTTCGGGCTGAGGTTCGGCACCTCGACGCCGACCGCCTGCTTGCCCGGGATCGGCGCGAGGATGCGAATCTCGGTCGTCGCGAGCGCGTAGCTGAGGTCGTCCTTCAGGTTCGCGACCTTGCCGACCTTGGTGCCGGGCGCGAGCTGCAGCTCATAGCGCGTGACGCGCGGGCCGGAGATCTGGCCGATCACGGTCGCATCGACGCCGAAGTGCGCGAGACACGTGACGAGCGCTTCGGCGACGCGGGCGTTCGCCTCGCCGGTCGGGCCGGAGCCGAGCTTCGACTGCTTGAGGAGCGCGCGGTCCGGGAGCTTGTAGTCCGCGACCGGCGCGGAGTTGTCGAAGAGCGTCTCCTGCGTGTGCTCCTCGGAAAAGCGGTGCGAATCCTCCTCCTGCATGAAGAGCACCGGCGGCGGGCCGGAGACCGAGTCGGTGACGAGGTCGGGGTAGTCCTGCTTGACGTCGATCGGCGGTTCGAGCCGCGTCTCGGGGAGGTGGACGACCGGGGCGCGCTCGGCGCGCTCGCGCCGGACCCGCGTGTGCGCGCGGTGCAGCTCGTGGCCGGTGCGGCGGAGGATCGCGCCCAGGCTCGCGCCGGTGAGGAAGAGCGTGCCGACGAGCGTCAGGAACACGCCGAGGATCGTCGCGCCGCTCGTGCCGAGCCCGAGCGCGACGAGCGACTCGAGCCCGTCGCCGACCAGGCCGCCGTGACCGGTGCCGAGCACCATCATCAGCCCGGTCAGCGCGACCGCGAGCCCGAACTGGAACGGCCGCACGTCGATCAGCGCGCTCTTCGCCACCATCAGGCCGCCGAGCGGCACGAGGACGACGGGCGTCAGGTAGGCCGCGACGCCGATCCCGCTCTTGACGAGATCCGCGACCGGGCCGCCATTGAACCCGAACCAGAGGACGGCGGCGAGGAAGACGCCGAGGGCGCCGAGGGCGAGACCGATCAGCTCGGGATGCTGCTGCACCTGGACGCGTGGCTTGCCGCGGCGCTTGCGGACGGTCCGCTTCTTGACGCGGCTGGGCGTCTTTGGGGAGGCCCGGTGGGGCCGCTTGCTGCGCGCCATGGGGGCGCACTTCGCGCTGGGGGTGGTCAGTCCTTCCGCACGAAGCCTGCGGTGAGCATCCCGAAGTAGGTCGGGGCCTCGTAGGAGAGCAATTCGGCGTCGAAGTCGTCGCCGAGCGCGCCGTGCAGCATCAGGAGCTGCCAGAAGCTGTCGGCCTTCGCCGCGACCGCGAAGCCGGGGTCCCAGCCGCGCAGGGCGGCGAGCCGGTTGTCGCGCACGACCGCCTGGATCTCCTCGTCGTACTCCGCCGACTCGGCCGCGAAGCCGTACGGGCCGTCGGCGGTGTGACCGTGGCCGTGGTCCGCGCTGGCTATCAGCGCGATGCGGCGATGGCCGGTCGCGGCTGCGAGCGCCTCCCCCGCCCGCACGTGGTCGTCGTTCGAGAGCGCACGGCACGGGCTGACGACGACGGCCGGCGCGCGCATGAACCAGAGCGGGATCAGCGCGCCCCAGTCGAGCGGCATCGTCGACGAGCCCGCGGCAGTCGCGCCGAATGTGATCCCGAGTGCGGGCAGGCCCGCCTGCTGCAGCGCGAGCACGCACGCGTCGGCGAGCTCGGGATCGCCCGGCCCTTCGTAGTGCGTGTCGGCTTCGGCCCATTGCGAGGCGTCGCCTTCGAGACGCACCGAACGCACGACGGCGAAGTGGCCGTCGACGTGCACGCCGTGCGGCGTGATCACGATCACCGCCTCCGGCCGCTCGGAGGCGAAGCGATGGCCGAGCTCCTCCATCGCCTTCCGCGTCGGAGCCTCCGGCTGGTCGAACACCGGTCCCCCGTGCGGCGCGATGGCGGCAAACACGATCACCCCAGGCTGCCGATCCGTTCGACGATCAGCTCGGCGAACCGCGCTCCGTCGATGCCGAGCCCGACCTTCGCGTTCGGCGCGTCGAAGTGCTCGCGGTTGCGCCAGTCCACGTTCGTGCGGCCCCAGCTCGGGCCCGTCGTGCAGTCGACCTCGATGAAGGCGTCGCGCACCTCCATCAGCGTCGGGTCGATCAGGTGCGCGACGCAGACGGGATCGTGCATCGGCGAGCCGTCGAGGTCTGGATAACGCGTCTTGTGGAAGCGCGAGTAGAAGTCCATCAGCTCGGCGACGACCTTCCCGACCTTGCCGGCGCTTCTCATCCGCTCGGTGTGCTCGTCCGTGATCAGTGCGGCATGCGTCACGTCGAGCCCGACCATCGTCGTGTCGAGCCCCTCGGCGAAGACGCGCTGCGCGGCCTCCGGGTCGGCCCAGATGTTGAACTCGGCGGCGGGCGTGCGGTTGCCTTCGCCGATCGCGCCGCCCATCAGCACGATCCGGTCGGGGCGTGCGTCGGGATGGGTCGCGAAGGCGAGCCCGACGTTCGTCAACGGTCCCGTCGCTACGAGTGTCGGCTTCGCCGCGCTGCGGAACTGCTCGGCGAGGTACTCGACCGCGTGTTGCGGCTGCGCCGCGTGCACGGCAGCCGGCAGGTCGGGCCCGTCGAGGCCGGACTCGCCGTGCACGTGCGCTGCGACGTCGCGCCTGCGCATGAACGGAGCGTCCGCGCCCGCGTAGACGGGGATGTCGCCGCGGCCGGCGAGCTCGAGCACGCGCAATGCGTTTGCGGTTGTCTTGTCGAGGGTCTGGTTGCCCGAGACGGTCGTCACTCCCACGAGCTCGAGCTCGGGCGAGGCGACTGCGAGGAGGATGGCGATCGCGTCGTCGTGGCCGGGATCGCAGTCGAGGATGATCGGCGTTGGCGTCATGCCGCGAGTATTCCCTCTAGTTCACGGGCCGCGGGGAGAGAAGGTTGTGCGCCGAGTCGCGAAGCCGCGAGCGCTCCGGCCGCGCAGGCGCGCCTGAGCGCTTCGTCGCGCGGCCGTCCCTCGAGCAGCGACACGACGAGGCACGCGGCGAACGCGTCGCCGGCGGCCGTCCCGTCGACCGCCTCCACACGCGGCGGTGTGGCACGCGCGACCTCGACGCCGTCTTCGTAGAGGGCGGCTCCGTCGGCGCCATAGGTGACGGCGACGAGCTTGCCGCGCGAGACGACCTCGTACTCGAGCTGGTTCACGATCAGGAGGTCCGGCACGACGTCGACCGGCCGCGCGGGTGCCGCGTTCAGGGCGAAGTAGTCGGCCTCGCGCGCTGCGGCGACGACGACGGCGTCGGGCACCTCGAGCTGGCAGAGCACAGCGCCCCGTGGCGAGGCCGGTGTCACGGCCGCGTTCGCGCCCGGCACGACGACGATCTGGTTCTCGCCGTCGGCGGCGACGACGATCAGCGCGATCCCGGTCGTGCCGACGCGCTCGAGCTCGAGCTCGACGCCTGCGGCGCGGAGCCCCGCGAGTGCCTCCTCGGCCAGTGGGTCATCGCCGACCGCGCCGATCAGCCGCACGTGCGCGCCCAGGAGCGCGGCGGCGACGGCCTGGTTCGCACCCTTGCCGCCGGGCCAGCGCCCGAACGCGGAACCGGAGATCGTCTCCCCCGCCCGCGGCAGCCGCTCGACGCGGGCGACGAGGTCGAGGTTGATCGACCCGACGACGGTGAGCTCGACCGGCATCCCCGGAGCCTAGAGCGCGCCGCAGGTACCTGGTACCAATTCAGCGTCGCTACGCGGCGATCGCGCGGAGGTCGTCCAGCGCGCGGCCGAGCAGGTTCTCGCGCAGGTCGAACAGGCCCGCCCAGAGCGAGCTCTTGTCGATCGTCGACTGCCACCGCGCCTGCGCGGACAGGCCCTCGAGCGCGCGCACCAGCACGGCGAGCTCCAGGTACGCCGCCGCGACGCGATGCGGGGCGACGTGCACACCGGCGCGGTCGAGCACCGGCCCCCAGTCCACGAGCTCCGCGGGGCCCGGCTCGCCGAACCAGGAGCGCCCCTCTGCCCGGTCTGCCTCCAGCTCGATCAGATAGCGCCCGAGCGGGCGCTCGAGCCCCGCCAGCGCCGTCTCGACGCGGTCGGCGGCCCGCCGCATCGCAGCCTGGCGACGGCCGGGCGTGCTCGGATCGGCATCGCCGCGCGCCCAGCGCTCGAGCAGCCGGCAGAACGCGAGCGACGCGACCTCGAGGGAGACGAGCTGCCCGATCAGCTTGCGTGCCGTCTGCTCGTCGATCGCATGCTCCGAGATCACCGCAGCCCACTCAGGCCGCGTGCCCAACGGTGTCGTCATACCTCTATGACCACCGGCAGAATCATCGGACGGCGGTGCGTGCGGTCGTAGACGAGCTGCCCGAGCCCGTCGTGGATGTGCTCCTGCAGCAGCTTCACCTCGCGGATGTCGTCGGCCAGCAGCTCGCGCACGATCTCGTGCGCCTCCTGGCGCATCTCCGCGAGCAGCTCGTCGCTCTCGGCAAAGCCGCGAGAGATCAGCTCGGGCGCGGCCGCCGCGCCGTCGGACAGCGTCGTGACGACGATCAGCACGCCGTCCTCCGACATGTGCCGCCGGTCGCGCAACGCGACGTCGGAGATGTCGCCGACACCGAGACCGTCCACGTAGGTCACACCCGACTCGACGTGATCCGCGATGCGCACACCGTCGCGCGAGAGCTCGACGACGTCGCCGTTCTCAGCAATCACGATCGAGCTCGCGGGAACGCCGGCGTCCTGCGCGAGACGCGCGTGCGCGGCCTGCATGCGGTACTCGCCGTGGATCGGCATCACTGCCTTCGGCCGCAGGAGGCTCAACAGCGTGCGCAACTCCTCGGCGCGCGCGTGGCCGGAGACATGCACGTCGGCGTTCTCCTCGTGCAGCACCTCGGCGCCGTTCTTCGTCAGCCGGTTGATCGCGTCGTGCACGCGCAGCTCGTTCCCCGGCACCGGGCGCGCCGAGATGATCACCGTGTCGCCGCGCTCCACCTTCACTGTGGGATGGTCGTTGTAGGCGATGCGCGTCAGCGCCGACAGCGGCTCACCCTGCGAGCCGGTGCAGATGATCAGCTGCTCACCGACCGGGATGTCGTCCAGGTCGGCCGGCTTGACGAGCGCCTCCTCCGGCACGTTGACGTAGCCGAGATTGCGCGCGACGTTCATGTTGCGGCGCATCGAGCGGCCGACGACGACCACCTTGCGGCCGGAGTCGACACCGACGTCGATCGCCTGCTGCATGCGGTGGATGTTCGACGCGAAGCTCGAGACGAGGATGCGCCCGCGGCGCACGGGGATGATCTGGCGAAACGCCTCGCCGACGACGCGCTCGGAGCGCGTGAAGCCCGCGCGCTCGGCGTTGGTCGAGTCGCCGAGCAGCAGGTCGACGCCGCGGTTGCCGAGCGCTGCCAGCCGGCCCACGTCGGTGCGCAGCCCGTCGACCGGCGTGTGGTCGAGCTTCCAGTCGCCGCTGTGGAAGACGAGCCCGGCGCTCGTCTCGATCGCGATGCCGACGGCATCCGGGATCGAGTGCGCCATGCGGATGAACTCCAGCCTGAACGGCCCGATGTCGATCGGCCCCTCCTCCGGCTCGGCCTCGCGCAGCTCGGCTGCGCGCAGCAGCCCATGCTCGTCGAGCTTCGACTTCACGAGCCCGAGCGTCAGCCGCGTCGCCCAGATCTCCTTGACGCTGACCTCGCGCATCAGGAACGGGAGCGCTCCGACGTGGTCTTCGTGCGCGTGCGTCAGCACCACCGCGCGGATGTTCTTGTCGCGTAGGTAACCGAAGTCGGGAAGGATCACGTCGACGCCGAGGTGCTCGTCGCGCGGGAACGCCATCCCGGCGTCGACGACGATCACGTCGTCGCCGAGCTCGTAGACGGTCATGTTCTTCCCAACCTCACCGAGCCCGCCGAGCGGGATCACACGCAATACGTCAGCCATAGGGGAGGCAGTCTAGGCGGCGACGAGCAGGCCCAGCCGTTCGAGGCAGTCGCGCACCGCCGCGACCTCGTCCTCGGTCGGCGCCGGGAGCGGCAATCGGTGCCCGCCCACCGCGTGGCCCAGCAGGTTCAGGGCGGCTTTGATCGGCAGCGGATTGGTCTGGATCTTCAGCAGGTCGTACGCCGGCCCGAGCTCGCGGTCGATCTCGCGCCCGCGGTCGACGTCGCCGGCCAGCGTCGCGCGCACCTGGTCGGCGACCTGCGGCCCGACGACGTGCGTGTGCACGCAGATCCCGCCCACTCCGCCGAGCTCGACGAAAGGCTGAATGAGCACGTCGTCGCCGGCATAGAGAGCGAGGCCGCTGTCGACGATGTGCCTCGCCTGCGCGAGATCGTCGTGCGCCTGCTTGACGGCGCGAACGGTGTCGATCTCGGCGAGCCGCGAGATCGTCTCCGGCTCGATGTTCACGACGGAGCGAGAAGGGATGTTGTAGACGACGATCGGCTTGTCGCTCGTGCGCGCAATCGCCTCGAAGTGCGCGACGATCCCCCGCTGCGGCGGCTTGTTGTAGTACGGCGTGACGACGAGCAGCGCGTCGGCGCCCAGCTCGTGTGCGCGCTCCGAGAGGTGCACCGAGTGCAGCGTCGAGTAGGTGCCCGTGCCGGCCACCACCGTCGCGTCTCCGCCGACGGCTTCGATCGCCGCGCGGAAGAGGTCGAGCCGCTCCTCGTCGGTCAGATTCGGGCTCTCGCCCGTCGTCCCCGCGACAACGATCCCGTCGGAGCCGTTCTCGACGAGGTGGCGCGCGAGCCGCTGAAACGCGTCGAAGTCGATCGATTCGTCCTCCCGGAACGGGGTGACGATCGCGGTCAGGACGTTGCCGAGCATGCCGGAAGGATACTCGGCATGACTCGAGTGACTGACTACTTGCGGCGGCCGAAGATCCGAAGCAGGTACAGAAACAGGTTGACAAAGTCGAGGTAGAGCGCGAGCGCACCGACGATCGCGTCCTTCTCGACCTGCTCCGGTCCACCACCGGTCTCGTAGCGCTTGAGCCGCTGCACGTCGTACGCCGTGAACGCCGAGAAGATCAGCACACCGGTCGCAGTCGTCACCCAGTAGAGCGTTTCGTTCAGCCAGAGGATGTTGACGAACACACCGACGATCTGACCGAATAGGGCCATGAAGAGGAAGCCGCCGATCCCGGTCAGATCGACACTCGTCGTGTAGCCGGCGAGCGCGAGGGCAGCGAACATCGCAGCCGCGACGAAGAACGTCGCGAAAATCGATTTCGTCGTGAACACGGCGAAGATCACCGAGATTGTGACGCCGTTCAGCGCCGCGTAGCCCAGGAACGTCAGCGCCGCTTCGAAGAGATCCATGTGCTGGACGAGCCCGGCCAGCCCTGCGACCAGGACGAGCTCGATCAGGATCAGCCCGATGAACACCCAACCGCCCGAGCCGGTGACGAGGGCGTTGAGCGCACGCTGGCTGTGCCCCACGCCTGCCGCAACCGCCCCGGTGACGACGAGCGCGACCGCCATCCACACGAAGACCTCTCGAAAGTACGCGCGCTGCTCGGCGTTCGGGACGATCGTCTCGCTGGCAAGCGCGCGCACGCGCCGAGGCTAACCCATGTGACCGAGCGCTGGAAACCGGGATACTCGCGCGATGGCACGGTTCGTCCTCGTGCACGGTGCCTGGCACGGAGGCTGGTGTTTCCAGTGGCTCGTGGAGGAGCTCGAAGACCACGGCCACGAGGTGGCGACGCCCGACCTGCCGTGCGAGGCGATCGGGTTGACGCCGCTCGACTACGCGCGCGTGGTCGGCCCGCAGCCGGACGCGATCGTCGTCGGTCACTCCCTGGCGGGGCTGACGATTCCACACGTCGCAGCGCGCACCCGCGTCTACCTCGGCGCGCTCCTGCCGGTCGAGGACGTCTATGCAGACTGCTTCGCGGCGGGCTTCGGCGGCTTCGTCCGCGACAGCTCTGGGCGCTCCTACTGGCCGAACGCGGACGCCGCGGCCGCCGGGATGTTCCCCGACTGCGCGCGCACCCAGTCGGACTGGGCCTTCGCGCAGCTCCGCCGCCAGGCGCCGTTCGACGCCGTGACAGCGCCGTTCGGGCCGGGCGACGTCGTGATCGCGACATTGCAGGACGCCGCGGTCGACCCGGACTGGCAGATCCGCACGGCGCGCGCGCACGGCGCCCGTGTGATCGAGCTCGACGCGGGCCACTCACCCCATCTGACCCAGCCGGACGAGCTCGCTGACGTGCTCAGCTCCCTGGCGTGAGCAGCACGACCCGCTCGGCGACCTGCTCGACCGGTCCCGCGGCGCGCAGGAACTCCGCCTCGTACGGCCTGCCCGCCAGGCCGACGAGCGCCCGCGGTGCGAGCTCGCGCAGCCGCGCGAGCACCGGCTCGACGTTGCGCTGCTCGTAGAGCACGTCGGCGGCGAGCGCGAGCTCGAAGCGCTCCGGCCACGCCACGCGCCAGTCCCGCACCTCGGCCGTGAGCTCCAGGCCGTTGCGCTCGGCGTTCCCGCGCAGGAGCTCGATCGCGTCGGCGGCCCAGTCCGTCGCGGTCACCTGCGCACCGCGGGCGGCCGCGACGAGCGACGGCACGCCGAGGCCGCAGCCGAGCTCGACCACGCGCAGGCCCGCCACGTCCGGCAGCGCTTCGGCCAAGGCGATCGCGGCCGGCCACAGCTCGGCCCAGTACGGCAGGAACTCGTCCTCGGCGAATGCCTCTTCGTCGATGAGGGCTTCGGGGGAGACCGGTCGCCGCAGCACAAGTCCGATCTCCCCCAGCCCGATGCTCACGTCGTGAAACTGGGGCACGACGGGAGCATGCCCTTACTCGAGCACGTGGATGTTCCGTGCCGAGCAAAGCTCCTTGAGCGCCTCGGGCCACACCGAGACGCTGACCTCGCCGAGATGCGCCTTGCGAAGCAGCAGCATCATCGTGCGCGCCTGCCCGATGCCGGAGCCGATCGAGAGCGGCAGCTCGTCCTGCAGGATCGCGCGGTGATACGGCAGCTCGCCGAACTCCGTCTGGCCCGACAGCTCGAGCTGGCGGCGCAGGCTCTCCGCGTCGACGCGAATGCCGCCCGACATCAGCTCGTGCCGGCGCTTCGTGACGGGGTTCCAGACGAGGATGTCGCCGTTCAGGCCGTGCATCGGTCGCCCGTCCGCAGAGAGCGTCTCGGTCGACCAGTCGTCGTAGTCGGCCGCGCGCAGCTCATGCGGCAGGCCGTCCGCGAGCGCCCAGCCGATGCCGTAGATGAACACGGCGGGATGCTCCTGGAGGATCATCGTCTCCCGTTGCTTGCGCGGCAGGTCGGGATACGCCGCGAGGATGTCCTCGGCGTGGATGAACGTCAGCTCGTCGGGCAGCGTGCCCCACTCCGCGAGGGCGGGCCACTCCTCGAGCAGCATCGTCTCCGCGGCCTTGAGCGCCCGCCAGATCGAGCGCACGGTCGAGGTGAGGTAGTCGAGTGTGCGGTCCTCGCGCCGGATCGCCCGTTCCCAGTCCCACTGATCGACGTAGGCGCTGTGGTCGTGATCGAGGAAGTAGTCCTTTCGCACGGCGCGCATGTCGGTGAGGATCCCCTCGCCGGGCTTGCAGCCGAACTGGCGCAGCGCGAGCCGCTTCCATTTCGTTGCGGCCTGTACGACCTCAGCATCGAGCGGATGCACGTCGTGGTCGTTCGCGATGTGGAAGGTCACGGGTGTGCGTGAACCGTCGCGGTCGAGATAGTCGTTGACGCCGCTCAACCGGTCGACGATCAAGGGGACCTGCACCTGCTCCAGGTTCAGCTCTTCGCAGAGCTGGTCCTCGATCACGCGCTTCGCCGCATAGAGCGCACGCATCGTCTCGCGCGGCGTGAGGGGTGACCGGTAGTCGTGCGGCAGGACGTCGGCCAGCTGCGTGTAGTCGCCGATGCCTGGGCCCGCGAGATCCGCTTGCTTTTCAAGCGTCGTCATATCGCCTCCGATCTCTACGAGCGGATCGTCCTCCGGCCCGCAAAGAGCCGCATCCGGAGAAACCCCCTGCCTAGAGGAGGCGGTCCAGCCCGACGGTGAGCCCGGGCGGCAGCGATGCGAGGCGCTCGAGCGCGAGCAGCACGCCCGGCGTGTACGCCTCGCGCGAGATCGCGTCGTGGCGGATCGTGAGCACCTGGCCCGCGCTGCCCAGGATCACCTCCTGGTGTGCGTTCAGGCCCGGCAGACGGACGGAGTGGATCGGCACGTCGCCGCCCAGCCGCTCGGCGGTCAGCTTCGCCGTGCCGGACGGTGCATCGAGCTTCGACGAGTGGTGCAGCTCAACGATCTCCGCGTGCTCCATGTGCTGTGCCGCTTCCTCGGCGAAGCGCATCATCAGCACCGCTCCGATCGCGAAGTTCGGTGCGTAGAACACGGCGACCGGCGCGTCCGCGAACTCGCTCGTGTCCCAGCCCGTCGTGCCGACGACGCTCGGGACACCTGCCGCGACGGCCGCGCGCACGTTCGCGGCGGCCGCGTCCGGCTGCGTGAAGTCGACCATCGCATCCGCGTCGCCGAGCTCGTCGACCAGCGTGTGGCCGCCGGCTTCGAGCCCCGGCCCGAGCACCGAGCCGACCTTGCCGGCGCGACCGTTGAGCAGGACCTTCACGCTGCGTGGGCGAGGTCAGGCGTGATCCGCTCGAGCGCCGCGAGGAATCTGTCCTCGTTCGGGCCGATGCACGCCGCCGACAGCCGCTCCGACCCGAGCAGCGCGGCCGCGAGCTCGCAGACGGACGACGCCTCGACTGCGTCGATCTCGGCGACGATGCGATCGAGCGACAGCAGCTCGGAATCCGTGATCAGCGACTTGCCGAGCCGGTTCATGCGCGTCGACGTCGATTCCATCGAGAGCAGGATGCGGCCCTTCAGGTTCTCCTTCGCGCGTTCGAGCTCGCGCGCGGTCAGGTTGCCGCCTGCGATGTCGGCGATCTGCTCGGCGGTGATCGCCAGCGCGTCGCCCAGGTTGTCCTCGCGCGTACCGAGATAGACGCCGATCTGGCCCGTGTCCGTGTACTGCGAGACGAACGAGTAGACCGCGTAGGCCATCCCCCGCTTCTCGCGGATCTCCTGGAAGAGGCGAGACGACGCCGAGCCGCCGAGGATCGCGTCGAGCAGCGACGCAGCGAAGCGGCGCCGGTCGGAACGCGAGATGCCGGGCGCCGCGAGACAGACATGGTACTGCTCGGTGTCCTTGCGCTGGAAGCGGCGCTGCGGCGGCGGAGCCTGCACGAGCGGCGGCCGGAGGTTCGCGCGTGACGCTGCGCCTCCGTTCCGGCACTCGAGCCCACGCTGCACCAGCTCGACGATCTGCTCGTGCTGGATGTTCCCGGCCGCCGCGACGACGATGTTCGACGGCACGTACATCTCGTCGTGGTAGCGCGCGATCGCGTCCTGCGGGATCGACGAGATCACCTCGGCGGTCCCGATCACAGGCCGTCCGAGCGGATGGTCGCCGAACACCGCGTCGGCGATCAGATCGTGCACGAGCTCTTGCGGCGCGTCCTCGTACATCGCAATCTCTTCGAGCACGACCTCGCGCTCGGTCTCGAGCTCCGCGAACGCCGGCGTGAAGACCATCTCGCTCATCACGTCGACCGCGGTCTCGAGGTGATGATCGGGGACGCGCGAGTAGACGAGCGTGTGCTCGCGCGAGGTGGCGGCGTTCAGCTCACCGCCGAGCCCGTCGAAGATCTCGGCGATCTCGAGCGCGCTGTAGCGGCCCGTCCCTTTGAACAGCAGGTGCTCGATGAAGTGCGAGACGCCCGCCTCGGCGAGCTCCTCGTCGCGTGACCCGGCGCCGATCCAGTAGCCGACCGCAGCCGAGCGAACGTGACCGAGCCGCTCCGTGATCACCCGCTCGCCGGAGTCGAGCTCGGTCAGGTTCCAGTTCTGCACGGCGGTAGCGTAGTGCGCTTGGGCTAGCGGTAGCGCAGCGAGACGACGATCGTCCCGACACAGGTCACGGCGGCGACCACGTTCGGGATGATGATCGCCGGGTTGTGGAGCGCGATCCCGTAGCTGAACCAGAGGACGAAACCGACGAGCAGCACCTGCAGGGAGCCGACCGACACGCCCTTCGACGAGCGGTGCGCCCGCATCGTGCGGATCTGAAGCAGCGGCGAGAGGGCCATCGCGACGCCCCACGTGGCCGCAATCGCAGCGAGGTAGTCGATCACGGCCGCAACCTACTACCTGCGGTAGAGCCGGTGACTCCGAGGATCGACGTACACCGCCGGGTCGATCCGCGGCAGCGAGAGCGCCGCTGCCACGGCGAGTCCGGCGCAGACACCGCCGAGGAGCGCGGTCAGGGTCGGCTGCCGCGCGAGCGTGATCAAGCCGAGCACGGTCAGGCCGGCGGTGCTCGGCAGCGTCGCGGCGAGCGCCTGGCGCCAGATCGGCGCGACCCTGGCTTCCGGCGGCGCGTCGACCGACTCGGCCGGCGCCGGCACGAAGCGCGAC
>Ga0265338_10004564_pt1 | contig 18632 bp, 25 predicted proteins | sample 42126metaG_FD_193579 | JGI IMG/M metagenome (GOLD analysis project Ga0265338, IMG submission 193579) | Rhizosphere microbial communities from Carex aquatilis grown in University of Washington, Seatle, WA, United States - 4-21-26 metaG | ecosystem: Host-associated > Plants > Roots > Rhizosphere... | reverse complement strand
TCCCAGCTACGAAACCGTGGCATCCAAAACCTCTGGACACGCCGAGGTCGTTAAAGTTTCGTTCAACCCAGCGGTCATCCCGCTGGCTGACATCTTGGACATCTTCTGGAGCATGCACGACCCCACCAGCAAAGACCGCCAGCAATACGACGTTGGCCCCGAATACCGGTCCATCATTTTGTACAGCGGTGATGAGCAAAAACAGGCAGTCGAACAATCGCTCAAATCGGCCCAGAAGCTGTTCGACAAACCGATTGTGACTGAGGTTAAGCCACTCGAAGAATTTTACGAGGCTTCGGCCGAGCACCAAGATTTCTACAATAGTGGCCAGCGACCCGATTATTGCCAGATTATCATCGATCCCAAGCTCGCCAAGCTCCGCGCTAAATTCACCGCCCGCCTCAAACCGGATGCGTGATAGAATGCGGCTATGACTAGGCCAACCGCCTTCACCTCGCCCCGCATCGCCGTCCTGGCAGCCGCTCTCATCGGCGCCGGCGTCACGCTGTTTGTGGCCGCCGCCGTGCAGCAAAACTATCGCCAATCCGCCAACGACCCGCAGGTCCAATTAGCGCTGGACGCCGCCGCCCGCCTCAATAGCGGCACCACCCCAGACCAAATCGCACCCCCGGACAACCCGGTCAATCTGTCCGCCAGCCTGGCGCCGTTTTATGTCATCGTTGATCATCAAAACCACCTGCTCGCCACCAACGGCCGGCTGGACGGTCGCCTGGTCCAGCCCCCGGCCGGCACCCTCACACCCGATCACCGCTTCACTTGGCAGCCTGCTACCGGCACCCGTCTGGCCGCTGTCGTTGAGCCTTACGACGATGGCTACGTGGTAGTCGCTCGCAGCCTGCGCGAAGTCGAAAACCGAGAAGACTCCCTGCGTCTCATGGCGCTCATCACGCTCGTTGGCATTGCCGTCGTTACCGGCGCCGCTTTTGCTATACTTGCGCCATAACGAGGCATCATCCGTGGCACTGATCAACCCCAGTCAGCACATCAAGCTACTGTCAGATTTCGGCGATCGCGTAGCCGATAGAGTCACGGCCGCCATCGGCTCATGGCCGTTTATTATTATCCAAAGCTCGCTACTCATAACTTGGGTCATATTAAATGTGCTGGCGGTCATAAACCACTGGGACCCCTACCCCTTCATCCTCTTAAATCTCATGCTCAGTTTTCAGGCGGCCTATACTGGCCCGATCGTCATGATGAGTCAGAACCGGGCCTCCGAAAAATCGGAATTACGCGCCCAACTGGACTATGAAACCAACATCCAGGCTGAGCGCGAGAATGCCATTATTATGCGAACGCTGGCCCGGATCGCCGCCAAGCAGAATGTCGAAATCGCCGACCTCATTGAAGAAATGGAAACGGTAAAAACCCTGGCCAAGCACGAGGCCGACCGCCGCACCGAAATGCGCCAGAACCACCGCGCCGCCCGCCGCGCCGCCAAGCGAGAAGGCAAAAAGTCCTGATGCCAGCCGCCTACTACACGCTTGAGTCAGCGGCAGCGCAGCCCCTCAAGCGTGTTGGCGGCAAAGCGTCTGCGCTGGGCCGGCTGATCGGCTTCGGCGCGCCGGTCCCCCCCGGTTTTGTGGTGCCGCCGGATACCAACCTTGAATCCGCCGCCGCCGAGCTAACGGCCGCGGCCACAACCCTAAGTAGCGATTTCGTGGCCGTGCGTTCCTCGGCCGCCGGCGAAGATGCCCCGGATAAGTCCTGGGCCGGCCAATTCCAAAGCTACCTCTACGTTACCCCGGCCGATGTGCCGCGGCGCATCGCCGACTGCCGCGCCTCCAGCCACTCTGCTCACGCCCAGGCCTACGATGCGTCCCATCGCGACATGCCCGTGGCTGCCGTCGTCCAAGCCATGGTTGCGGCCGACACCGCCGGCGTGCTGTTCACCGCCAACCCCATCACCCACGCCCGCGACGAAATCATGATTGAAGCCGTGTATGGCCTAGGAGAGCAGCTTGTGCAGGGGTTGGCCACTCCCGACAATTTCGTTGTCAATAAATCCACCGGCCATACCACCAGTCATCGCATTGCGACCAAAACCACCAAGCTTACCGGCTCTGATCGCGGTGTCACCGAGCACGCCGTCCCCCGGGATCAGCAGGACCAACCAACGCTGAACAATGCGCAGCTATCGGACCTTGCCCGGCTCGCCAGCGATCTCGAAGCCAAATTTCATCATGCGCTCGATATCGAATTTGCCTACCACGATGGTAAATTATTTATATTACAGGCCCGTCCCATTACGACGCTGGCCTGAGGTTCACTAGCTCCAGCGTCTCACGCGTAAATGGATCGATATTCGACCCCAACGCATCATCAATCAGCGCCCATTGCCAATCTGTGTGCTGCTCACTCAGCTTCAGCTGACCTGTGGCATCGACGCGGTATGTCAGCCGAACCACATGCAGTTGCGATCCCACAAATATGTCTTGCACCTGCAGTAATATCGGCTTTGGCAAGAGCAATAGCCCGGTTTCCTCCAGAATTTCCCGGGCCAAACCGTCCGTCGTACTCTCGCCGTCCTTAATGCGTCCGCCAGGAATATCCCATTTTATTCCGGTGCCATCCGCCAATTTTTCCGCCCGTTGAAGCAACAAGTATTGTTCTTGATCATTTTGTATCAAAGCTTTCACGCCAACTTGCAATTTCACCTCCCTAGACTAACACTAAAAACAGCTTAACGGGATGCGTTATGGCGACTGATAATCAGAATCTAGCCAAGCTTTATCAAACTCAAATTTCACTAACCGAGTGGCTAGATGGCATCAACCACTATGAAGTCGATGCGTTCCGCCTCGAAGACAATACCAAGCGCGACCGCCTCAATCGACTCAACCAACTCATTGGGTTGCCCTATGATAAGCCAACCAAATTTCCGGCGTCGGATATTGTGGCCAGTACGCCTGAATTTATTCGCTTTCTCAACAAGCATGGCTCCGAACTGTGCGCCATTCGCCTAATCCCGAGCAATAACTCGCTCCCTAAGCTCCGCACCCGTGGACTAACTATTATCAATGCCGTTGAATGGATGAAACAGCAACAATTTAACCCTGAACAATATCAGGTAGACTTCATGCCGCACGATGATCAAAGCACCTGGGCAACTATTTTCATCATCAACCAGCAGGGCATTTTTGGCGAAATCACGAGGGGCGTCCACAGCGAGCTTACTCAGGGCAACTACCGCGATCATGCCCCCAATACCTTTTACTACGATTTCAAAACCTGGTGGCTTGCTCGGCCTGACGATGAGGCGCTCGACCACATTTGCAATCTCACCGGCATGATCTCAATCTCCGATCCAGGCGTCCGTCAGCAGCTCGAGCAGGAACTCAATGCGCAGTTCTCCCACAATTATTTGCACGGATACTTTGAGACAACCGATTCCATCGAATTTGGCACCTGGTTTAAAGATTACAACCGAATTTTGGCCCGCATGTATGACAAGTCATCGGTACGACCTCATGCGCCCAGCAGCCCAACTGATACAAATACCCTGCTAACCGGGCAAACGGGTAGCTCAGGCCGCGTTACCGGTCGGGTTCGGCTAATTGATGGTCCGCATACTGCTCGACTGCAGCCAGATGAGATATTGGTCTGCCGCATGACCACACCCGACTACATCCCGCTCATGCAGCAGGCTGCGGCCATTGTCACCGACCTCGGCGGCGTATTAAGCCATGCTGCTATCGTGGCCCGTGAACTCGGCAAGCCGTGCCTGGCCGGCACCGGCAATGCCACCAAAACTCTCCGCGACGGCCAACTCATCGATGTCGATGCGACTGCCGGGCTAGTTCGGTCTACCTGATATACTGGCGCTATGGGAGCGAAGATCTCGGCTCACCGTCATCCGGTGCAATTATTCATACTCGAACGCCTGAGAGTCGCCAATGAAGGATTGCGATATACTGACATGCGTCCAGCCGGTACCGAAAACGACCTCTACAATTATCATTTGCGCCAATTAGTTTCACGCGGCCTCATAGCTAAGCAAACCGGCCGGTACTCACTCACGTCGGATGGCACACGACACATTATTGAGCTCAATCCTGTTACCGATCTCGGTGAAAGTCACCGATTCAAGTTGGCCTCCTTATGCATAGCGGTGCGCGGGGTGGCACCAAATTACGAGGTGCTCAGTCAGCTGCGTTTGCGGCAGCCAGATGCAGGAGAGCGTGGCTTCGTTGGCGGTGGTATCAAACGAGGTGAGCTCGCCACGGCCGCTGCCGCGCGTCGGCTGTACGAAGAGGCCGGATTATACGGCACGTTTACGCTTCTCGGAATGCTTCGCAAGCGCCGGTTTGACAACCAAGGCAACATCATTAGCGACATCCTATTTCACGTTTGTCTTTGTCAAGATGCCACCGGCGAGCTGGTCACCAGCAATGCCTACGGTGAACAATCTTGGATACCGTTGCCGCACGCGCTTGCTAACGAATCAACCGCAAAAATCGGGAGCCCGCAACTTGCCTTTCAGCTATCCCGTCTGTTCACCGCGACTGCGGCCGATATCCCGATATTCTATATCGAGGAAGATTATCAAGGCGCAATCTAGTGAAGATATCTTCTCTAGATTAGCAAATGCCGGGCCACTACGCTGAAGGTAGATAACGGAGCGCACACAAACATGCGACATATCGGCGAAAAATATTACACTGACGGCAAAGGCATATTTAAATTTGACCACACCCCCATCCCCGAAGATGAACCCTTATTCTTGTTTCGGGGTCGCGACCGTCTCGTGCCTCAACTGCTCAAATACTACCTGGAACTGCGGCAAGAGATTACTGAGCCGAAACAAAACATTCAGTTACTCAAAGCCGATATTGACAAAATCGAAGCATGGCAAAAGGCTAATGCGGATAAAGTCCGCACCCCTCGTTGAATCTCAGGGCAGAACTAGAATCATTAAAGCGCGACTCGCTTGAATAACCACACCATTCTGAAATTCCCCTGATCGGTGGTGTAAAATAGCGGTACCATGAAAATCGAAGCTGAGCAAAAACGGTTTGTCGACCTGGTCGAAGCCGCCACCGGCTCCAAATTTCGACCCGCCAACAAGCTCACCATCTTGCAAAACGGCGACCAAATTTTCCCTGCCATGCTCGCGGCTATCCGCAGCGCCAAGCACAGTATTGGATTCACCACCTACGTTTATTGGTCGTCCGACATCGCCTCGCAGTTCGCCGACGCTCTGTCCGAACGCGCCCGCGCCGGTGTTAAAGTGCGCTTGCTGGTCGACGCCGTTGGCGGCGCCGTTATGAACGCCCGCACCGTCTGGCAGCTCGAACGCGCCGGCGTGCGCGTGGCCTGGTTTAGGCCGCTGCGCTGGCCGTACATGCGCAAATTAAACAATCGTACCCACCGTAAAGTGCTCGTGGTCGACACTAAGCACGGCTTCTGCGGCGGTGTCGGCATCGCCGACGAATGGGCCGGCAATGCCGATACGCCCAATCACTTCCGCGAGACCCACGCCCAGATCACCGGGCCGGCCATCGCCGACCTGTTCGCCTCGTTTGCCGAAAACTGGCAAGAAGCCACCGGCGAGCGGCTGGGGCTCATGCCGCAGCCAGCCGACGCCGGCACCATCGCCATCCACACCGCATCGAGTACCGCCGGCACGCCGCCCACCGTCATGGAGCGGCTGTTTCAGGCCGTCATCACAGCTGCGCAGCACCGCCTCTGGATCACCACTGCCTACTTTGTGCCCTCCGACCGGTTGTGCGACGCGTTGTCCGAAGCCGTCGCCCGCAGCGTCGACGTCCGCCTGCTCACCAACGGCCCACTCACCAATCATCGCATCACCCGCTGGGCCGGCCGCGCCAGCTACGCCAGGCTACTCGGTGCCGGCGTCAAAATCTACGAATACCAGGGCACCGTCCTGCACTCCAAAGTCCTCACCGTCGATGGCGCCTGGGGTACCATTGGCTCGGCCAACGTCGATGACCGCTCCCTGGTATTAAATGACGAACTCAACATTTCCTTCACCGATCTCGATCTCATCGGCCAGCTCGATCGCCAGTTTGAGATTGACACGCAGCGGGCCCGCGAAATCCGCCCATCCGAGTGGCCCGGCCGCCCGTTGCCCGGCCGTCTGGCCGAATCCGGCGCCTCACTATTCCGCCACCAACTTTAGGTCGACTTCTTGCTAGTTTACTGGCTCGAGCATAGACTGAAGTCAAGAAAACTTGCAAATTGTTATAATCATGGTATAATACATAAGTCCGATTCCCCTCCGCAAAGGAGAACGAGCATGCGGCTCGTTAGCACAGAAGAAGGCGGCACTGATGGCAGTGTCGACCTAACCAAGGTTCGGTATTGCCTCGTCGTCGCAAACGGCGGGGTCAAAGACACCGGACACCTTGGCTGGGGCTTTGCGGCCCAGTACGGCCCGGCTGCCTTCCACGATGCGCCGTACGGTCGCATCTACAGGCTCAAGGAAGACGACTGGCTCGTCGAAACCTACGGCAACCGCATGCCACAGCCGTGGTTCGACGGCGCGTCCATGCAGACGCGCAGGCGCTACACGGATCGACAGATGCTGCATTCGCCCGATGAGCCCTGGCAGGCCGTCTTCCTCATCAGCGGCGACGACTTCACCGCCCTTGAGAAGACCCTTCGTAACCCGCCGAGCTATGCCGCGCTCACCCTCGTCGTACGTGCCGAGGGCGAGGTGCCCACAAGTCGCCTCTAGACCCGCCCACCAGCCACCAGCCCGCCGTCCGACTACCATGTCGGCCGGCGGGCTTTTACGTTATTGGAATTTGCCAATCGCCATCAGCTCTGATCGTCAGATAAGGTTACCAGTGGCACCTGAGCTTCTCACGTTGTACACTTACCACCGTAAGCGAAAGTAAGCATGAGCAAAAAAGTTACCAAGGCAGTCATCGCCGCCGCCGGCCTCGGCACCCGCTTCCTCCCCATGACCAAGGCCATGCCCAAAGAGATGCTGCCAATCATTGACAAGCCCATCATCCAATATGTCGTCGAAGAAGCCGTTGCCGCCGGCATCACCGACATTATTATCGTCGGCTCGGCCAACAAGCGCCCCATCGAGGACCACTTCGACCGCCAATATGAGCTCGAGGCCAAACTCCGCGACAGCGGCAAGGACGAAAAAGCCGACGAGCTGATGCGCATCGCCGACATGGCCAATTTCGTCTACATTCGCCAAAAGCCGCTCTACAGCGGCAACGCCACGCCTATATTAAACGCTGCCCACCTGTTCAATAACGAGCCGTTTCTCTATCTGTATGCCGACGACTTCTTCCGCAGTGACGTCCCGCGCGCCGTCACGCTCATCGAAAATTTCAAAAAGTTCGGGCATCCCGTTATCGCGCTCACCTCCATGGACCGCAGCATGTCCAAAAAATACGGTGTCGCCGACATCAAAGACGAAGTCGCACCAGATGTCTTCAAGCTCGGTGGCATGGTTGAAAAACCCGACCCCGACAAAGCCCCGCATCGCGACGGCCAGGTATTTGTTTCAACCTCCGGTATGGTGCTGACGCCCGAATTCATGCCTACCCTGATGGAGCAGCAGCCCGACCCGCGCTCTGGCGAAATCATCGTAGCCCAGGCCATCGACCGCTTTGCTGAGCACAATGACGTTTATGGCTGTGTCATCGATGGCCGCTGGCACGACGCCGGCGACAAAGAAAAATACCTCGAAGCCATCGTCGACGTGGCGCTGGCCGATGCCAACATTGCACCCACCTTCCGTATGTACCTCCACGACAAGCTGTCAGGCGACGCCGGCCACTTTGCCGACCACCTCCACCGCCGCTAACGACGCGCCTCCAACAAACCCTTCAGCGTCGCCATATCCGCCTCCATGCGCGCAACCGCGATTGACTCCAACGCCGACTCCGCCAGCCGAAACACCTGCCCGGCGTCAATCCTCGTCTCCACAATAAACCGCGCGCGCCCGCCCGGCAGTGGTTGTACGTGCTGCTGCGTCTCAAACTGGATCGGTCCTTGCCGCGACCTTGATCGCGCAAATTGCTTGCCGTCGTTCTCCAGCACCTCATATTTCATCGTCAGCGTTCGGCCCATCACCGACATTACAATATCGCCGGTGCTGCCAACCGGCATGCCCGGGGTGCCCGTAACGCTGAGCAGGCCGGCCTGCCACAGCCGCGCGTTACTCGGATTCGTTACAAATGCGAATACCTCCGCCGCCGGCCGCTCGATATCAACACTGGTGTGAGTGGCAACCATAGTCCGTACAGCATACTCGCCGTTACTCTCGCCTGCCAATAGTTTCGGCGAAACGTGGCATAATAATGCCATGAGTAACCGTAGCCTTTATCTCCTTGGCGCGGCCGTCGGCGGCACCATTGGCGGTTTCGTGCCTGGTTTGTGGGGCGGCAGCGACTTTGGCGGTTGGAGTATCCTGTTGTCAACCGCTGGCGGGCTGCTAGGTATCTGGGTAGCCCATAAATACCTGCGATCGTAACGTTCGCCTCTAGACAATCTTCCAGCCGACCCCGAAAAGCTTCCACAGTTTGTCGTAAGCTTTTCTAAATGACGCCGCCATCCTTAAATGCTACGATGCGGCCATGGGTGAGCTGGAGAATTACAGCATTGAGACCGACCAGACTGTCCTGTTGGCCTTTCGGGACGGCACAAAACGGCGTGTATCCGTAGATCGCTTACCCGTCTACCTCGAGCCCAGAGACCTAGCCAAAGTCCGCGCAGCGCTCCGACTGCGCCGCGATTTTATCCGCCGGCACATGCCCAAGACCGCCCTCGTTCTGGCGGCCGGCGGCCTGGTTGCGCTGTTCGCCGTCTCCGGCCGGCTCGTTGCCACGGTGCTCCAATCAAACCCCGGTGCCACCTCCGATCCCGATCGTACTGCCATCGTTCGCTCGGCTCCACTCCCAGAGCCGTCCGAGCCGCCGGCCAGCGTGCCATCCGGGACTCCGCAACCCGTCGCCGCCGCCACCCCCGCGCCCAAGCTCAGAGTGCATAATACGGTCGCGAAGCATCGGTCCCTCGTCCAAAGGGTCATTGCCAAACTCATCCAGCCATCGTCGCTGGCGACTCCCGCCGCATTGCCCAGCCCGCCGCCAACGGACCCGCCGATACAATCCCCAACGCCCACCCCAACTCCACTGCCCTCATCATCGCCAGCCCCCATTGCCGACAACAACCCACCCGCCAATCAGCCGGCGCCAACGCCCGCCCCGGACCCCAACCAAGGCGAAGTCCTCGGTGATTCCACCGGCCCCGGCGACACGCCACAAATCCCTTAGCATGTGCAAAATCTGAGCCCCTATTGCTTCATTTGGTATAGTAGAAGCAAGGAGACATCTACATCCATGCCGCAACCGCAGATCAAGATCTTTACCACCAGCTGGTGCGCCTTTTGCAAAGCCGAGAAAAAATTCCTCGATAACCACAACATTGAATACCAGACCGCCGACGTCGAGGCCGACCCCGCCGCCGCCAATGAAATGGTCCATTTGTCGGGCCAGATGGGTGTACCGTTCACGGTCATAAAAAAGGACGGCGGCGAAACCGTTGGCATTCTCGGTTTCGACCAGCCGCGCCTTTCATCAATTCTGGGCATTAAGTAGGGGAGAGACCCCCTAAATCGTGTCGTGGCGGAACGCCCGCACCAACGACAGCAAGATGACTGCGCCCAAAATCGCGGTTAGAATACTCGCTAGGCTGAAACCACTCGGTGTTTGCACGCCAAACAGCTGCAGGATCAGGCCGCCAATAAACGCGCCAATAATCCCCACTACGACGTTCATCACCCCGTTCACTCGCGCGTTCGTACCGGTTATCATCGAAGCGATCCAGCCGGCCAGCGCGCCGAGAATAATCCAGCTTATGATAGTCCACAACATACGCCTTTGCCTCCTTATTAGGTTGTTCTGCCAGCATAAAGTCAGGCTGCCTGCCGGGTAATGGTAGATCTCACAAATCAAGCGTATACTTACGCGTGTAACAATCCTGGAGAATTATGGGCTACCCATTCAACAACATCCCTTTTGGCAAAGACAAAGAGCACGTTGCCACCGTTATAGAAATCGCTAAAGGTTCGATGATGAAAGTAGAATGGCGCCGGCACGAGCAGTATTTCGCGCTCGACCGCGTGGAGCCCGGCATCTTCGCCAAGCCCACCAATTATGGCTTTATCCCGCAAACGCTCGATGAGGACGGCGACGAGCTCGACACCCTCGTCGTAACCGAGGAGCCATTGCCTATGGGGGTGGTTGTCAACGAGGCCCGCGTCATCGGCATGGTCGACTTCGAGGACGACGGCGAGAACGATTACAAAATCGTCGTCGTCCCGGCCGACGACCGCCATTACGGCAAGATTTCGCACGTCGACGAACTCGGCGAGCAATGGAAGCGCCAGATCACTCACCACTTTGACCACTACAAGGACTTAAAAAAACCCGGCAGCACCAAAGTCCGCGGCATCGTCGGCCCGGACGAGGCCTGGAAGATTATCGCCGAGTGCGCTGCTCGCGCCAACGCCGACAAATGGTGGTAATTCCCCGGTCGCTAAACGTTGGGCCTACACCGGCCGCGTTACCAATTAATTCAAATTGAAAGTAATACCGGTCATTGGGAACGTCTCGTTGCCGTTGGTTGCACAGACTTCCACCCCGTACTCTAACTGAGTTGGAACGTCAGTAGCCTTAGCGTAGCCGTTAGCCACTTCCCACTGATAGGCAGCCAAGATGTCGACCGAGCCGGATGTGACCTGGGTGTCGCGGAAGAACATTAACTCTTTGCCAAGGGCGTAGAAGTGATATGGCACGCCATTGAGGGTGAGAGCGATTGTGGCCTGAGAGGGCCAGTAGGCCGGTCCACCGGACCATTGATTCCAAATCATGGTTTCGTTGCCCCAATTGTTGGTCCAGAGGTCGTAGGCAGCGTCCCAGGAGCCGGCCGACGGGAAGTTCTCCGAGAAGGTCGAAGTGATCGAAGTATACTGGGCGATTGTTTTGGTGGGGTTACTATCGCGACCGTTAACGTCGTACTCGGTATCTGGGTAGGTCTCGACCGCGCCGCCAATGTCAGGCTGGTTGGAGACGGCGTACCAAGACTGTGGACTACAGGCGTAGATGCTCTGTGGGCCATGGGACCCGTTCCAAGCGTCATTGCCTACCCACCAGGTCTGGTCGCCGAAGTTCTGTGTACCCTCGGCATTACTGGTGCTCCAAATAGGATTCGTGCAATTACTGCTGCTTGGTGTGGTGGTGGGGGTTGGCGAGGAGGCAGTACTTTGGCTCCAATGTGAGAGTAAGACAGATAGATCGAACACACTTACCGTCCCATCACTATTGAGGTCGGCGGGGGCATAGTTGGCATTCCAGTGGCTGAGCAATATCGACAAATCATACACGTTCACCGTGCCGTCACCATTGATATCTCCAGTGATACCAGCGGCATGCGACGAACGCACGACAATATAGCCACCTACTGCAATCAGCAGCACGACCACAGCCAATCCTATTGCCGCATTGGGACGCCGAGATTTGGGTAATAAAAGCTTCACACTAGTTATGGTTAGCCTATCACTATTCTCAGTTACGTCAAACCGAGCTTGCTTCAAACCGCTATTGGTTATATAGTTGAGGTAACAACAGGGAAAAACCAAAACGCCATGAGCTACAAAATTGCCATTAATGGTTTCGGCCGCATCGGCCGCAACGCTTTCAAAATCGCTCGCCAGCACCCCGACCTCGAGATCGTGGCCATAAACGACCTCACCGACACCAGAACCCTGGCCCACCTGCTCAAGCACGACTCCAATTACGGCCTGTACCATGAAGACGTCTCGTTCGACGACACCGATCTGATTGTGGGCGGCGACAAGGTTAAGGTTACGGCCGAGAAAGACCCCACAGCGCTACCTTGGAAACAAATGGGCATTGATGTCGTCATTGAATCCACCGGCCGCTTTACTCACCATGACGATCTCAAGAAACACCTCGCTGCCGGCGCCAAAAAGGTGGTGCTGTCGGCTCCCGAAAAAGACGATAACTTTCACGACACCATCGTCATCGGCGCCAACGAAGACACCTTGAAGGCCGACCACCTCATCGTCTCAAATGCCTCCTGCACCACCAACTGCATCGCCCCCGTCATGGCGGTCCTCACCGACAAAATCGGCGTTGAAAAATCGCTCATGACCACCGTCCACTCCTATACCGCCAGCCAGGCACTCCAAGACGCGCCCAACAAAGACTTGCGCGAAGGCCGCAATGCCGCCGAAAACATTGTGCCCACCACCACCGGCGCCGCCATTGCTGCCGCCCTCACCGTGCCCGAACTCAAAGACCGGTTCGATGGCCTAAGCATCCGCGTCCCCACTCCGGTCGTGTCGCTGTCCGACATCACCATGATCACTAAGCGCGACACCACCGTCGAAGAGGTCAACAACATCCTCATCGCTGCCTCCAAGGAAGCCCGCTACCAGGGCGTGCTCGATACGTCCAACGAAGAACTGGTAAGCTCCGATTATATCGGCAACCCGCATTCTTCTATCGTCGACCTCAAGCTCACCAAAGTCATTGGCGGCAATCTGGTTAAGGTCGTGGCCTGGTACGACAACGAATGGGGCTACAGTAACCGCCTGGTTGAGACGGTGCTGCGGGTCGCCAAATTATCTTAATTGCGCGATACTGGCTCTATGAAGATTTACCTCGGCACTGACCACGCCGGTTACAAGCTCAAAAACGACTTGCGCGAGCACCTGCATCACGCCGGCCATGACATCGAAGACGTCGGCGCCAAAACGCTCGATGACGACGATGATTACCCGCGTTACGCCTACGCTGTCGCCGCCAAAATCCTTGGCGGTTCGGACGACGATCTCGGCCTGCTGGTTTGTGGCTCGGGGCAGGGGATGAGCATGGCCGCCAACCGGGTCAACGGCGTTCGCGCGGCGCTGGCTTGGGATGTGCGCTCAGCCACGGCCGCCCGCGAAGACGACAACGCCAACGTGCTCGTGCTCCCGGCTCGTTTCGTCACTGACTACGCTGCTGTGGAAATGGTAGATGCCTGGCTGACCGCCAAATTCAAATCCGACCCCAAATACGTGCGCCGCTTAGACGAGCTGGAGCAGCTATATGGCTAGCGTAGCGCCCACGATTCTGGCCGCCGACCCGGCCGACTACGCCAAGCGCATCGACAACGTCAAACCCTTTGCCACCCGCCTGCACATCGACGTGGCCGATGGCGTGTTTGTCGATCAGAAATCGGTCGGCCTGAGTCAGGTTTACGATATCGACGGCGTCCCGTTCGACCTGCACTTAATGATGGTGCACCCCGAGGGTCAATTTGAGGCAATTTGCGACCTCAAACCGCAGCTGGTGATTGTGCATTTTGAAGCCCCATTTGACCATAGTGCTTTTTTTAAGCAGCTGCGCGAAGTGGATATCAAAATCGGCCTGGCTATCAAGGTCGAAACCACCATCGACGAGGTCAAAGATATGCTGCCCGACATCCACCATCTCGTCGTCTTCACCGGCAAACTCGGCCACAACGGCGGCGAATTCCGCGCCGACTGCCTCGAGAAAATCGGCCAGGCCCGCGAAATCAACCCAGCACTCGAGATCGCTGTTGACGGTGGTGTCAACCAGGAAACCGCTCGCTTGGCTATCGAAGCCGGCGCCGATTTGCTCGATGTGGGCAGCTTCATCCATGACGCCGACGATCCCGAAATTGCCTACATCGCTATCCAGGCCATTGCCGACGGCACCAGCTAACCCCCCACTTCCCTTACAAGCACAAAAAGGTTATGGTTGTACCAAGATGACACACCAGCAGCTCGCAAAGCAGGCCGAGCAAATCCGTGAAGACATCATAAAGATGCTCGTCGAAGCCGGCAGCGGTCACAGCGCCGGCCCGTTGGGGCTGGCTGACATTTTTACGGCCCTGTACTTTGAGGTCCTAAACCATCGTCCGAAGCAGCCCGATTGGCCGGACCGCGACCGTCTCATCCTGTCAAACGGCCACACCGTGCCGGTGCGCTATGCTGCCATGGCACGCGCCGGCTACTTTCCGGCTAAGGAGCTCATGACTCTACGTAAACTCGGCAGCCGACTGCAAGGCCACCCCGAGCGCGTGCGTCTGCCCGGCCTTGAAACCACCTCTGGGCCCTTGGGCTCCGGCCTGTCGCAGGCCGCCGGCATGGCCCTGGCGTTGCGCATGGACGGCGGCCGTCAGCGCGTCTATTGCATTACCGGCGACGGCGAGCTTGACGAGGGCAACATCTGGGAGGCCATCATGTTTGCGGCCGCCAAAAAACTGTCCAACCTCACCGTCATCGTCGACCGCAACAACATCCAGATCGACGGCACTACCGAGCTCACCATGCCGCTAGACGATCTGGCCGCCAAGTGGGCCGCTTTCAATTGGCACGTCATCGAGATCGACGGCCACAATTTCGACGCCATCATTAGCGCCTGCAACCTCGCCAAAGCCGTTGTTGAGCGTCCAGTCGTTATTATCGCGCACACCATTCCCGGCAAAGGTGTCGGTTACATGGAATACGACTACCACTGGCACGGCAACCCGCCCGGCACTCTGAGCCTACCAGGCGATCCGGACAAGAAAGACCAGGCTCGTGTCGCACTGCACGACCTACGCACTCTCGGCGGCCAAATCCGTTCTGAGCATGAATAGGTCTCAATTTGCGAGCCGAGTTTTTTGGGGCGTCGTGGGTATAATTGTTATTATCGCGTTTCTGGTCCCCGTCACTGTGTACTACCTATCAACCCATAAGCCCGGCACACCCAAATCCAGTCTTGCTGGCGGCTACGAAACTGAGGCACTCACTTCACCGTTTACGCTTGGCTCCAAAACCTGGAATGCCTCCGCCAATACCTGGACTTACGTTTATGCCTCGACGGCAACTCCGCCGGATGCCATTGCCGACGTCAAATCACAGCTCGCCGCCAGCAAGGGCTACCAGGTCGTGGCCACGCTGCCCGATGTGATCGCGGCCGACAATTCCAGCGCGACGCTCTACCGCGATCTCATTACCGAGGATGTCGCGCTCGAAGTTCACATCAGCCCTAAATCCGGCAACGTTGGCGCTCCCACTCTCGTTACCGTTACACTAAGCCCGATGCAGGGCAGTTAGAGCATTAGCATTTTCGTATGCGAGCGAATATCATAAAACCATGATCGACCCTCAGCAACACCTAGCGCACGATCTCACTAGCAAGGAAATCGCGCAGGAGCCAATCCGCGCCGGCTTCGGCCGCGGCTTATTAGAGGCCGGTCACCGCGACATCAACATAGTAGCGCTATGTGCCGACCTCACCCTGTCCACCAAGATGGATGACTTCGCCAAGTCCTACCCCGACCGTTTCATTGAAGTCGGCATCGCCGAGCAAAACCTCGTAACGGTCGCAGCTGGTATGGCGCTGGCTGGCAAAACGCCCTTTATTTCGAGCTATGCTGCCTTTTCCCCCGGTCGCAACTGGGAGCAAATTCGCACCACGGTCTGCCTAAATCAAACCAACGTCAAAATCGTCGGCTCCCACGCCGGCGTTTCAGTCGGCCCAGACGGCGCCACTCACCAAATGCTCGAAGACATTGCCCTCATGCGCGTACTGCCGAACATGACCGTCGTCGTCCCGGCCGACAGCATTGAAGCCGCCAAGGCTACCATGGCACTGGCGCACATGAAGGGCCCCGCATACATCCGTCTAGCTCGCGAAAAATCCCCGGTCCTCACCACCGAGCAATCACCCTTTTCGCTTGCCAAGGCGCAGACCTTGCGCTACGGTCGCCACCTCACAATAGTTACCTGCGGTACCATGGTCTACCAGGCACTTATGGCCGCTGAACTACTCGAAAAGCACAAGATCGAAGCCGAGATCATCAATGCCGCCGTCATCAAGCCGCTCGACACCATCACGATTGCTGCCTCTGCTCGCAAAACCGGCGCCGTCCTCACCGTTGAGGAGCACCAGGTCGCCGGCGGCCTAGGCGGGGCGGTCGCCGAAACCCTGGCCGACCTCCACCCCGTGCCTATGATTCGCATTGGCATGAACGACCGCTTCGGCGAGTCCGGCGAGCCCAACCAACTGCTCGAGCATTTCGGTCTCACCGCGCCCCACATCGCCGATCGAGCGCGCGAACTTGTAAAGCGCAAAAGCGATAAATAGCCATCGTGTGCTAAACTAATCCCATGTCCAAAGGCGAAATTCAGTATTTCCTTATGTTCATCGCCGGCATCGCCGTATTCTGGCTCTCCAGCTATGCGGTCGCCTACCTGCCGGTCATTCATAGCACCAATCTGGCCAACATCGAAGGCCTCGTCGCCACGCTCGCCATCTACACCCTCGGTCTTGTGCTGCTCCTGTTATTAACGCTCGGCCGCCGCCGCTCGCCAAAAGCCATTGTTACCCCCGCCATTATCGTAATCATCCTGGCGCTGGCCGGAGCCCAATTGCTGGTACACGCCGGCCATGGCCGCATCCACAATATGACTGATCTCGGCGTTCTCACCTTCTTCTCGTACATTCTCTACGGTGCGTTTTACGTCCTCGGCAACACCATCGCCCAGCGCCTCGCCCGCAACTAGCCGCGTGGTATCATAAGAACTATGAAAGCCAATTGCCAAGCCGCCCGTGACCTCTATGCCCGCGCTCGTGAGCAACATTTCGCACTCGGCGCCTTCAACGTCGACAACCAGGACACGCTCGTGGCCGTAGTGCGCGCCGCGGCTGCCAAGAAGGCTCCGGTCCTGGTGGAGGTGTCAGACGGCGAAGTCGAGGCCCTCGGCCTTCACAATATTCGCTGCATGGTCGACAACTACATCGCCGAATACGGCGTCACCATGTTCGTAAACCTCGACCACTCACCCAGCGTTGAGGCCGCCAAGGCCGGCATCGATGCCGGGTTCGAATTCATTCACATCGACGTTTCGCAGGCCAATCACGATGCCCCCACCTCAGACATCGTCGACGCTACCAAGCAAGTGGTGGAGTATGCCAAAACCACCGGCGCCCTGGTTGAGAGCGAGCCGCACTACTTTGGCGGCGGTTCCAACGATTTTGATCAGAACATCGACTACGAAGAGATTAAAAAGTGGTTCACCAAACCGGCCGAGGCGCTCGAATTCGTGCAAGCCACCGGCATCGACACCTTCGCCGCCGCCGTCGGCAACCTCCACGGCAACTATCCGGTGCCCAAGCAACTCCACCTCGACCTGCTGCAGCAAATCCGCACTGCCATCCCCTGCGCCATCTCACTCCACGGCGGCTCCGACACGCCGCTCGAGCAATTTGAGCAGGCTGTGAAGATCGGCGTCTCCAAGATCAACATCAACTCTGATATGCGCCACGCCTACCGCACTACCCTGGACCAGCAGCTCAAAGACAATCCCCGCCAATCAGCCGTCATCAAGCTCATGGAGCCAGTCCGCGCTGCCGTCCAGCAGGTCGTCGAAACCAAACTCGCCGCCTTCAACTCCGCCGGCCACGCCTGAAAAAAGGCGAACTAAAAGCAAACCACCCGCTCAAAAAAGAACGGGTGGTCGGATAATAGCTGGGTTGCGTCCCGCGGGCCAGGGAAGGGCCCGCGGGGTCGCGGATGCCAGCCGATGCGGCTGGTCACATCTGAGAGGGATTGGGGTTTTCCTCGATCTCGAAATGGACCCACGCGATCGTGCCGGCCACGGCCGTGACTGAGAGGGCCCGCTCGTACCCGCCACCACCCCAGCGAGTAGCTGTGGTGGTATAGGCCATGGTGTAGATGGCACAGTAGCCACCGGCCATCACTACGGAGTACTCCGCACTCGAACCCACCGGGAACACCGATGTTGCCGGGTGCATGAACGGAGAGATCGTCCATGTGGCCGTTATCTTCTCGGTCTGGCTAGCCACCGGCTTCTGATGGGTAATCGCCGGGTTGACACTCTCGATGCTGTCGTAGCTGTGCGAGTCGTCAAGCGCCGGACCGTAGGGTGACCAAGTCACCTGAAGATCGCGAAACTTGCTAACGACAGTGACTGGCTGGAGTGGCTTGCAGTTCGGGTCGTAGCCGATGAACCTCGGCGCTGGCTCTCCGGTCGCCGTCGCAATAGGGCGAGGCATTTTCGCGCGAACCGGGCTCGCTACGATCACGGGCGCCGAGTTAGCGCCGACCCCGGCCCCGGCTTGGGCCTGGGCGGCTGTCGGAGACAGTTTCACACTGCCGCATCCGCTGATCGCAGCAGTGATTGCGGATGCGATCAGTAGCGCGATGGGTACCCAGATGGTCAATGGCCGCGCACGGCGGATGTCGCGCGCGGAACCACGAGGTGACTTCAAGGTTGGCCTTCTCTCGATAGCGGGATGTTGTCAAAGCGGCTGTTGCCGCCGAACGTTGTCTACTTATAAGCACCCTAGGGCACCTTTCAGCTTAACCATATTAGCATAATTGCAATAAAATGTCAAGAAAAGCAAGTCACAGACCGCCGCAAACCCCGCCGCATCACCATCTACCATTTCCGAACCATAACTGCTATCATCAGATAGATGGCAGAGGTGAATGTTAAAATTCTCACATTCGGCGGGGCAACCCAAGACGTCTTTTTGACCGGCAAAGCCCTGCACGCCCGCCGCGACGTGCGCAGCCGC
>Ga0265338_10004563_pt1 | contig 18639 bp, 5 predicted proteins | sample 42126metaG_FD_193579 | JGI IMG/M metagenome (GOLD analysis project Ga0265338, IMG submission 193579) | Rhizosphere microbial communities from Carex aquatilis grown in University of Washington, Seatle, WA, United States - 4-21-26 metaG | ecosystem: Host-associated > Plants > Roots > Rhizosphere >... | reverse complement strand
CACCGCATCATCCAGGCCGAAATGCCTAGCAATCAGCCCGTCTCAAAAGGGGTCTGAAAACCGCTCCGCCAAGCTGCACAAAACAAACAGCCGGAAATCATCAATCCGGCCGTTCCAAAACCTATAGGTTCTGAGACACTCTCGACGCTTCGAGTGCCTGCGTTAACCCTAGCTTGATTTGGCACCCGTCAAATCTCAATCGAGCCGGTCAAAATGATGCCGATAAGCTTCAGGGGTTTTGGCATGGGATTATAATCACGGTCAAAGTTCCTAGTTGCATCCAGGTTCGGTATCGCCGTCGCAACTCTTCCCCGTATCCGGTCCCCAGTCGTACTGTTCTCACCAGATCGCATTTGGTCTGATTCGCTGTTCCCATCACCCAGGGGTTCAAAACCCATGACACCGGAACTTTGGGCACGTCTAAACCCGCTCTTTCACGAAGCCGTGGAGAAGTCGCCCGGCGAGCGTAGTACTTTTATCGCCGAAGCATGCGGCGACGATTCCGAGTTGTGCCGGGAATTGGCCGCGCTAGTTGAAGCCCACGAGCAGCAGAACGTAACCGCTGACAAAGTTTCAGAGAATATTAAAAACTTACTCGGTAGAACACACTCTGCACTTTCCCCCGGCGACGTTGTTAACGGCAGATTCAGAATCGTGCGCATGCTTGGAAACGGGGGCATGGGAGACGTTTATGAAGCCTTCGATCTGGAGTTATCTCAGGCCATCGCGCTCAAGTCGATTCGACCAGAAATTGTAGAGAGTACCGGGGTCCTGTCGCGCTTCAGGAGAGAAGTCCAGTTTGCCCGCCGGCTGAATGGGCCAAATGTCTGCCGAATACACGAACTGTTTATCATCGGCAGCAGCGCTGCTCCTACGGGCGCATTCCTTACTATGGAGTTGCTTGATGGAATCACGCTCTCCGAGCGAATCCGGCAGACAGGGCCCCTCCCATGGCGCGAAGCACAAACCTTTGTCAGCGATATATGCGCGGGTCTTGCCGCGATTCACGAAGCTGGAATCATCCATCGCGACTTGAAAAGCAGAAACATCATGCTCGTGAATCGGGCTGGTTCCGTGCGCGCCGTAGTTATGGATTTTGGCCTGGCGCACGAAGTAACTTCTTCGAAACCGGATGCGGACACGGCGCTAACATTGTCTGGCGCCATTCTCGGGACGCCAGAATACATGGCCCCCGAACAATTTGAAGGCACGGAAGTCACTCCTGCAACGGATTTGTTCGCTCTGGGAATCGTGATTTACGAGATGCTTACGGGAAAGCGTCCGTTTCCGTCGTCCAATATTCTGGGTGCGGCCGTCCTGAGGGGCAAGCGGCCGCAAACGGTATCTTCCACGCTGCACGGTGTACCGCGCCGTTTTGATCTCGTGATCGGCAAATGCCTCGAGTACGATGCAAGCCGCCGCTACCAATCGGCACCGGAATTGGCGCAGGCGCTACGCGCGGGACCGCTGAATCTCCGTAGCCTGGTCAGCAGTCGTCCTCGGACGATGCTTATTGCGGGAGCCTTGCTACTTGCAGTCGTTGTGCTGTGCATAGCCTACTTCTGGCAATCGCGCCAATTCTACCAGCCGAACGCAGCGGGGAAACAATCATACCAAAAGGGACTTGACGCTTTGCGGGAAGGGAGCTATTTGAAGGCGACGCGATGGCTCGGCGAAGCAGTTAACCAGGACAGCCGATTCGTGATGGCGCATGCACGGTTAGCTGAAGCTTGGTCCGATCTGGACTTCGATAGCGTGGCCCAAAGGGAAATGCTGATCGCGACCTCGGGCGAAGGACGCGTCCCGTCACTCGACCGGATGTATCTCGATGCAATTCGCGCCACACTTACGCGGGATTTTTCCGGTGCGCTGGATTATTACCGGAAGATTCTCGATCGCCTGCCGGATTCAGACAAAGCGGCTGGGTATGTTGACCTGGGGATAGCCTTTAAGAGGGCAGGCGACCCCACACATGCTCTTGAGAGTTTCAAAAAGGCTTCGAGTCTGAGCAGCGATAACGCCGCATCCTACCTGCAGGCTGCAATTTTGGAGACCCACCTCAACAAAACTCAGGATGCCGACCGGGATTTCAATCGGGCACAAGCGTTGTATACGGCAGACGAGAATCCTGAGGGCCAGGCGGAGTTGGACTACCAGCGTGGATATCTTGCCAATGAATCAGAAGATTCAGCTCAGGCGGATACCTTCCTGAACAAGGCGTTGGAAGAAGCAAGGCAGCTGCATGACGTTCAACTCGAGATTCGCGCCCATACTCAACTGAGCAGCGTGGCCTACAGCTCTCGGAGGTTTGACGAGTCTAAGAAAAATGCAGACATAGCAATTAAGTTAGCGCAAGAGAACCAGCTCATGCCCTGGGCAGCAGAAGGGCTGGTTCGCAAGGCGAGCGCAGAGGTTGGTGAAGGAGGAAGCGACAACTTTCAGGAGGCCGACAGCAACCTTCAGGAGGCCCTCAGCGTGCTAGGTCAGTCTCAGCAGGGTCGGGTGCTGGCGCTGGCGAACCTCACACTGGCAAGTCTGCGCAATCAACAGGGTCGCACAGCCGAAATTCTGCAACCGGCACGGGCCGCGGAAGCTTATTACAGGCCGAACGGCTACGTCTTTGAAGCCGATCTGTCCACTTTACTTATCGGGCGCGCTCAAAGGGATGAGGAAAAATGGCAGGATGCTCTTCAGACTGCCAACGGTCTGATCGCACTGGCAGACCAATCCGGGCGCAACGGTCTCCTTGTGACGTCGGAGGACCTGGAGGGCACCATTTATATCGCTATGGAAGACTATCCTGGTGCACTCGGACATTATCAAATCGCGTTTTCCAGGGCTCTCGATAATGGCACGAAGTCATTTGAGGCGGCGCACTGCGCCGACGCTTTTGTGAGGCTAGGCCAATTCTCTGATGCGAAGAGAATGCTCGGCCTGGCTCCGCCATCAAGTACCCTCGCCGCGGAAATCAGTGTGGAATCCCTCCTGGCCCAACTCAAATTCGAGTCGGCCAGCCAGAGTGCGGACATGTTTATCGGGAAATTTCCCGGGATGTCTTTTGGGAGGAAGCGAAATATCAAGTTGGATCAGGCGATTGCAGAGGCCGCGACCGGAAGAACTGCGAAAGCACGGCAAGGGCTTCAAAGCCTGCTTGCACCGGACGGCTTGCCCAGGGATGAGGACGGAAAGCCTCTGGCTCCCGACGATTTGGCCGCCTTTGAATTGGCTGCAGCAAGAATCGATCTTGCCGATGGCGATGCAAAAGCCGCGCTTGGCCAGGCAACCAGGGCTGAGAGCTACTTCGAATCGAAACACCTGCTGGATTCCGAATTACGCAGTAGCTTGGTTGCCGCACAGGCGGCCAGCAAGCTTAACGAAACGGCAACTTACAAGCAATTCAGCGAAAAATCCGTTGACATTCACTCGGAACTAAGCCACACTTGGCCGTCCCCCGAATTCAATTCTTATGTTTCCAGGCCCGATCTTAAGTCTCAGCTAAGGGAAATCGTTCGTTGAGGTAGGAGACGGATATGCCACGGTCTCGCGTAGTAGTCGGAGTCGTCGGTTTGCTTGTTGGCGGCTTGCTTGCGTCAATATTCGTGCTTGGTTGTCAGCGTCAGCCAGCTGTTGCCGGCCCGGACCCTGAGTTCCACAAACACTTTCCATTAAACGGCACGGATGATTCACCGGTGCTCGTGCGCGGCGGCTCTGCGGAGGGTTTGAGTCAAGCGCCGTGGACAGCAGTCGTTTCCGACACTTGCGTAAATTCTTCATTTTCGGTCAACAATGTGAACCTCTCCGCGGTGTCGATGGACGGATTAGAACTCATAACTTACCCATCCGGAAAGAAAACGCTTGGCCCTGCTCAGGGCGTGACCGCCGCGGGCCTAACCTCGAATTGGTCCATCACGTTCATCCTCCGCGATCACAATGATAGTATCGACTCCAATCGGGCGCTTCAGCTATCCACATATGACCCATGCAGCGGGACCACGCCTGGGACCGGGACTATTCAAGGTAAGACGTTATACCTGGCGGACGTAGGCTCGACAAGCCTTAACCTTGATAATCAGAACAGCGAAACTAACGACGGTTTCTATCGGCTGCATTACGATGTAAAAAAGTGTGCTGGCGATGGGACCAAAGATGCTGTTCACTCGCGCTGCAACCATATTTCCCAGGTTACGGTTTCTGGAATCCCATCGCTAATAGGCAGTGTTTCGGGGCCGATATCCGGTATTAATCCTGTTCCGTTTCAATGCAGAGCCGGCGCGTGCGATATCGGATTTGGCAATTAATAGTTCACACAAAACGCAAAAGCTGAGCATCGCTTCCTTGATGCTCAGCACTGCACATGATCCCGTTGTTGATTCGCCTTCGTTTTCCGCACCGCATTTACCCGCAGATTGTCAGATAAATTCGGCCGAAGCCGACCGCGACCGGGCAGTTGTCCCCGTTCGCTGGGCGTTTGTCCATTACTGGAACCGGGGTGACGGCGTGCTGCACATATTTCAGATGCGCGCCTGGCTGAACATGCGCCGTAACGCTCCTAACCGACAGGAAACCCGCGGCCACCAACAGTGCGATTGTCATACTCCGCTTCATGGCTGTTCTCCTTTTTTCTCGGTGGCCATTTCCTGACCGCCTTCACTGCCATAAGCGGAAGGCAAAGAAAAAAGGTGCAGCCGCGCTGCCCGACTTTTGAAAGCAGAGTGATTTATGACTTCAATTGCTGATGCAGCCATGCGCGCGCCATGGCCCAGTCGCCCTTCACCGTGCGTAGGGAAACGCCGAGTTCGCCGGCAATCTCGTCGAACGTGAGTCCGCCGAAGAAATGCAATTCCAGGATGCTCGCCTGCCTTGCATCCAGTTGCGCCAGCCGGCCCAGCGCCTCGTCCACCGCAAGCACATCGGCAAGCTTCCCATCGGAGGCGGCGATACCATCATCCAGGGTCACCTGAACTGCTCCATCGCCCCGCTTCTCCGCGTTGTGAGCACGAGCATAATCCACCAGGATGTTGCGCATTGCGTGGGCCGCCAACCCGAGGATCCTCGATTTTTGTTTCCATGCAGATTGTGGCTGATCCGCCAGGCGAAGATAGACTTCATGCACCAGCGCCGTGGGCTGCAGCGTATGGCCGGCGCGTTCGTGCTGCATGCGCGCCCCTGCGATTCTACGCAGCTCCTTATAGATGCTCGCTGCAACTTCAGCTTCCTCCGCAGACTTGATGGAGGGATGTTGCCGGTCTTTTGGGATTCTTTCTGACATGGGAAGCGCGGACGTGGCGCCAGTATAACGCCTTTCAATTACCCACAATTGGGTGCGGGTTTAGTTAGTTATTGATGGATCGTATGCTGCCTCAAGCCAGATACTTACGCTGTGAGGATGATGCGTGGCGAAGTAGTTGCCATGAGGAAACTACGACAGGGTCAAGGCGTGCAATGCCGGGGGTCGTCTGCGGATGTCCAGTCGGGAGAATGGATAGACAATGAGGTGGTGGGATGCGAGTTTGAGGATGTTCGGCATGGCAAGCGACTGCGACAACTTTTAGAGCAGTTGTCACATAGAGTAGGTGCGACCACGCCGTGGGCATGTCAGGACTGGGCCAACACCAAGGCGGCCTACCGCTTCTTTGGCAACGAACGGATCAGCGAATCCAATATTCTCGCCGGTCATTTCGCCTGCACGCGCGAGAGATTTTCCGCTAGCCGAGGCTTTCCCCTTCTGGTTCTTCACGACACGACGGAGTTTTCTTATCGGCGCGAAGATACCGCATCGATCGGAATCCTGAAGAAGATACCCGCAGGCCACAAAGGGCGTACAGGGCTTCACACCAGTTGCGGCATTCTGATGCACTCCAGTTTGGTAGCGACCCGCGACGGGCTGCCACTGGGTCTGGCGGCGATCAAATTCTGGAGCCGAGACAAGTTTCACGGCGCGAATGCGCTGAAGCGCCGGATTAATCCGACGCGTGTGCCGATCGAGAAGAAAGAGAGCATTCGCTGGCTGGAGAACCTGAGACAGTCCACGGAATTGCTGGCAGACCCTGGACGTTGTGTGCACATCGGAGATCGGGAGAGCGACATCTATGAACTGTACTGTCTGGCTCAGCAACTAGGCACCCATTTCCTGGTGCGCACCTGCGTCGACCGGCGGGCCGGAGATGGCGAACATACGGTTCGCGATGCGATGAAACAGGCGCCAGTTAGGGGACTACATCGTGTTCAGGTGCGGAACAAGCAAGGGGAGTTTTCTACTGCAGTTCTTGAAATTCGCTATCGACGCATGGTGGTTCGCCCACCCATCGGCAAGCAGAAAGACTATCCGGAACTGATCCTCACGGCGATCCACGCCAGCGAGAGAGATACTCCGAAGGATCGCGAGAAGATCGACTGGAAACTGCTCACCGATCTGCCTGTGCGCACGCGTCAGGAGGCTACTGAGAAGCTTGACTGGTACGCGCAGAGATGGAAGATCGAGACCTTCCACAAAATCCTGAAGTCAGGATGCAGGGCGGAAGAAGCGAAACTGAGAACGGCCGACCGACTTGTAAACCTCATTGCAATCCTATGCATCCTGAGTTGGAGAATCTTCTGGGTCACCATGCTGAATCGCACACGGCCGGGAGCATCGCCTGATGAGGCCTTTACAGAACTTGACCAATATCTGCTGGACGAATTGGTGCCCGATAAGCCTGCCCGGAATCCAACAGCACCTCTTGCGCACTACATCACGAAGCTTGCCCGATTAGGTGGCTATCTCGCTCGCGCACACGATCCTCCACCGGGCAACACCGTGATCTGGAGAGGCATGTCGCGGCTCACCGACATAGAACTGGGCATCATGATCGGAGTGCAACTTGTGGGTAATTGAAAGGTATAACGCACGCTTACGTTCTCGGGCGCGAGAGATCATCGAATCGCTGGCCGACATCCGTTATAGGGCCTGACCTGTCCATTTGCTCTCCACTGCCGGTCATAACCTGAGGTTCTCGGTTTAGGTGTATTTCACCGCCGCCATAGCCGAGCTGAAAAGGTGTGGAAAGACCGATCGTAGGATGCGCCGATTATGGAAGCCCCTGTCTCAGAACCTATAGGTTGAGAAACAAGACTCCCCCGTCGACACACACTCTGCCCGTCTTCGCGCCTCTCAACAACCCCGACTGCGGCCCAATGTGCTCGTCCACAAACCTCATTCGAAAAACTTCAGCAATCGCTGCCTGAAAACGACGAGCAGGTCGAAGCTGAGAGTGCCGCCGCGTCAAGTCAGCAGGCTGTTTGCTCACTGCCGAAGTCTTCCCAGAGCAGGTCACGACGAATCCGAAGAGATCGTCTAGCATATTCTGCCAGATGCCTCGGCGGGCGCAATTTGAACAAGGATTGTACAAGCAGAGAGATTACGAGAACAGTTGCCTTATCTGTTCAATTTGAATGCAAACGATTGACTCGGCGAACTACGGGAATTTCAACTTCGTCTTTTTCACTTCAATTCGAAGACCTAACTCTCCAGGAAGGTTTGCTCCGCATCAATTCATCGGGTAGGTTTGTGTCGAAGCACTCCACATGCTTGGCTATGAGCCGTCTTACGAAATGAGCGTGTTGGTTCCTGAATCTAAGATTGTGACTGCAAATTTAACTTGCAATCAAATTCTGCCTGCCATATAGTTCTGGCACGGTTTCCCCCTCCGTTTTCTAGTTGTGTAGCAACCCGGCTCCCTATTTCGCACTAACTATAGGGTATTGACACTCGTGTGCCGAATGGTGCATGCGCTGCCGCATGCACCACCCCCCTTTGCACGAACCAATACTTCCTCTAGCTAACCAACAGAGGAGATTCCTGCTCATGCGTACGTCCTTGGTCTTGACCAGCCTTTTCGCCGCGATGGTTGGATCGTCGCTGGCTGCCACCGCTCCTGCCACAACCCCTGCCGCAGGTCACACACAGCCGCAATCTATGCCTCGCTATTTCGAGGAAAATCGCGGCCAGTGGCCGGCCGGCCAGGCATTTCGCGCCTACGGGTACGGATTCGGAGTTTCGCTTGCGAAGGACGGTGTGACGTTGCAGGTCTCGAATCCGAAGGACTTGAAGCCGACGGGAAAGCCGTCTCCCGGGGCGCTGCCTAATGCTTCGCTCAAGCCAACTCCCACGCGAGAGGTGTCGCTGCGTTTTGAAGGGGCGAGTCCATCGGCCCATTTGACGGGTCTCGACGAGCTTGCCGCCAAAGGCGCATGGTTCCAGGGCGCGGAAGCAAACTGGCATTCGAACATACCACTGTTTGGGCGGGTACAGGACAGCCAGGTTTATCCCGGCGTGAGCGCAACCTTCTATGGCCGCGACGGCCAGCTTGAATACGATCTGGATGTAGCACCCGGCGCGAAAGCCGGCGCACTGGTTTTCGATCTGGACGGCGCGGATCGCGCAACCATCGAAAAGAACGGCGACCTGACAATCGAGGTCAACGGCCAGCAACTTGTACTGCATAAGCCGCTGGCCTGGCAGGCTGACGGACAGAGCCGCAAATCAGTAGAGGTGAGCTATACGCTGCTGCCGGCGAAAAGCCGCAGCGGCCAGCGCATCGGCCTCGGAATGAAAGGGTACGACGCCTCCAAGTCGCTGACGATCGATCCGGTACTAACATTTGCCACTTATCTCTCGTCGGCGAGCAGCACGCTGCCGGACTATTACATGGTCGGTTTAGCGATCGATAGCTTGAACAATGTGTATGTGCTGTCGACGGATTCGGGGACTTCGTCGATGACGGTGCAAAAGCTGAGTTCTACCAGTGCGCTGCTCTATACGGCCACATTCGCCAGCACGGGCGGCGGCGGCGCGCTGGTGCCAACGGCGATTAGCGTCAACGCCAGCGGGCAAGCGTACGTATCGGCAGACGCCCGGTCCGGTTACCCGACCACGTCCACGGCTTATCGGTCGAACTACCCCAATGCAAGCTACTCAGGTGACACTAACGGCGCATTCTCGGTCATTTCCCAAGACGGCGCTTCTCTTGTCTATAGCACTTATTTCGGCGGCACAGGGAACGGCGCGTACGGGCCCGACTATGCGACCGCGATCGCGGTCGACGGTTCGGGCAATGCTTATATCACCGGCCAGGCGGGGGGCGGCAATTTCCCAACGACTACCGGCGCGTATCAGACCACCTATAGCGGCGGTTACCCATCTGGCTTTGTGGCCAAATTCAATCCGTCTGCTTCAGGTGCCGCCTCTCTTGTCTATTCGACTCTCGTTGGGGGTTCCGGCAGCATCGTTTACGGTATAGCCGTAGATAGCACAGGCGACGCCTATCTGGCCGCCACAAACACCGGTTGCACCTATCTCCCCACTACCTCAGGGGCGCTTGCATATTCGGGACTTCAGACAAGCAACTACTGCGGATACGTTACTGCTGTGAACCCCGCTGGAACCGCTCTGGTATATTCAGCGTACATCGGTCCGGGTCAGCCGCTCGCCCTCGCCGTCGATGGCAGCAAGAATGCCTATGTTGTTGGCGACTACATTCAAGCGGACGATTTTCCCACCACGGCGGGAGCTTATCAGACAAGTTACCCCGACGGCTTCGCAATGGAATTGAACCCGGCTGGCGCGCTGATTTACTCAACATTTCTAAGCGGTCCCAGTGGCGGGCTCCGGTCCAATGAAGTGAACCCGAGCTCAATTGCCCTGGTTCCCGGCTGTACTTCAGCCTGCGACGCTTATATCGCGGCGGTCACCAGCGCAGCGGATTTCCCCGTGATCAATGGTGTAGCCGGCGCACCGACTGCCGCCCCCGCAAACGAACTCGAATCAGCCTTCGTGGTGCTGAATGGGACTGGCAGCGCGGCTCTCACTTCGGGATATCTGAGCGGATTAAGCAGCTTCGAATACACTTACAGCACTTTTCCCTATTCTTCCGTGGCGGTGGATACGTCAGGAAACGCATGGCTGACTGGCTCGCTTTCGGGCTATTCGACACCGGACTTCCCGGTCACCACCACCGCCGTGCCCGGTCCAACCGGCTCATGGCTAGCCGAAGTCAGCATGACCAACGCCGGCAATGTGATTGCCGTTCCAAACAGTGTGAGCTTTAGTAACGTCGTTCCGGTGAATGTCAGTTCTACGGTCTACAACGCCTCGATCGCCACCGGTCCGACGACCATCGCGTTACGCAATATGGGCAGCGCGCCGGTTACGCTCAGCTCGATTGTTGCCAGCCCCTCGTACTTTACTGAGAGCGATAATTGCAACGGCGTGATCGCCGCATCCAGTTATTGCACCGCGACCATCGTCTTTACGCCGCCCAACGACACGCCGGTCACGGGCACATTGACGGTCACGTCGAATGGATTGAACAGCCCGCTGGTGGTCCCCTTGAGTGGGCAGGGCTCAGACAACGGATTCGTATTGGCTTCGCCAAGCACACTGAGTTTTGGCAATGTTACAGTCAACACCGCTAGCGCCCCGCAGACAGTGACCTTGACCAACGAGGGCGACGAGCCGGTCGCCAATTTGAACCTCATCTATTTCAATGGCTATTATGCAAACTCATTGAATGGGTATAGCGGCGTTACCAACTGCCCGGTCTCATTGCCTCCTGGTGATAGCTGCCAGGTCCAGGTGACATTTGCGCCCAACGAAAGCGAGGTTGGACCAGAGGCCGCAACACTCGACAACTATTACTACTACTATTATGGTTACGCAAACTCCGTGTCCATTACCGGTACCGGCGTGCTGCCGACGACCGCCGGCGGCACACAGTCTGTTACGCTTTCGGCAACTACGCTCAACTTCGGCACTGAGGCTGTCGGAGCCGCGAGCGGGGCGCAGTATGTCTATTTGACCAACACAGGCAGCCTGCCGCTGAACTTCCTCACTCCCACGGTTACGATTACGAGCAGTCAGGGATCAGTATCCGATTTCCAGGTGTCCGCTCCCACGGCCAGCGTGGGTCCCCAGGGGTCCACCGACTCCAGCGTGACCTTTACTCCTTCGGTCGCGGCCACTGAGACGGCTACCCTGACGTTCCCCATTGCCGGTTCTTCGACGGTCTTTACCGTGAGCATGGTGGGCCAGGGTATGGCGAACACCCAAACGCTTGAGTTCCAGCCAGGCAACGCCATCTTCCCAGACCAGCCAGTGGGGACAGCCAGTACCGCGCAGACATTCTACGTCTTCAACGCCGGCAACACACCGTTCCTGGTCGATCGCGTTCTGGGCTCGGGAGACTTTTCTGTAAGCGCTACAAGCTGCCCAGGATATTTATTGCCCCCGGCAACCGCACCTGGCGTCGTAACTACCAGTAATTGCTCAATCAGTGTCCTATTTACCCACAGCCAGACGGGGCCCCGCACCGGCACGCTGACCGTGATAGATGGTGCTTCCGCAACTCCGCAGACTATTCCGCTGGCCGGTAATGGGATCACCGCCGCTGGTGTAATTACTGCGACTCCGTCACAACTCGACTTCGGAACGATTGTGAAGGGAACATCGAGCCCGTCACAATCCATCACCGTCACCGATTCCGGCGACATCAATGTCACCATTACCGCATACTCGACCACCGGAGACTACACCGTGAGCAATGCCGGTGGGACTCTGCCAATTCCTCTCGGCCCCGGCGAAAACTGGGTTCCCTCAATCACTTTTACACCCACTGTAACCACGAGTCCCGACAACGGGACCTTTACTTTCACGACCAGCGCCGGCACACAAACGATCACGCTGACCGGCGGCGGCGAGACGGGCTCGCTGGCCAGCGGACTGTCGCCTACGTCGATCAACTTCGGCTCGTGGCCGGTGAACCAGACGACAGACTGGGTTCCGGTGTATGTGCGCAACTCCGGAACCGAAACGCTGACCTTCAACGCCGCAGCCAAGGTGACGGGGAATTTCGTGCTCTCCGACCAAACCTGCAACACTGCAGGATCAGCAGCTCTCCCACCCGGTCAGGATTGCTATCTCCTCGTCTACTTTGCGCCCACATCAACCGGCTCGAAAGCCGGCACACTAACGGTGAAGTCCAACGCTGGAACGGTGACGGCGAGCCTTTCGGGTACGGGGGTAGCAGTCTCGGCTACACCCTCGTACTTCGACCCTCCGGCAGTTTCTTTCGACCAACAGGCGGTCAACTCTATCTCCGCGCCTGTCACCGTTAACTTCTCGTACGGTGGAATAGCTTCGACCTTTGCTTTAACCGGAGCCAGCATCACAGCAGGCAGCGCCAACTTCCAACTGGCTTCGGGAGTCAACGCCCTGAACACCTGCACATCCACCGCTGGATCAACTACCACATGCCAGGTCAACGTGGCCTATTCACCAAGTGCCGCGGGCTACGAGACGGGTACGCTTACTGTCACTTCCAATGCGGGTTCGTTCGCTGTCGCTCTCTCCGGCTACGCCCCGCCGGTGTCGGATACCGGCTTACTTTCGCCGTCCGCACTTGAATTCCCGACAACGACGGTTGGCACTGTCACGAGCCCGTCGGTAGCTGGCGGGCAACAGTATCTCTATCTCTACAACACCGGAGCCGCAGCCTTCACCGTTGGAACGGTCGGCGGCACAAACTACGGCCCATCTTCAGAGTTCGGGGTAACTTTCGGCAACGGTTACGATGGTTGCTCGGGCCAAATCGTGGCCGCCGCCGACAGCCAGACTGGCGGGGGCTCGTGCTATATCGTTTTACAATTTGCTCCCTCCGCAGCAGGCACCCGCACAGGTACAGTCACATTCCCGGTGACCTATGCCGACGGCACAACCGGCACGTTTACCGCCAGCCTCACCGGCATCGGCGCGGCTCAACATAACGAGGCTGTGCTCAGCCCGACTGTTGCCACTTTCCCGGATACTGCTGTTGGCACTGTCAATACCAGCTACCCCGAGTACATCTACCTGACCAACTCCGGAAATCTTTCGTTCAATGTGGGGCAATTGACCTCCACCGATGTGGTGATCGGTTCGACACTAACAGGCGACTTCACCGCGGCGAGTCCCGGCGCGGATTACTGCAGCAATACTTCGGTCGCCGCGGGAAGCAATTGCTACATCCTCGCCTACTTCCAGCCCGGTAGCGCGGGTGCCAAGACCGGCACGGTTACCTTCCCGGTCACCTATGCAAATAGCTCCACGCCCGTAATGTTCAGTGCGACGTTCACGGGTAATGGAATCGCCGCCAATCCTGCAATAGCGATCAGCCCGGCCGGCATCCAGTTCGACACAGTGACCGTGCACACTGGAGTAGCAAGTAACGCTCAGACGATCACAGTAACAAATACCGGCAATGTGCCTGTCACCTTTACCAGAGCCACCCTCAGCTCCGGTTTCACCTTCAGCAGCGACGGCTGCACGGGTACCACAATTCTTCCCGGCGGCGTTTGCTACGACTATGTGTATTTCAATCCCGCCATCACAGGATCGTTCTCGGGAACGCTAAGTATCACCGATTCCGTAACAGGAAGTCCGCAATCAGTTGCGCTCAGCGGCACCAGTCTGGCAGCTACTTCAGAATTGCAGTTCTCGCAGACAACGGTCTCGTTCGGGAACCAGTTACTCAGCAGCGCCAGCAATCAGGTGACCGTGTATCTCATCAACCGCGGAACCGATGCCGTGACAGTTAATTCGATCGCACTTGCGGGGACAAATCCGGGCGATTACCAGGAATCGGACGGCTGCGCCGGATCTAACTTGGCCGCCAACGCCATTTGCCAAATCTACCTCACGTTTACCCCTACTGCGGCCGGCTCAAGAACAGCAACTTTGAAGGAGACCGATTCCGGCTCTGGCGGACCCCGCAGCATTACTATTTCCGGTTCCGGAATCAATGCTTCCACCGCGATCACGTTCTTCCCGGCCGCTCTTACGTTCAGCTCGACGGAACCCGCGGGCGAAGGGAGCCCGCAACAGTTCTTCTCCGTCTCCAACATCGGCGTGAATCCGGTGACCATCACGGCGGTTGCTTCGACAAATGCGGCAGCCTTCCCGATTTCACAGAATGGATGCACCGGCAGCACGCTTACAACAGGCCAGTCGTGCCTGATCGTCGTATTGTTTACTCCGGCCTCTGCAGCGGCGGACACCGGATACATCAAGGTCACCGACAACGCTTCCGGTTCGCCGCAGGAATTGCCGGTGAGCGGTACAGGAATTGCCCAGTTGACAAGTACCGTGACTTTGACTGCAACGCCAACCAGCGCGGCGCATGGCAGCCTGTTCACGTTATCCGCCGCGGTGATCGATCAGAACAGCAACCCGGTAAGCAACGGTCGCGTGACCTTCTATGACGGAACCGCCATGCTGGGAACAGCGCAGGTAGCGACCACGACTTCTGGTGGAGGCGTAATCGGGACAGCAACCCTGAAGACCATTCTTGTACCTCTGGGCTCGAATAACATCACCGCTACGTATGTTGGCGCAGATGCGACCAGTACCTCTACGCCCGTTGTGGCTACGGTGACCGGCGCTTATCCAACGACGACCACGTTTACATCTTCAGGAAGCGCGGGAGACTACACATTTACCGGCACGGTGCTGGGAATGGGGCCAGTGGCTCCGACGGGCAGCGTTACCTTCACCGACACAACAACAGGCCTGGTGCCGGGAACCGCAAATATTAACGCGGGTTCGTTGGCGCAGACATTCGTAGCCGCGCCGACAATAACTGGAATTAATCCTCCAGATGTTGTGGCGTTTGCAGATTTGAATGGAGACGGAATTCCCGACCTGGTAACGGGCACTGAAACCAATGGACTGCTGGTTCAACTCGGCAACGGCGATGGCACTTTCCAGGCGCCGAACAGCGTGAGCGTCGGCGGAGTATCCTCTCAAAACGAATTTGGCATTTTGACCGGCAACAATATTGTCTTCGGTGATTTCAACGGTGATGGCAAGACTGATATCGCGTTTGTAGAGTGCCAGAATGGCAGCAGCAGTTGTGCAGTGGGAGTCCTGCTCGGCAATGGCGATGGCACCTTCCAGAAGGAGCGCTACAACGACTCAAGTAGTATCCTTACGGGAATCGCGATCGGCGACTTGAATGGCGACGGAATTTTGGATATCGCAGTAGCCAACTACAGCAACGGAACCGTCGACTTGATGTTCGGCGATGACGACGGCACGTTCCAGGAGCCAGTGTCAATTTCGATGCCGGGAGCGGATTCGGTTGCCGCGGGAGACCTGATTGGCAACGGCAAGCTTGACCTGGTGGTTGGGAATTGGGGCTACGGTACAGTGAGCGTCCTTCTGGGGAACGGCAATGGAACATTCCAGACGGCGGCATCCTACTCTACTCCGGTTTCCAGTTACCCAAATAACGCGTCGCTATCGAGCTTGCGGAGCAACGGCAAGCTGGACATCGTGCTGCAGGACTACGACTATGGCGCAAGCGTTCTGCTTGTCAATGCCAACGGAACCTTCGGGGCTGCGTCGGCTGTCTTCAGCCCCGCATCGCCGTCCTACCTTGAGAGCCTGACCGTTGCGGATGTAAATGGCGACGGTAAGCCTGACCTTGTTGCTATCGATCCAGGCACGGGGAACGTCGATGTATTGTTGGGCAACGGCAACGGAACCTTCCAAGGCGCCGCTACTTACCCAACGGGCACAACTCCTATCGGGGTTGCGATTGCCGACCTGAATCATGACGGCCGGCCCGATATCGCCGTCGCGAATCAGTCTGGTCCTTCGGACTCTATCCTTCTCAATCACGTAACGCAGACTGCGGTTCTGACTCACACCCTTGCTCCAGGTTCGGGCACGCACAGCGTCTCCGGCGTCTACTCCGGCGACGCCAACTTCGCCGCGAGCACCTCGAACACGCTGCAGCTTGCCGCGAGCCTGGTGACTCCGACAATGACGCTCGGCGCATCTCCAAGCGCCACCACTACGCCTTGGGGACAGCAACTCACGCTCAATGTAACGGTTGCCCGACCATATGGCTGGGTACCCGCTCCCACAGGCACCGTGAGCTACTCCATCGACGGCGGTACCGCGCAACCGGCAACGCTTACAGGCGGCACAGTCGCAATACCCATCAGCCAGCTTAGCGTGGGCAATCATTCCATCGCAGTCAGCTACGGTGGCGACCAGTACTACACGACCCTGGCATCGCAAACACTGCCCATCACGATCATTAAGGCGAACCAAACCATCACGTTCAACGCGCTGGCCGGCGTGACCTATGGAGTATCGCCGACCACGCTTTCGGCCACTTCGACTTCGGGCCTTGCCGTAACCTTCTCAGTGACCTCCGGCCCCGGAACAATCAGCGGAACAAACAGCAATATCCTGACGGTTACAGGAGCCGGGACCGTGGTCGTGGCTGCGAATCAGGCAGGCAACGCCGACTACAACGCTGCTCTCTCCATGTCACAGAGCCTCGCCGTTGTCCAGGCGCCTCTCACTGTGACCGTGAATTCTGCAACCAAAGCTTACGGTGCGGCTCTTCCAACATTCAGTGGAACAATCGCCGGCCTTGTGAATGGCGATACGCTCACGGCAACCTATGGTTCTACCGGAACGGCATCCTCGCCGGTCGGGACCTATCCCATCACTGCAACCTTGTCTGGATCGGCGCTGCCGAATTATTCGCCCACCATAACGCCAGGAACGTTGACGATTACCAAGGTGGCGCTGACGGTAACGGCGAGCAATGCCAGCCGGACATACAACGCGGCGAACCCAACCTTTACCGAAACCATTACCGGCTTCGTGAACGGCGACACGCAAAGTGTTGTGAGCGGCGCCGCGTCTCTGACAACGACGGCGACTCGCTCTTCCGTCGTTGGCACCTATCCGATTACGGCCGCGCAAGGCACACTGTCGGCGACCAACTACACATTCAGCTTTGTGAGCGCGACGCTCACCATCACCCAGGCCACGCCGACCATCAGCTGGGCGACGCCGGCGGCGATCACCTACGGGACGGCGCTGAGCGCGACGCAGTTCGACGCCAGTTCGACGGTAGCTGGAAGCTTTGTTTACACACCAGCCTCGGGCACGGTGCTGACCGCTGGAACCCAAACCCTCTCCGTTACCCTGACTCCGACCGACACTACGGACTACACCACCGCCACAAAGACTGTATCTCTGACCGTGAACAAGGCCACGCCCACCATCAGCTGGACTACGCCTGCGGCAATTACTTACGGGACAGCGCTGAGTGCGACTCAGCTTGATGCCACCTCGACTGTAGCCGGGGCTTTCGTTTACTCGCCGGTCTCCGGCACGGTGCTGAAGGCCGGATCGCAGACTCTGTCTGTCACCTTCACGCCAACCGATACGACCGACTACACAACAGCGACGGACACCGTGACGCTGACAGTGAACCAGGTGACGCCGACTATCAGCTGGGCAACGCCTGCGGCAATCACATACGGCACGGCGCTGAGCGCAACCCAGCTTGATGCCAGCTCGACGGTAGCCGGCAGCTTTGCCTACACTCCTGTCTCGGGCACGGTGCTTGCAACCGGAACGCACACGCTGTCGGTCACACTGACTCCGACCGACACGACTGACTACACCACCGCTACCACTACCGTGCAACTGGCAGTGAACAAGGCAACGCTGACGGTGACCGCGAACAACCTTAGCCGGACCTACAACACGGCGAATCCAACCCTTACCAATACCATCACCGGATTCGTCAACGGCGACACGCAAAGCGTTGTGAGCGGCGCAGCCTCCTTGACGACCACGGCGACTGTCACTTCAACGGCTGGCACTTATCCGATCACGGCCGCATTAGGCACACTGTCGGCGACCAATTACACATTCAACTTAGTGAACGGGACGCTGACCATCACTCAAACCACGCCGACAATTACCTGGGCAACGCCTGCAGCGATCACCTACGGCACGGCGCTGAGCGCGACCCAGCTCGACGCCACCTCGACGATAGCCGGCAGCTTTGTCTACACTCCCGCCTCGGGCACAGTGTTGACCGCCGGAACCCAGACCCTCTCCGTCACGTTGACTCCGACCGACACCACCGACTACACCACCGTCACAAAGACCTTAACTCTAACCGTCAAGCAGGCCACGCCGGCGATTACCTGGACCGCACCTGCGGCGATCACCTACGGGACGGCGCTGAGCGCGACGCAGCTCGACGCCACCTCGACGATAGCCGGCAGCTTTGCCTACACTCCCGCCTCGGGCACAGTGTTGACCGCCGGAACCCAGACCCTCTCCGTCACGTTGACTCCGACCGACACCACCGACTACACCACCGCCACAAAGACTGTAACTCTAACCGTCAAGAAGGCCACGCCGACGATCACCTGGGCAACGCCTGCGGCAATCACTTACGGAACTGCGTTGAGCGCAACCCAGCTCGACGCCACTTCAACGGTAGCCGGCACATTTGCCTACTCGGCCAAGCTGGGCAAGGTGTTTATCCCGGGATCTTACTCGATTACTGTCACGCTGACTCCGACCGACACGACCGACTACACCACTGCCACAGCTACTGTCTCGCTGACCGTCAATCCAGCCACCCTGACGGTGACCGCGAACAACCTTAGCCGGCCCTACAACACGGCGAATCCAACCCTTACCAATACCATCACCGGATTCGTCAACGGCGACACGCAAAGCGTTGTGAGCGGCGCAGCCTCCTTGACGACCACGGCGACTGTCACTTCAACGGCTGGCAC
>Ga0265338_10004562_pt1 | contig 18645 bp, 6 predicted proteins | sample 42126metaG_FD_193579 | JGI IMG/M metagenome (GOLD analysis project Ga0265338, IMG submission 193579) | Rhizosphere microbial communities from Carex aquatilis grown in University of Washington, Seatle, WA, United States - 4-21-26 metaG | ecosystem: Host-associated > Plants > Roots > Rhizosphere >... | reverse complement strand
CGTCATCGTCACGCTCATCGCGGACAATTATTACGGCTATTGCAAAAAAGAGGTGAAGACGCAGATCAGCTACGCCTCGAATCTCTTCGGCAATTGCGAGGAGGAACACGCGGGCGGTGCTCTCGTCTTTCAGAGCTACGATCTCGGCGAGGAATTCAGCGGCGACGTTCATGTCAAGCGCATGGGGCACACGTTCACGGAAATGATTTCGCTTTTCGGCGAAGCGATGGAAGTGAAGCCGGAAGGCTTTGCCGTTGACAAAAAATATCCCGAAATAATTTACGTTCCCGAGGGCGCGAATTTCGATTTGCACAAACAAACCATTTCTTGGGTGAACGCCGATGAAGGCGAGCGCAGTATCAAATTGCAGCCGGAAAAAACCTACGTCCGACCGTCCGGCTACAAAGTGAAAATGGAGAAGCCGCCCGGCGTGCAACGCACTTGGCGGCTTGTCGGGACGGTTGCCGAGGGCGCTCTCTGCCACAAGCCCTGCACGGTTTCCGGCGGCGGCAAATCGGAGATTTCCAAACCCATCACTGACGCAATTTTGACCGGGCCGGTTTTCGTCGCGGATCTGAAAGCGGATTTCGACCGCATCAGCGAATTGGTTCATCGCGACTATTCCACCCGCTTCCGCGACAAGCGTCGCAAGGACAAGCGGGCGGTTCTCGCCCCAGAACGCTCGCTCGGCTCGGTCATAAAGCTGCTCACGCCCGACGAACACGATTACACGCCGGAATACAACGCGTGGCTTGCCAGCATTCCGCAGTATCTCAAGGAGCTGGTCTTCGTCGTGAAACGCTACCAAAAACCGGAATGGGGCGACAGCTGGCGCGAGCATTTCAGCGTGGACATCATCAACGGCAAGCCGGGCAATGAATTGAAATGCGACAACCGCAAAATTGTGACGACTTATCTGCGCGTCGGATTTGACTCCGACGGCGCGTGGCGCACGTTCGGTTTGCGAAAGGATTTTCATCCGTCCGTGAAAATCCAGATGGAGGACGACATCACCGCGTCCACGCTGGTGCCGCCGGGTGCGGTCAAAAATGTCCCGACTGCGGACAAGGTTTCCGCGCTCAAATTTGTAAGAAACTGCGAGCAACGGCTGTTCCAGCGTCCCGATGACGCGATTCACCGTGGCTACGACAAACAGACCGAGTCCGATTTCGCGCGGTCGGACAATTTCTTCTCCAATTACGAGCCGCTCACGCCGAAGGACGCGCGCGAACTCGTGGAAGAGGCCATCGGTTTTTATCAATTCACCGAGCCGATGCAAAATTTGATCCGCAATGCCGCCGCTACCGGCGTGCCGGATTTTTTTGTCTCCTCGGCGCATCCGCGATTGGTGGACGGCAAGCCGAGCAAGAATCCGCGTTATTTGCAGAAGCGCCCCGACCTCGTCAATCCGCGCGAAAGCTATCTAGCGGAAATGGCCGCGCGCCTGCGCCGGCGCGTGCCGCTGGGCGAACCGCTGCATACGCCCGTGGACGTCGTGTTGCCCGGTCGCCGCAACAATCCGCCGGAAGGCAACATCCGTTCGCTCGCGGTTTTCAATCCCATCCATTATTTCGAGCTGCCGGAGCTGTTCATGGAATTCATCTGCAGCATGACCGGCAAATCGCCCTCGACCACCGGCGCGGGTTCGGAAGGCGCGCTGACCAAAGGCCCGTTCAACGCCCTGCCGCCGATCATTGACCTGAACAACGCGCTGGTTTCGTTCATCCTCACCGGCCATCACGGCTTTGTGACCGCCGCCGGCTATGTCGGGCCGAAGGTGCGCGTGGATCACGACGTCAGCCTGATTGTGCCGGAGGTTTTTTGCCGGATGTTGCCGGAAGAGCGGGACCCGGCGTATCTCATCGCAAACCATTTTCTCGAAAAATGCGAGGACTTCAATCACGGCGGGAAGCAGATTCCCGCCAGCCGGCTCGGCTATCGCATCAACACACGGTTCGTCCACTCGTTTTTTGGCCGCGTGTTCAATCATCCGCACGCCGTTTTCACGGAGGAGATGCTGAAGCCGGAATTGCAGGACAAGGAAATCTTTGTGGACGGCATGGACAATATTGTCGGCACCCAGCAGCGCGTCGCCAAAATGTATTTTGACGACGGCAGCATCGCGCAGGCCTGTCCGCCGCTGCGTGCGCTGCTGCACATCATGCTCAATAGCGAATGGGAGGGGAAAAATCTGGGGCATGCGGAATTCCGCAAATTGTTCACGCGCGAAAATCTTCTGGCCAGCGACTGGTATGCGGCGCGGCTCGCGGCAAAGCAGTCGATTGACACCAGGCTCTGGCACCGGCACGTCGAATTCCTGAACCAGTTTTTGCGGAAACCGAGCCACGAAGATGTGGCCCAGGATCTGGGCGTCGCCGACCGCTTGAAACACGCGCGAAAAGTTCTGGAAGCGGTCGAATCACCCGATTATCTAAAAAAACTCTCCGGCACGCTCGGCGCGGAACCCATCGCAGCTTACCTCACGGCTGCTAGAATTGAGCTTTGAATCCACTGGTAAGATTTACACCCGTTGTTCCCACAGAATCTATCCGACAGCGCTAGCGGAATCGGTGGTTTGCAGGAATCACCTCCGTTTTGTTTACCATGTCGCTTTGCCTGATCGGCCGGGAAAAGCGAGGTTGTAGCCAAAGCGTGGGATTTCAGGACTTGATGTCGCGCACTTGAAAGACCGAAATGCCGACAATGAGAAATGTGAGGCTGAAGCCGAACAATATGCCAATAGATTCGCCAACTTGCCACCAAGGGATGTGCGGTTGAAAGAAACGTTGCCAGACATTGAGGTGGTAGCCGAGAAAGCATTGCGTAAGATCATGAAAATAGGGGATTTCCATCAGAATGCGGTCAATCAAAATCACCGAGAGCGCCAGGATGGCGGCGGCGGCAGGTTTCATGTTGAAGCATGAGAACATGAAGGCCAGGCTCATGATGGTGCAGGCTTTGGCGACCATGAAAAGGTGCGCGAGGAGAAAACGACCGAGGCCGTCGGTGAAATTGAAGACGCCCAAATCCTGTTCCGGCACTTGTGCGAAGAGCCCGCCACCGACAGGAAAAAACATTCCGCAAAAAAACATTCCGCCTGCGGCCAGCGCCAGCACAAGCACGATGGAAAAAACAAAACCCGCGAGCCATTTCAGGCAGAGCAACCGCACGCGTGATACCGGGCGGGAAAGAATCATCCGCAACGTGCCGTCCTCGGCTTCCTTGCTCACCATGTCGCCGCCGATGAGTGCGACGTAAAGCGGCAGCATCGTGTAGGCGAGCACCACCACCATGACCGTGGCGATGGTGAGCATGGAAAGGTATTGTTCGCCGGCAAATCCGCTGCGTTCGACGGTGCGCATCAGCGAGCGGTGCGCCGGCTGGTAATAGCGCAGCATGCTTACGATGAGCAGTTGCGCCAGCAGCAACATGAGAAAACCGATGTAGGTGCGCTTCTTGCCGAAGAGCTTCCACAATTCGTTTTTAAGCTGGTAAAAAAACATGGTCAGTTCGCGCGCGGCTTCATCAGCGCGAGATAAAAATCCTCCAGCGTTTCGTCCTGCGGCGCGATTTCAAAAACGGAAATCCCGCGCTCGACAAGCAAACGCACCACCTGATCGGTCTTCACACCTTCGGCCAGGGAAATAAATTTCCCGTCGCGATTGCCGTTGATGAGATTGGCGCTGCGCAGTTGCTCGATGGCCGATTCGAAATTTCCGGTGCGCAGCCGCACCCAGTTCTGTTTACGCGTCGCCTCGGCCATCGTGCCGTCGAAAACTTTTTTTCCGCGATTCAAAACCGCGATGCGCGTGCAAAGTTGTTCCACTTCGTTCAAAAGATGCGATGAAAGCAGGATGGTCAGGCCGAATTCCTTGTGCAGCCGCAGGATGGTCTGCCGTATTTCGTGGATGCCTTCAGGATCAAGGCCATCACTCGGCTCATCAAGTATCAGCAGTTCAGGTTGCGGCAACAACGCCTGCGCCAGCGCGAGCCGCGCACGCATTCCGTGCGAATAGGTTCTCACTTTGGACTTCTCGCGTCCGGTCAAACCGACCCAGTCAATCACTTCGCGGATGCGTTTTGCCGGCGTCGGCGCGGTGTAGTGGCTCAAGATTTCCAGATTGCGCCAGCCGCTCAAGTAATCGTAGAACACTGGCGATTCGAAGATGGCGCCGACTTTTTTTAAAGCGTGCTGGCGCTGGGCGGTAACATCAAATCCACAGATGCGGATTTCGCCGTCCGTCGGCCAGACCTGTCCGAGCATCATGCCGATGGCCGTGCTTTTGCCCGCGCCGTTGTGCCCGAGCAGCCCGAAGATTTCGCCGCGCTTCACTTCGAGGTCGAGATTGTCAACCGCGTTCTGCACGCCGAATTTTTTCTGGACGTTGCGCAGCGAGATCATGGCCCTTCGTAGAAATTTTTGATGTGCTGATCGGCGTAAAGGTAATTGACACTGTGCGCCGGGCCGTTTGCGAAATGAAAACTGTCCTTGTCGAAAAAGACGGGAATGTTGCCCACCGAATACGTCATGTTCATCAAATCGGGATTTTCGGCGTCCTGCCCGTTCAGGAGGACGTTCCAGGAATAGCTCGAGCCGGTCATCTCAAAAATCAATTTATTATCCGACGGGCAGCGCAAAATTTTTGGCGAACCAAGAAGGTTTGTGAGCACGATGTCCACGGACGGGTAAGTGTTTGTGACCACCGAGTTTGTGGATTTGTCCTCCATGAATGGCAGATGATTGTTGTTGTCATCAATGTAAACCTGCAACGCGACGCCGATCTGGTGCAGGTTGCTCAAGCAGGCGGCGGTGCGCCCGCGTTCCTTGCCGCGCGACAACACCGGCAGCAACATCGCCCCGAGAATCGCGATGATGGCGATGACAACCAGCAGTTCAATCAACGTGAATGCGCGGCGCTTCATCGCGGAAAAATTTCACCGAATCCGCCCGCTGCGGATCTGGATTTCCATCTGCTCCAGCAAGGGTGCCAGCTCGGCCTTGGTTTCCGGCGAACTGTCTGTGTAAAGTTCCTTCAGCCCGATTTCGCGCACCCTTTGTTCCAGTTCGGGGCTCAACGGCGGCGGACCGTTCTGACCGTAATCGCCGACGCTTTTATCCACGCCGCCCTGCTTCAATTTGCCAACCGCGTCGTCAATGAATTTCTTCCGTTGATCCGCCGGCAACTGGCTGAACGCATCCATCATCTGCTTGAACCCGGTCGGCAGCGTTTTTTCAATGAACTTCGCACGTTCGGCTTCGGTCATCTCCGCGAACCACTTTTTCCAGCTGTCCTCGCGCCGCCACTTCATGCGGTCCTCTTCCGAAAGCGAATTCACGTTGTCCGCAAAGTCAGTGATGGCCTTGTCACGGCTTGAAGCTGAAAGCTGGTTGAGATCGGTCGCATCAACATATTGCTGGAGTTTTTCGACTGTCACCTTGGCGTTGCCGGAAAAATGATAAACGGCCAGCGCCACTGCCCATACCGCCACGAGCGCAACGGCGGCAAAAATCAACGGGCGAAACCTGCGGTTTTTCATGGGGCAAATCTAATTGAATTCAGAACGACCGCCATAAAATTCTATAGGTTCGCGACCGGTTCAACTGCGCGGACACCTTCCGTTTCCGCCAGGGCCGCCGCGACTCGCGCCGCCAGTATTTTCACCAGCGGCGGATGCATAAGTTCAAAATGCCGGCCGTCAAAAAGCTGTTCGGCAAATCCGCCGCGCGTGATCCGCCTGTAAATTTCCGGCGCGGTGGGCAAACTCGTGAGCCGCGACGCCCCCGCCCGCCACAACCGCACGGGTGCGGCCACGGTTTCAATTTTCACCGTGCGGACCATGTTTGCATGACGGTTGAACACCTCAAAAAACTTTTTCACGCCGGAATCTTCACCATCGTCCACGTCCAGCCCGCGTTCCGCCAGCCAATCCATGACGAGCCGCAACTGCGCGGTTTCATCCTTCGCCGCCGCTGTTTTTTCCGCTAGTTTCATCATCGAGCCGGAGAGGTCGCCCGTTCTGCGCGGCTTGAACAACGCCAGTTCGCCGGTGAAATAATCATACATCTCCGTGATCAAATTCTTCAGCACGAGCTCGCGCGGGAGATTTGGGTCGAGCACGGCCATCGGCGTATCAATCATCCCGACGAGCGAAATTGTTCTGCCGCGACGCTCCAGTTCGCCTGCCGTCGCCAGCGCAAAAAGTCCGCCGACGGAGAAACCGGCCAGCCGCAACGCGCCGCCGGGCTGTCGTTGCGCAATGAGGCTGGCGTAATCGCGCGCCAGGGCTTCGACGGAATCCCATTCGTCGCCTGCGCCCGCCATCACGCGCGACTGGATGGCATGAACCGGAAAACCTCCGGGCAATTGCGCCGCCAGTTCGTTGTAAATGTTTGTCAAGCCACCCGCCGGATGGATGAAGAAAACCGGATCACCCGTCCGGCTGGCGCGCAAAGTCAAAAGTTGATCGCTGCTGACTGCCGGTTCCCTGGCGGAAATTGTTTCGCGCCCGGTTACAGATCTTTTCACATCCACGATAATCGCGGTCGCTGGTTCCGCCACGTCGCCGAAAATTTCCAGCACGACAGCGGCAAGATGATTGATTGTCGCGTTCGTCGAAAATTTGCTCGGCGGCAGCGAGATGCCAAACTGCATCTCCAACCTGTTCAACAACTCAAACGCCATCAGCGAGTCCAATCCCATTTCCTTGAGCGGCCGTTTCGCCTCCAGTTTTGCCGTGCTAATCCTCAAAACTTTCGCCGCCGATTCGCCGACATAACCGGCAACCAGAGCCGGCCGTTCTGCCGCCGGCGCGGATAAAATCATATCGCGGACTTCCCCGACATCATTGGATTTAACCTGTGCCAAAGTGCTGAAGACTTCGGAAAATTTTGGCGACGACGACGAATTCGCCGCCGCGCCAAAAAGTTTCTGCCAGTCAACGTGCATGAAGCCGATTTGCGTCGCGCTGCTTTGCAATAGCCGCCCCAACATTTCCGTCGCCTGCGCCGGGGCGATGCCATAAACGCCATGCGCCGTCAGATGCTCCGCCACTTTTGCATTGCGAGAGAGAAAGCCGACTTCGCCCAGCGCGCCCCAGTTCACCGCGAGTGCTGGCAGGCCGCATGCGTGGCGGTGGTGCGCCAGCGCGTCGAGAAAACAATTTGCCGCGCCATAATTTGCCTGCCCCGCCGCGCCGACCAGCGCGCTCACCGACGAGAACAGGACGAAGTAGTCCAGCGGAATTTTCGCCGAAGCCGTGTGCAGATTCCACGCGCCAGCGACCTTGGGCGACATGACGCGCGAAAATCTTTCTGCCGTGAGTTGCGGCAAAATTCCATCGTCCAGAACCATCGCCGCGTGAAATATTCCGCGCAGCGGCGGCAGTCTTTGCGCCGCCAGTTTGAAAATCTGCGCGACATCGTTTTCCACCGTCACGTCTGCTTTGACGACTAGAACTTTTGCGCCAAGCCGTTTTAATTCCGCCACCGCGCGCTTCGCTTCCGGCGTTGCTGCGCCGCCTCGGCCCGTCAACACAAGGTTTTTTGCACCGCTCGCGACCAGCCATTTTGCGACGGCCAGTCCGAAACCGCCGAGTCCGCCGGTGATCAAATACGAAGCCTTTGCTGGAAATTTTATTTTCTCCTTCGGCGGCAGCCGCCGGGGTGTCACGCTCACATTCTGCATCGTCAAAACGATTTTGCCGATGTGCTTCGCCTGCGCCATGAGCCGGAACGCATCCACTACCCGTGAGACCGGCAGCGTTTGGCGCGGCAGCGGCTGGAATTTTCCCGCGCGGAAAAATTTCATTATGGTCTGGAGCACATTTTGAACGGTGCCCGGCTGTTCCGCCATCACCTGTCCCATATCAATCACAAACATTGAAAGGTTGTTGCGAAACGGGCGCAGGCCGATGGCGGTGTTCGCGTAAACGTCGCGCTTGCCGATCTCCAAAAATCTTCCGCCGTGTGCGAGCGCGGACAAGCCTTTCGCGATGGCGTCGCCGGTAAGAGAATTCAAAACAAGATCAACGCCCCTGCCCTTGGTAATGTTTTTGATTTCGCCGGCGAAGGCGGTTGAACGCGAATCCATGACGTGACGGATGCCGAGCTTGCGGAGATAATTCCGCTTTTCGTCATTGCCGGCTGTTGCGAAAATCTCCGCGCCCGCCAGTCTGGCGATTTGGATGGCCGCCAGCCCGACGCCGCCGGTCGCCGCGTGGATGAGAATTTTTTCACCGCGCCGGATTTTACCCAGATGATGCAACGCATACCACGCCGTCATGAACGTGACCGGAATCGTGGCGGCCTCCTCGAAACTGATGCGCGCAGGTTTGCGCACGACGAACGGCACGGGTATCGTGAGGTGCGACGCGAAACAGCCCGCGCCGTTGGCGATGACTTCATCGCCGATCTTGAATTTTTTCACCCCTTTGCCGATGGCCGTGATGCGCCCGGAACATTCATCACCGAGCAGCAAATCAATGTCGCTATTCATCGGATAAATGCCGAGTGCCTTCATTACATCACGAAAATTCAATGCCGCCGCGAAAATCTCAATTTCAACTTCATGCGGGCCGGGCTTGCGGCGCGGTATCTCGAGCAGGGCCAGTTCGTCCATCACACCGGACGCGGGGATTTCCAGGCGATAACCTGGATTGCGCGACAGCGGCGTGCGCGGCGGATGCAGTTCCAGCGAAGTCCGCACGATCCGGTTCGCAAACCGGGATTTGTCGCGCCATGCGACTTCTGTTTCTCCATCGCCAAAAATAATTTCCTTTATCAAATGCCGCGCGCTTTTTTCCGCATTGCCAAAATCCAGATCAACCAGCCGGCAGGAAAATTTAGGAAGTTCGGTCATGATCGTCCGGCCAAGTCCAAGCAGCGGCGATTGCGCAACAGAAATTTTCCCCCCGGCTTTCACCGCCTGTGCGCCGCGCGTCACGAGCCAGAGTCGCGGCGGGGAATTCTCCTGCGCGAGCAACTGGACAAGATGCAGGACGCTGTGACAGCCGCTTGCTTCGGCTTGCAGGAGCGAATGGGAATCCAGCCCGGCGGAGTCCGCCGCATCCAAATTCCAAAGATGAACTACGCCCGCAAGTGATTTGCCATTCGTCGTGTTTGCTTCGGCGAGCAGTTGCCGCAAGTCCGCCGGCGATGAGGCTGCAATTTCAAAACTGTTGCCGCCGGTGCGTTGAAATTTTTTGCCGGAAAAAACCAGTAGCGGATGACCGCCTTGCTTCCTCAATGCAGCCGCGAGGCTTTCAGCAACTCCCGACCGGTCGCCAAACAGCAGCCAGGTTCCAGTTTTTGCTTTTTTATTTTCTGCCACCGCGCGGGACAAAACAGACCTGCCGGCAGGTTTGCCGACCCACTTCGTTTCGTAGAGCCAGTTTTCCACGCCATCCGAACGCAAAGAATTCATTCTGCGCACGGCCTGCACTCGAAAGCCTTCAGCTTTCACCAGCACGCGGCCAGCATCGTCGAGGATCTGGAAATTCCATGTGATGGCGTGTGAACTGGCCGCGACCAGTTTCGCGTGGCAGAAAACCGATTTGCCTGTCCGGGTGAAAAACTTCACACGGTCAATGCGCGCCGGCAGCAAGGTTCTTTTTTCATGCGCCTCACGAAGGGGCATTGCAAAAAACAGTGTTTGGAAACATGCGTCGAGCAGGGCGGGGTGAATCTGGAATTTCTCCACGTCTTCAGACGATTGCTCCGGCAAATGGATTTGCCCAAGCGCCTCGCCGTCACGCCGCCAGACCGTTTCGACGCCGCGAAATGCCGGGCCGTAAAAAAAGCCGAGCTGTTCATAGGTGGCATAGACTTGCGCGGACGTCAGTTCTCCGGCCAGACTTCGTTTCAGCCAATGCAAATTCACCGGCGATGGACTTGCGCCAGCAAGCGGACACAATTTGGCCGTGGCATTCAGAATCCATTCACCGCCGGCCCCGCCCGCGCGGCTGGAAAATTTAACGGTCGCATCCATCGGCGAAAACGCGGATTGCAATTGCACGGGATCCTTGCTTTCGGGCAGGAAGAGGGCTTTTTGAAATTCAACGTCCTCGACTTCAAGCGGCTGGGTATTGAAAAGTGCCTTGCCTACACCCAATGCTGCTTCGACATAACCGGCGCCGGGAAAAACGACGTGTTCCTGCACGCGATGATCCTTGAGCCAGGGCTTTGCGTCCAGATCCAGCCAGGCATTCCAAGCAGGAGTGGCGGTGCGGACTTTCACTGTCAGGAAGGGATGTGCCGGCGTGTCGAGCCGCGCAGCGCGCATCACATTCGTTTCGCTCCAGTAGCGTTCGCGCTGCCACGGATACACGGGCAGGAAAATTTCCCCGCAGGCGCCAGGATAAAAACCCTTCCAGTCCACAGGTGAACCGGCGACATGCATCGCGCCCAGATTGGCAAGCAGCGTCCGCTGCTCCGGCTCCTTGCGGCGCAGCGAGAAGAAAACCTTTCCGGCCACTGAGGCATGCGCGAGGGTTTCGGAAATTGAGACTGTAAGCGCCGGATGAGCGCTCAATTCCAAAAAACAATTGTGGCCTTGCTTGACTAATTCCGAAATGGCCGAACTGAAACGCACCGGCTCGCGGACATTGCGCCACCAATAATCGGCGGTGAAATCGTGGCCGGCCGCCGACCTGCCGGTGACTGTGGAAAATATTTTCAATTGCGCAGGTGATACTTCCACCTTGCCCAGAGATCGGAGCAACTCATCTTTCACAGCGTCCATCTGATGGCTGTGGAATGCGTATTTGACCTGCAAGAAACGGTTGAAAGTGCCACGAGATTCAAGTGTCCTCGCGATTTCTTCCAGCGGTGCGGCCTCGCCGGAAAAAGTCACGGAGTTCGGACTGTTGAAAGCGGCGATATTGATTTCACCGGGAAAATCCGCGGCAATTTCTTCGGCCTGCTTCGCGTTCAGGCTGGCGGCAAGCATCCGTCCGCTGTCGGGCGCGGCGTTCATGCAGCGGCCGCGGTGAAAAATGACGCGGGCGGCCTCGTGCAAGGTTAGAATGCCAGCGACATGCGCCGCCGCAACCTCGCCGACGCTATGGCCGACAACCGCCGCCGGCCGAACGCCCCATGACTGCCACAAATCCGCCAGCGCAACTTGCAGCGCAAAAATCGCGGGCTGCGCGAAGATTGTCTGCTGGAGGCGGGAAGATTTTTCGTCATGTGACAATTCTTTCAGCAGCGACCAGCCGCCAAATTCGTGGAACAGTTTGTCACACTCCCCGATTTTTTTCCTGAAGAGCGGTTCTTCCTTCAACAACTCGCGGCCCATGCCCCACCATTGCGGGCCCTGGCCGGAAAAAACAAAGACGGGCGCGGCGGCGGTTGAAGCTTCACCCAAGACAACCGCCGGATTCGTTTCGCCGGCAAGAAAATCACCAAGCCGTTCAAGCAGTTCTTCACGCGTGCCCCCGGCAAGGCAAAGCCGATGCGCGAAATGTGAGCGGCGCGTGGCGGCGGCGCCGCAGATGGCACGGGCGTCGGCCTGGGTTTCCGCCAGCAACGCGCGATAATTTTTGGCGGCGGCAAGCAATGCTTCCTTGCTGTGTGCGGATAGCGTCAGCAGCAGATATTTGCGAGGGGATTTTTCCGCCGGAGGATTTTTTTTGCGCGTTGGCGCCGGTGCGGCTTCGAGGACGACGTGCGCGTTGGCGCCGCCAAAGCCGAAGGAATTGATACCCGCGAGCAGCGCGCCGGAATTTTCTGGAAGCTTTTCAAGTTGCTGGACGACGCGCAGCTTGAGTTTTTCAAAATCAATGTTCGGATTCGAATTTTTGAAATGCAGGCTGGGCGGGATGGTTTTGTGTTTCAGGATGAGCGCGACTTTGATGAGGCTGGCGATACCTGCAGCGGCTTCGAGGTGGCCGATGTTGGTTTTGACCGAGCCGATGAGGCACGGATTTCTCCGGCCATCGCGCAACGCCGCACCGAGCGCATTGGCTTCAATCGGATCGCCGACGGGCGTCCCCGTGCCGTGCGCCTCGACGTAACAGATTTCGGCGGGTGAAATTCCCGCTTCTCCACAGGCCTGGCGCACGAGTGCTTCCTGCGCGGCGGGACTGGGAACAGTGATTCCATTGGTGCGGCCGTCCTGATTTGCCGCCGTGCTGCGGATGACGGCGTAAATCTTGTCGCCGTCGGCCTGCGCGGCGGAGAGCGGTTTCAAAATGATTGCGCCCACGCCTTCGGCGCGGACGAATCCGTTCGCACTCGCGTCAAATGCCTTGCAGCGTCCGTCAGGCGAGAGCATGGACATGCGGCTGAAGGCGATGTAGGAATCGTGATTCAGAATGGCGTTGACGCCCGCGACCACGGCCTGACTACAACCGCCACGCCAAAGACTTTGGCATGCAACATGGCAGGCGGTCAGCGCAGAGGAACACGCGGTGTCCATCGCCACGCTGGGACCGTGCAGATCAAAACAATAGGAGATGCGGTTGGCCGCTATGCTGATGGTCGAGCCGGTGACGGAATAAATGTCCGCGACGGAACGTTCGCCACCGGCATTTTGCAACGTCGTGTAATCGGTGGTCGAAATGCCGACGAACACGCCGGTGGGCGAGCCGCGAAGTTTTTCGAGCGTCTGGCCGCCATCTTCAAAGGCTTCCCAGCTGGCTTCCAGCAACAGCCGTTGCTGCGGATCCATGCAGTCGGCCTCTCGCGGTGAAATGCCAAACGGGCCGGGGTCGAAACGGTCAATGTTCTCGATGAAGCCGCCCCATTTGGAGATGGATTTATCGGCCCGGCCCGGCGTGGGATCGTAATGCGCGGCGATGTTCCAGCGGTCCGGGGGGATTTCACGGATGGCGTCGGTGCCCGCGCAGATCATTTTCCAAAATGCCGCCGGCGAATCCGCGCCGCCGGGAAAGCGGCAGCCGATGCCGATGATGGCGAGCGGTTCTCTTTTTGAGTCTGGCTTCAGCATTTAGCTCGTGAATTGCTGGAGATGGTTCAAGCGTCTGTTGGTGTCACCTCAGTCATCGCCAATCTTTTTTCCTCTCCGATGTCGGTTGTCCGGCTTGCCTCACCTGCCGCAACTTAAAGTGAATTCTGACGCAACTCAAACGCAACTGCAATTGGAATCATTTCACTGGCGGACAAGGCTGGAATTTTATGAGAATGAAATTGTGACCGGCAAACCGATCCATTTTGAAAAACGCAGCCATGGCTTGGGGCGTCTGTTTATGTGTCTTGGCCAGGCGATCATTGGCCCGGTGGCGGCGGCGGGTGGCGTGGGATTGCTTTGCAAATCTGCCGGACTGGAAGATCATCCCGCGTCTTTCTGGCTGGTAGTTGCGCCTTTGATTTATCTGCTGTGGCTGTTTTTGCTGCTGGTTTTTTATGTCATCGAAACGAGCCTGCTGGGATTGTTTTATCAGAAGCCGCGAAGATATGATGAAAAGCAGGACCGGTCGCAGGTGCCATTTGCGATCACACTCATTCTTTACGGCCATGGTTTCATTCTGTTTTCCCTGCCGCTGGTCTCGACGCTGCTCCGCGCGCCGTTTTTTTCATGGCTCATCCTGCGCGCGTATTCCACCAAAGTTTTCCTGGGACGTGGCGCGTGGCTGGCCGGTGAAATCTGGGATCCTGACCTCACGGTCATCGGCCCGGACGTGGTAATTGGCGAGGGCTGCCGCATCGTCGCGCACAGCATCACACGCACGCCGGAAGGCAGCGTGCTGTTTCAGAGCGCACCGGTGGAACTCGGCGCGGCCTGCACCATCAGTGGCGGAACACAAATCGAACTGGGCGTCAAAGTTGGCGCGGGTTCACTGGTCGAGCCGGGCAGTCACGTCCAGCCGTTCACCAGGATTCCACCCGGCGAAGTCTGGGGTGGCAATCCGGCGGTGTTTCGCCGCAAACGCGAATTCACGCCAACAGTTTTTAGTCCAGAGGCTTCCACAAATTTTGCCCAAACTCCCGCCGCAGTGAACGACGCCAAGAAATTGCACCGCCTGGTTGCCGATGCCCTGGGAATTTCCGCTGAAAAAATCACCACCGAAACATCTGCTGGAAATTGCTCCGCATGGGATTCCGTCGGCAAAATGGCCATCGCTGCCGCGTTGCACGACCGGTTTGGTTTGAACCTGCCGCCGGCAATCATTTTCGGACTCAATTCCGTGGCCGACGTTGAACGGGCCATTGCCAACAACGCCGGCAAAAAAGTCATTCACAAGGAAGAGCTTTTGCTGCCGTTAAATCCAGAATTGCTCCCGCTGCTTGATCCCGCGCGAGTGCTGGCGGCGCTCGCAAGTGAAATGGGTGGAAGTTCCATGGCCGGAGAAAAAAATCACATTGTCATTGCCGCCACATTTGTTGCCCAGCCGCTCACCTCGGCGCTACAGCTTTACAGCCGCGCGTTCGGACTGAACGCGGACGCGGTTTTTTTTGACTTCAACCAAGTGCCGCAGGCATTGCTGTTGCCGGAGAGCCCGATGCGAAATAACCGCGAAGGTTTGAATGTGGCGCTCATTCGCCCCGAAGACTTGCCGGGCAAAGACAGTGACGAGCGCAAAGCCGTGGCCGGACAATTTCTGGACGCGATAAAAAATTTCGCCGCGACTTCCGGTTGCGCCCTGCTTGTGGGCGATCTGCCGCCGGTCATTTCCCAGGAACGGCAAGAATTGCAAACGGAAATTGCGAAATTGCAAATCTGGTGGCGGCAGCAACTCGCGTCAATCTCCGGCGTGGAGATTCTCAACTTCTCGGAAATCATCGAGGAGCTTGGCACGACCGCCTCGCGCGACGCGCAGATGGAACGCGAGGCCAGCATGCCCTTTTCCCCGCCGGTGTATCAACGGCTGGGCATCGGCATCGCGCGCGCGTTGCGAAAATCGCGCGTGCCGCCGAAAAAAGTTCTTGCGCTGGATTGCGACAATACACTCTGGGGCGGAGTTGTCGGCGAAGACGGTCGGGATGGAATCCAGCTTGGCAAAGACGCCGCCGGACGCGGGTTTAGAGCCTTGCAGTCAAAACTTCTAGCATTGAAGCAACGCGGAATTCTGCTCGCACTCGTCAGTAAAAACCTCGCGGACGACGTGTGGGACGTGTTTGAAAATCACCCGCAGATGATTTTGCGACGGAAAGATTTCGCCGCCGCGCGAATCAACTGGCAGCCAAAGTCGGAAAATTTGCGTGCATTGGCTGAAGAAATGAAACTGGGCGTGGACTCGATTGTTCTGCTGGACGATAATCCGATGGAAAGACTGGAAGTGGAGGCGAATTGTCCGCAAGTCACCGTCGTTCCACTGCCACCGCAAACGGACCGATACGCTGAAATCCTGTCGCGGCTCTGGTGCTTTGACGGCGCCGGCGAAACCCGCGAGGATAAAAAACGAAATGACTACACCCTTCAGGAAATCCAGCGCAAGCAAATCAAGCAGTCCGACGGCCTGGAATCGTATTTGAACTCGCTCGAATTGAAAGCCGTGATGCGGACGGCTACGGAACAGGAACTACCGCGCGTTTCGCAACTGTTGCAGAAGACCAACCAGTTCAACCTTTCGCTGAAACGTCGCACGTTGCCGGAGACGCGCGCGTTGCTGCCGACGCATGATGTCTGGGTGGTGTCCGCCAGTGACCGTTTTGGAGATTACGGACTGGTTGGCGTTTGCATCGCACGCCGGGAGGATGAATCTCTTTTTTTGGATTCATTCCTGATGAGCTGCCGTGCGCTTGGCCGTGGAATTGAAGAAGCCTTCCTGCACAGCATCGCGCAAAAGGCCCGTTCCGCCGGGACAAAATATCTGCGGGGAGAATTTGTCGCCGGAGCGAGGAACGAGCCCATGAAAAATTTTCTCCAAAAATCCGGATTCACCTCTGGCAACGACGGGATTTACGAATTGGACTTGCATCATATGCCAGCCGCACCAGCACATCTCAACCTGGAGATCGGTTAGGGTGTTTTGGAATCTGATAGCCCAACGACAGTCGGGCGGCTGGCACAGTCTGGCGGAAAGGGTGGTTTTTGAACCCTATTTGCCATCTGGTGATCAAGGCCGTAAGGGTAGATTCGCGATCCCGCCTAATTAGCACCCACTCCCTTGCGAAATCACTGATAAAATATAGGCTGGAATCAGATTTTTCGCGGGTAACTTTGGCCGCAATACTCGGTGTGAGTTTGGGCACTCTCAAGAACTGGGAACGTGGTTGGACACAGCCAAATCGAAGGTTTCGGAGAGCCATTCATTCATTGATTTATAGCCGACACATCGAATAAAATAAAACTGTATCCAGAAAAAGCGTTTATTGACTTGAAGTCCAAAACGTCTTCTACCGGCTTGCAGCTTGCAGGGGATGTTCTGCCGAGAAGATTCTTTTCATCAGAGGACAATTAGCGTAGAAAAGGGACATTCACAATGCTCTGAGGAACAGTTGCGCCATTTTCTTTCGCAAAGGGGGCGTGTTCTGGCAAACAATCAGGTTGTTTGCCTGTGCGCTATTTTTGTTCCAATTTCACGCTGACGCTGGCGAATATTTGATTGATTCGTGGGACAGTGAAAAGGGGCTGCCGGATAATTATGTCATGTCCATCACCCAGACGCCCGACGGATACCTCTGGGTAGGCACATATAACGGCTTGGCGCGTTTTGACGGTTCACGATTTGTGGTTTTTAATCCGAGGAACACTCCGCAACTCGGCCATGCACGCATTTTCAAATGCCTTCTGGATGCGCAGGGAACGCTTTGGATTAATACTCATGATGGCTCGCTGACTTCATGGCGTCATGGCGTGTTCACGAGGGAATGGAAAGGCGCTGGAAACGACAGTTCAGAAGCGTGGCTGGTTGCCAGTAGTTCCAGCGAAATTATTTTTGCCTTTCGCTCCGGTCTGCTGATACGCCGTTCTTTGGCACCCGGGATCTCAAATGCCTGGCATGTGCTTCAACCCCCGGGCAATCCGCCCGGTGCGTCTTATTGCGAGGACAATGCCGGCGTGCTCTGGTGTTCCACGCTCGATGGCAAGTTATGGCGGATAGTCAATGATCGTTTCGAATTGCTGCCCAAGGATAACGGGTTGCGCGGCCAGACAAATCATTGGCTTGCGACCGACTTGTCGAAACGCGTTTGGGTGGGAACCGAAAAGGAAATGGCCGTGTGGGATGGGAAACGTTTTCAGGACATGACTCCGGAGGGAGAAGGAGATCTTGATGTTGCGTCCCTGCTTTTCACGCAAGACGGCGGGGCCATAGTCGAGGCCAATGGGCGGTTGCGAAAATATTTGAACCGGCGGTGGGTCTCTGAATTAAATTCCGAACCCGACCTGATGCAAGAGCAGCAGTTGTGGCCGGTGCTGTATCAGGACCGCGAAGGCGGCCTTTGGCAGACTTCGAAAGGCATGGGAATTTTTCACACAGATCCGGATGGTGCGTCGCAACACATCACGATTCCGGATGGGTTGCCGGGTGATCACACCACCTGCTTCTTCGAAGATCAAGAAGGCGATTTTTGGATCGGGCTGGGACGAGGAGGGATTGCCCGGTTGCGTAAAAAGCATTTTGAAACAATCGGGATGCCAGATGGCATGCCGGCCAGACCCGCGATATCCGTTTGTGAAGACAGTGCCGGCGCACTCTGGATTGGAACCTACGGCGGCGGGCTGAATCGTTGGCAAAACGGTGTGCTGACCAATTTCCACATTCCTACGCGAAGCTCGGGCGATTTTGTTTTTTCGGTCTATCCGGATTCCCGCGACCGGCTCTGGATCAGCGCCGGCATGGAGGACCTTTTTATTTTTCAAGATGGGCAATTGAAGCCTGCCCCAACGGCCGTGCATGGGGTCAAATGCATTTTGGTTGACCGGCAACGCCGCATCTGGATGGGAAAAATGGGAAAATATCTTGGAATGGCTTGCTGGGCGGACGGCCTGCTCAAGACCTGGGATCTTCAAGACGGTTCCATTGGGAAGCCCGTGAGAGTTTTGGCCGAAGATGAGCATGGGGTCATTTGGATCGGTTCGGATGGTGGAAACATTTACAGTTTCGAAAACGGTGAACTCCGCGATTTTCCGCTTCCGGAATTTCCGGCTGACCAGGCAGTTTGGGATTTGCTGGCTGATGCCGACGGCACCTTGTGGGTCGGCACTTCCGCTGCCGGTCTGCTGCACTTTGAAAAGGGCCGTTTTACCCGTTTCACTGCAAAAGATGGATTGCCTGACGACATGGTTTGCCAAATTCTTGACGACCAACGGGGAAATTTATGGATTGGTTCCCACCACGGAATCTGCCGCGTCAGCAAGGTTGCATTGCGTGACTTTGCTTCCGGCAAAACTTCCACAATCGCGTGTTCCGTTTATGACCGATCCGACGGCCTGCCCACTTTGCAGTGCTCTGACATGTATCAACCATCGGCCTGGCGGGGACACGACGGCAAGCTTTGGTTCGCCACGGCGAAGGGAGTGGTCGGGGTTCAACCAGAGTCGGTGACAATAAACTCCCGGCCGCCACCAGTCGTGATTGAAGAATTTCTTGTGGATGGGGAAAACCAAATGGGAACGGAAGGACTCCATCGAAACAGCGCTTCATTCAAAGTATCGCCGGGCAAGCAAAATTTCGAGTTCCGTTACACCGCCCTTTCCCTGATCAATGCGGACAAGATACAGTTTCGCTACCGGCTGGAGG
>Ga0265338_10004561_pt1 | contig 18646 bp, 11 predicted proteins | sample 42126metaG_FD_193579 | JGI IMG/M metagenome (GOLD analysis project Ga0265338, IMG submission 193579) | Rhizosphere microbial communities from Carex aquatilis grown in University of Washington, Seatle, WA, United States - 4-21-26 metaG | ecosystem: Host-associated > Plants > Roots > Rhizosphere... | reverse complement strand
AGCGGCGCAATCTGCTGGTCAGTAAACTCTCAGGCGGTCAGCGTAAACGCGTCTCGATTGCCCTGGAATTGCTGGCCAATCCTGGAGTGTTTTTTCTGGATGAACCAACGTCGGGGCTCGATCCCGGCCTGGATCGCAAAATGATGACCCTGCTCCTCCGCCTGGCTGATGGGGGACGAACTATTGTGCTGGTCACCCACGCGACCAATAATATTAATACCTGTGACTATGTTTGCTTCCTGGCGCAGGGAGGCCGCCTGGCCTATTTTGGTCCACCGGAAGAGGCCAAAGCCTTCTTTGGAAAGACAGACTTTGGCGAAATTTACAGCGCTCTGGAGCCCACCAGGGAACAGCCAGATATTCCCAAACAGGCTGAGGAGCTTTTCCTGGCCTCTTCTGACTATCAACGCTATGTCGCCAGACCGCTACGGGAGAGGCCGACACAGCATGAGAACCAGCAGGCAGCGGCAAAGCCAGCGCAGCAGATTAAACGTGGCAATGCCTGGTCTCAGTTTCTGCTGCTATCGAGCCGCTATCTGGAACTGTTGAAAAATGATACCGGAAATTTGCTGATTCTCCTCTTACAGGCGCCGGTCATTGCTATCATGCTGGTCTTGATGGTACGCTTTGAGGTGGGTGCCGGGGTCTTTGACGCGGGAAAACTGACTCAGTGCAGTACGCAGATCCTTACCGCATCCGGCCCTCTGGCGCTGCCTCAAGCGCAACATAGCGAATTGATCGGGTGCCAGCAGGTCATGAATTTTTTACAGAGTAGTGCCAGTGGGCAGGCTTTTGTTGCGCAAAAGGGAGGCGTGGCTCAGGCATTACAAAGTTTCCTGATCCAGGGACCTGGCGTAGATGCTCAGAAGGTGCTCTTTATCATGGCCTTTGCGACGGTACTCTTTGGCTGCATTAACGGGACCAGGGAAATCGTCAAAGAAGCTGCGATTTATAATCGCGAACGCGCAGTGAACCTGGGCATTCTGCCCTATATGTTCTCTAAAATCCTGATCCTGGGCCTGCTCTGTCTCTTCCAGAGCGCGATCATGACCTTTGTCGTAGAGATAGGCGAGCCACTGCAACAGGGGATTCTCCTCTCGCCGATTCTGGAAACCTATATCACGCTGAGCCTGACATCGCTGGCTGGATTGATGATCGGGTTAACCATTTCAGCCATTGCGCCCAACAATGACCGGGCCATCAGCCTGGTACCGATTATCTTGCTACCGCAGGTGATCTTCTCCGGGGCGATTATTCCGCTCAAGGACTGGTTTACCCAGATTCTGGCGACGATCTTTCCAACACGCTGGGCGATGGCTGCGCTGGGATCGTCGATTGGCCTGCACGCGGACACGGTTGGCGGTGATCGGCTCTTTGGCGATGACTATACATATCATGGTACGCTGTTTTCGATCTATAGCCAGGCTGACGCGGCTCAGCGCCTGTTCCTCTCCTGGGGCGCGCTGGGCGCGCTGATTGTCGTTTTGATGATCGTGGTTGGCATTTTTCTGAAACGCAAGGATATCAAAGCATGAGGAGTGTGGGTAGTATGGGAGAAGACGATGCGTGAGAGAACAAAGCGACCTCTGAAGGAGCGACTGCGAGGATTTGTGCAGCTCTGCCATCCTGTACCGGTGCTCTTTCATCTGCTGGGGGTGACGATCTTTGCCCTGCTGGCAACGTGGCCACATCCAGCCTGGCAGGTCGTGCTGCTAATTGTGGGCGCGCATACCGCCATGCAAATGGCGATTGCGATCTTCAATGACTACTACGACCGCAAAAGGGATGCTGTAGGAAAACCAGAGAAACCGCTTGCGCGGGGTCTTGTGACTCCGCGCGAGGCCCTGGTCGCTGGCTGGCTAATGCTCGTGCTCATGCTTGTCCTGCTTTTCCCTTTGCCTCCCCTGGCCTGGCTGATTTCGTTGCTCTACCTGGCACTGGGCATGGCCTATAACCTGGAACTAAAATCGACCCCCTTGAGCGGGATCGTCTTCGCCCTGGCTCTGCCGTTGATCCCGCTCTATGCTTTTGCTGGAGCGGGACGCAGCGTGCCCTTTCTGATCTGGCTTGTACCCATTGGCTTTTTGTTGGGGGTAGGTTTGAACCTGGCAAACTCACTGCCCGATCTAGAGGAGGATGCGGCCAGCGGCGCCCGGACCCTGGCCGTGGTTCTGGGAGTCGAACGCTCTTTTCTGGTCGGCAATATCCTGCTTATTTTGAGTGCGCTCCTGATCTTCCTCTTACATCTGACGGGGATTCTGACCATTCAACCACTGGTCCTGGCCACAACACTGAGCCTGACAGCAGTGTTGCTGGTAACTATGTTTGTACTGACGGGGGCCAGAAAACCGCGCGCCACCCGCACCATCTACTTTTATTTTGTTACCCTGGCATGTATTGTCATCGCCGGAGGATGGTTCATAGGAGCTTTGATCTAATGCCATTACGGCTCACCCCTTTAGAATGGATGCTGGAACGCCTCAATCTCTTACCTGTGCCCTTACTTGATACACCCCTGGCCCCTGGCATTGGCAAGGCGCTGGCGACTGCATGTGAATTAGAGCTTTTTGAGGTCGTGCAGAAGCAGCCACTGACCGTGTCAGAACTGGCTGAACGCCTGGAATGCTCCCCCCAGGGTCTGGCCGCACTGCTCCAGTTGCTTCACGCGGCTGGCTATCTGCGTGTACGCCAGGGACGTTATCATAATCGAGCGGTAACGCGGCGCTGGCTGCTGCGCAGTTCAACGGTGAACATCGCGCCTTATGTGATCCACAGCCCTGATATTATCGCGATCTGGGAACATTTACCTGAAATCGTGCGCACCTACCAGCCAGTCGTGCATATGCCCTATGAAGACGATAACTCTCTGCCAGAAGTCCAGGCAGCGCTTGAACGACACTACGCGGGCCTGGCCTCCCTGGCCATGGTCCTGGGCAGAGAAATCATCTCTCAGGCAAAACTGGCACACACAGCCACTCGTCTGCTCGATGTCGGTGGATCGCACGGGGCTTATAGCGCGCTTTTCTGCCGCAAATATCCCGAACTGCGCGCCACCATTCTGGATCTCCCGCCAGGAATTGAGGCTGGTAAACGCCTGACACCACAATGGGGCGTCAGTGAACGGATCGATTTTGTCTGCCTGGATCTCCTCAAAGAAGTGTTACCGGCAGATCTGACGCAGCAATTTGACGCGGCGCTCTATTTCCATATTGCGCATCTTTTATCCGCAGACACCAATGAGAAACTCTTAGAGCGTGTCGTACGTTGTATCAAACCGGGAGGTATGCTGTTCTATGTCGATCAGGTCACGGACCAGAAACATACCTCGCACCTGGCCACAGCTATGGTGCAATTGATGGCTCTGACCACCGGCGCCATTGGAGGGACCTGTTATCCTTTTCCAACAGTCAAAGGCTGGCTGGAGCAAGCGGGCCTGACCCAGGTGCGCCAGCACCGTTTGTTTACACCTGGCGCGACACTGATTACGGCCCGCAAAAACTAACGCAGAACCTGTTTACTGTACTGGTACCTCTAAAAAATCTAGCGCAAATGCGATTCAGAATCCACTTGCGCATCAACATTTTCATGGTATAGTATCGATATGTATTTGCAAGTAGAAGCCTTGAGCACTCATTCTAACTATTGAGAAAGCGGGCATGGAAAGAGAGCAAGTGAGAACAGTATGGCATTAGAAGAGCTACAAAACGGTCGCTATAAGCGCTTGCGCTTGCTCGGCACTGGCGGCATGGGCGAAGTGCATCTGATGGAAGATTTACGTATTAATCGCCAGGTAGCCATCAAAGTTATTCGTTCGGAGGGAAGCGCCTATCCTGACCGAGACAAGTCGGGCGATGCCGCGCGACTCTTCCAACGCGAGGCCAAAGCTATCGCCGCGCTGGAGCATCCCAATATTTTGCCCCTCTATGACTTTGGTGAGGAAGCACTGGAAGATCTCACGATTACCTATATGGTGATGCCCTTCTGTCCAGATGGATCGCTGACGACCTGGATCAAACAGCGCGCGGAGTCCACCGGGCTCCAACCAAATGATATAGCCCACCTGATAGAGCAGGCGGCTGAAGGCTTACAATACGCCCACGATCAGCAAGTCATCCACCTGGATGTCAAACCCTCGAATTTCCTGCTGCGCGTTAATAAAAAGCGTCCCAATCGCCCAACGTTGCTGCTGGCTGACTTTGGCATCGCCCGCAATTTTACGACGGTATCCAGTTCCAGCCGCACTATTCGCGGCACACCGACCTCCATGGCCCCGGAACAATGGAGCGGATCGCCGGTGCTGGCCACCGATCAATATGCACTGGCAGTCATGGCCTATGAAATGCTGGCAGGACGCCCGCCGTTTGTGGGAAGCATGGAACAGTTAATGTATCGCCACTTCTCCGTTGTGCCAGATCCTCCGAGCACCTTCAATCCACAGATCACCCCGGCCATAGATGAGGTCCTGGTCAAAGCGCTTGCCAAAAAGCCTGAAGAGCGTTTTCCTTCGATCGCGGCCTTTGCCAGCGCACTGACAGAAGCTATCGAGCAACTCCCTGCCGCTTCAGGCAATCTGCAAGGTGTTTCCAGCGGTTTGTATAACACAGGGCCGTCCGAGGGGTCCGATTCCGAACTCAGCCAGATGCTCACCCTCGCGGAAGATGAAGCAGCCAGAACAGCGAAAGCCCAGAAAACGCTGGGAAACCAGGAGACCCAGATCTCAGAGCCCAGAACCCCGTCCGGGGAAGTGCTCCTCGACGACAATGCAACACAGCGCACACCTGAACGGATTACGCCCGCGACTCCTGCTGCTCCCCTGGTGCTTGCTGATACCAGCGAACAACAGGGAAAAGCGCGCCGTGACGCGGATAAGATCACCGAGCCAGGCAAAAGCAAAATCGCGGCACGCGCGCAAGATCCTGTTACGCCAGCCGCCGAACACAATCTGCCCACCCTCTCTGTGACGGCACCCGGCGCCCAGGAACTGAAACGCTCCGAGCGCTCCGCAAACCAGAGAAGATCACCCACGCTGCTGATTGTCAGCGTAGCACTGGTTGCCGTTCTGGTGATCCTTCTCTTTGGTGGAACCATTTATTATTTCAACAATCGCTCGTCGAGCGCTAATCTGGGAAATAATGCAGGTCCCGGTTCGACAGTTACAGCGCAGGCGACAACTGCGCCATCGCCGACGCCGACGTTTACACCTACGCCCCCACCAGGGCTCTATATTGCTGGCTCGTACCAGGGCTCATTCACTACCGAGAATGGCTCCCAGACCACCTTTATCACGGTCTACATCACCCAGACCCAGGGCCAGGGTATCCTGAAAGGGTCGGTGACGTATACTTCAAGCGGGGCTGTCCATCCTCTGACTGGCACAGTCGATAAGCAGGGCAACTTCGGTTTTAATATCACCAACCCGGCTCTTTACTTCTCTGGTCAATATCAAAACAGCTATCTTAAAGGGAATTATTGTAGCTCAACGACCAATTCCTGCATCTCGCAAGGAGGGTATTTTACGGTCGGTCCGAGATCGTAAACAAAGCTTGCAACGACAACGCCGCTCCTCCGTGCTTCCTTGCAGACGGAGGAGCGGCGTTTTCTACGAACGAACTCAGGAGACGGGAGAGAGGAGCCACTGCTGGTTGGTACCACTATTGGCCACCCACTGAATGACAATGGCACTATCGTTCAGCGAAGCCCCGGAAACATCGGCCAGGTAGCCACTGTTGCGATTCACAAGGGTGTAGTACCCACTCCCCTGACTGACAAACTGCCACTGCTGGTTGGTACCACCGGTGCTGCTTGACTGGTCAAGCTGGACGCCCTGGGTGGTGGAAGAACCTGGCACCTCAAGCAACAGATTGCTGTTGACGTTGACGAGGTTGAAGTACCCACTCCCGGCGCTCACAAGCTTCCATTGCTGGTTCGCGCCCCCATGATCTGTGTACTGAATAACCTCTCCGCCATTGGAGGTAGATTGGCCGGAGACATCCATGACCTTGCCACTGTTGCGATTCACCAGTTCATAGGTCGCACCAGCGGTTGGTACCGCAAAGAGCTGCCACTCCTGGTTTGTCCCACCGGTACTCGTCCATTGAATAACGGCTGCGCCACTCGCGGTCGAAGCAGCAGTGACATCAACCAGCAAGCTGCTGTTGCGATTCACAATGGTGTAGTACCCGCTACTCGTGCCAACAAACTGCCACTGCTGGTTGTTACCGCTGTTACCGGTCCACTGATCAAGCTGTACCCCCTGGGTAGTAGCATTGTTGGGTACATCCAGCACCAGCCCGCTGTTCAGATTGACCAGCGTATAGTAGCCAGGAGAAGAGGAGACCAGTTGCCACTGCTGGCTGGTCGCGCCGCTGCTGGTAGACTGAACGATCAGCGCGCCGCTTGCGGTCGAACTTCCGGTCACATCAAGCAGCAGGCCGCTATTAACACTGACAATGTTGTACGCGACTCCCTCGCTTACCGTGCCGATGGCGACCACGCTAAAGTTATCGAACTGCGCGTTCTGCCAGCCACTGACGCCCACGCCGACCTGGCCCGAGCCATAGCTGGTATCCGTCGCGGTACCAACCGTCGTCCCATCGATTTTCGCTGTAATGGTACTGCCCTGAAAACTCACCGCCAGCGTATGCCAGGTATTCGTCCCCAGCGCGGTCACGCTGCCAGATTTGAGCGTCGTGACCGTGCCACCACTGGTATTTTTAAGAATGCTCCAGGCCCCGGCACTGGTGACGCGCAGGTAATAGGCGTTGATATTGGCGGGTGAGAAACCAGCCTGCGTCCCAACTCGCCCCAGCAATTCCACGTAGCCCGCCTGCTCCAGCAAGACATCGCTGGTCACGGTATAGTTAGTCCAGGAGAGATCACCCAGCAGGGTATAGGGATCGCTGTTATTATCCCAGGTATGCGGTGAAACCGGGGCCATCTGGCGCATCACCAGACCGCTCCGTCCTCCCCCGGCGGCAGCAATTTCAAAGGCACCGTTCTGATCGGAGAAGTAACGCGCTTCCAGACCAACCGAGTAGCTCTCAAAATTGTCGGAGTAGGGCAGCGGCAGGACCGCAGGCGGTGGTCCAATGATCGTGCCTTTGCCCTGACCAGTCGTAGTAGAAAGGGTATAGATGTAACCGGGCAAAAGCGTTAGCGAATATGCGCTGCTCGCTGGCGTGATGCTGGACTGTTGCACAAAGTAGGCGCTGGAACTGGAGGAATTCAGGTTGGTAGCCCAGACATGGACGGCGCCTGTCGAAAGACCATTGCTGATCTGAAAGCTGACCGTCTGGCTGGCAGTTGCGTCTACCGTTTCAATAATCACGCTATAGTCGGTTCCGTTGGTGGATTTCAGCGTGACATAGCTGCCATTGCTATCGCTACCGCCCAGGTAGCCACAGGCACCGTCAATATAGTGCCAGCCGGGCTGGGTAAACTGCGTGGTATGGGCCGTGACCCAGGTCTGCTTCCCAACGCTGTAGTTGCCTGACCAGGGTTGATTGGCAACCATCAATCCAACAGTGTCATAGGGCAGATTGGGATAGATAGCAGCAATCAAAGGCCAGTTGATATAGGCTGTCATAGCGCCATCGATATAGCCACGGTTGATCGCGCGGGCCATCGGGATCGCGCCGCTATTCTCGTCCTGTGAGCCGTTCTCACTGGCCCACAGGGGCTTGCCCAGGCTTTTCGCGTTGGCGGTGTTTGGACATGAAGTTGCGCTTCCACCGTCACCACCGGTACAGGGATAGTGGACGCCAACAATGTCGATGGAGGCATTAAACGCAGCGGTGCTGACCATCGCATCGGCCACGCTCCAGTCCGAGTCGGCTCCTACGACTTTGGTTGAAAGACCGTTAGATTGGATGGCGCTATGGAGAGCCTCATAAAACGATTCGTTGTAGCCACGCTCGTTCCAGCCCCCGATATAATCGATGGTCAGACCATACTGGGAACTGGCTCCTTTGATCCAGGCAATATAGTAATTGACCATATCCTGAGACCAGATCGGGTTGCTGGTATCCCAGACTGTGGCACCGGTGGTGCCGATCCAACCTGGCGCGCCCCAGGCCAGACCATAGAGTTTGATATTGGGGTTGCGGGCCTTGGCCTGGGACATCAACCACCATTCATAGCCCCGATTAAAGTTCTGATCCGTGGCCGTATGCATAAAACTTGGCTCGGAGCCATCGGTTGAATTGGTATCTCCACCGACCTCGACCTTTAAAATATGCAGATTTGCTCCGTAGTTGGGCTTGAAAAGATAGTCGAGGATCTGGGTGCGGTAGGGTTCGGGATAATCAATCAGGAGGCGCGAGTTGCCTCCACCACCGCTGATCGCACCGATGCCATCAAAGTTTCGACCAGTGCCACTGCCATTCAGGGCAATTGAGGTAGAAACAGCGGGCTGAGCAAAAACCGAGGTGCTGCCAAGTCCAGCAACCGCAACGGTCGCGCCAGCAGAAATCTCCAAAAATCGGCGGCGATTGAAACGTTTCTTCATAGTAAGTCAGTCCTTCCTTGACTGAAACTTTCATTGACGAAGAGGACAACGGTCCTGCATCTATTTGCAACCTTGCAAAGAGCGAGGTACACAACCTGGCATAGGATTGTGTCCGGCAGAAAAAGAAAATGCACCTCCTTTTTTCGGAAAAGAAAGTAAACAAAGGAGATAAAAATAAAAGCACCGAGTAAAAGGACAGGGTACCTCAAAAAAGAGCGGAGCAAGAAGAGTATATCATGATTTTCTCTCTTTTCCGGGCACGTTCTTCTCTCTAGAGAGTTTACCTAATATTATGTTAGCTTGTCAAGGGTTTGTTTTTCGTAAGTCCGAGCGCGAGAAACACGAAAAGCTTATGGCTATGTCACCAACATACGCCGGGTCCGGGCTAAAAGATCACATCCAACATCGTCGCCACACCACCCAGCGGCATAGCCAGTCCATTGCATTCGGCCAGGGTCAGGCGGGTCTGGGCAAATGAAGCAGGCAAACAATGAGTTTCGAGAGCAGTACGTAATGCCTGCAAAATCAACTCTTCGGCCCGCATGGTACTCCCATCGAGAACAATCAATGATGGATTTAATGTATTGACCAGGCCAGCCAGTACAAAGCCCAGGTAGGTCCCGGCGCGCGCCAGGGCCCCGGCGCAGGCGGCATCTCCCTCCCTGGCGGCCTCTATGACCTGGGGCAGCGTGGTCAGAGTCGGGGAAAAGCGTTGTACCTCCTGCAGAATACCATATTTCCCCGCGACGGTCTCAAGACAGCCAGAACGTCCACATTGACAGAGATTGCCATTGAAGTTTACAGGAATATGTCCGATTTCTCCGGCTGTCCCTGCATACCCACGATAGATTTGCTGGTTGAGAATCAGACCACCAGAGATGCCAGAGCCAACTTTGACATAGATCATATTGCCTTCATTGCGCCCGGCGCCATAACGGCTCTCTCCTAATGCGCCCATGTTCCCATCATTATCAAGATAGACCGGCACGCCCAGGTCATCCTCCAGAACCTGCTGGATATTCACATGTGCCCAGCGTGCATAGGCTGCTGGCAACGCGGTCTTCTGCGGCAAAAGTGCCAGCGGGCTGATAATTCCCAGGCCAATGCCGATGATCATTTCCCAGGCAATCTGCTGCTGCGCCACAAAGACCTTGAGCAGTTTGCCCAGCAAGGGAAGTCCCTCTTCCGGCCCGCGCTGGAGAGAGAAAGGGATCTCCAGGTGCTGGATTGGCTGCCCGGTGAGATCGGCCAGCACAACGGTCAGATGCTGCCGCCCCAATGTACCTCCCAGGACATAACCAGCCGTGGCGTTAAACGACAACAGATTGGTACGGCGGTCATCGCCCATACGATGTTCTTCCTGCTGGATAATCCCTTCTTTGACCAGTTCGTCAACAATGTTACCAATTGCTGTACGGGAAAGGCCCGTATACGGAGCAAGATCCGAGCGGAGAATAGTATTCCGCTCACGAATATAGTTGAGAACCAATGAGCGATTGGATTCACGCACCCGATGCTGGTCGGTACCTTTGCGGCTTTTTTCTTTGAGTGCCCTCTCACGTTCCTGCTGTTTATCCTGGATGAGTCGATGCCATGGCTGCATAGATTTCCCCTTCTTGCGCTCGTTCTCTTATAAATCTTACCATGCGCTTCCGAAGATTGTAAACAAAGCGTGAGCCGAGTTTCGCGAATAAGAGCCCACGCGCTGGACACAATTCACGTTCCCTCTTATATTGTAAACTATGTTGACAAAGAATCGACAGCATGTTACTATTGGCTACAGAAGGATGGGAGTAACCTCTTCTGTCCTGGATGATACCGAGCGACAGGGCTGTCTCTGCAGAACAGCCAGCAAGGTGTATCTGGCGATCCCACCCCGGTGAAGCGAGTACCTGAGAGAGTGCAATGAAACCGGTCTAGTTGCCTGTTCAATACCCGCTGCATGCGCTGAATTTTGCGAACAACGACGATAGCGAATATCTTCGCAGGAGGATACATATGGTTCAAGGTAGATCTCTTTCCTCAATGACACGCCGACGTTTTCTTCAGTCATCTGGCGCAGCAATGGGCGCTGCGGCCCTGGGTAGCTCGTTCCTGGCAGCCTGCGCTGGCACCAGCAGTAGCTCCAATAACAGCCTGCCAGACCTTGCGCAGTGGTACCATGAATATGGTGAGACTGGCACACACGAGGCCGTTCTGCGCTACGCAAAAACATTCACTAAAGCCAATGTGAATGTGAACTGGGTGCTGGGTACCGCTGATCTTTATCCGAACAGATTGCAGACGGCCTTGCTTGGCACCAACCCTCCCGATATTTTCGAGTTACAGAATGTCTCGCTGGCTCAGGTGAAAGCCGGTCTGGTGGAACCCCTGGACGACCTGATCAGTCCGGTGCAAAGTGACTTTCTGCCCGCCAGTCTCGCTCCCTATACGGTCAATGGCCATGTCTATGCCATTACGATGATTGGCGATCCACAATTCATCTACTACCGCAAAAGCCTGTTCCAGGCGGCAGGTATCACCCAGACTCCGACCACCTTTGATGAGCTGATTACCGTCGCGAAGAAGTTGACCAGCGGCAACCGCAAGGGTCTCTATATCGGCAATGATGGCGGTGTTGTCTCATTGACCTATCCTCTGCTCTGGACAACAGGTGACCTGATCTCCTCGGATAACAAGATTATCTTTAATACAGATGCTGTGGCTGCGGTCTATGAGAAACTCTATGAACTGAATAAATCGGGCGGGCTGTTGATTGGCGCTCCAACCGATTGGACTGACCCTTCAGCCTTTGAACAGGGGCTGGCCGCGATGCAATGGTGTGGTCTCTGGGCCATGCCTGGCATTACAAAAGCTCTGGGTAACGACTTTGATATCTTCCCTCTGCCTCCCCTGAACGCACAGGGAAAACCCGCCACCATCGCTGGCGGCTGGGGCGAAGCGGTGTCGGCCAAAGGCAAGAATGTGGAATTGGCAAAGGAATATGTGAAATCGCTCTGGATCGATAGCGTCCAGACTCAGATTGACTGGAATGTAGGCTATGGTTTCCATGTGCCTCCACGCAAGAGTATCGCGGCTCAAACCACCAAACTGGCCTCGGGACCAGCAGCCACTGCGGTCACGATCCTGAACCAGTATGGTCATTCCAAGCCTTCTCTCTGGGATGCAGCGATGGATACAGCGCTGACCGGAGCCGTCAGTAATATTGTGAAAAACGGCGGCAATGCTCTGGCTCTGCTCAATCAGGCCGCCGACCAGTGCAATACGGAAATTCAGCAATTGCTCGGCTAGATTCATCTAAAAATCACGCTTCTGGTGTTGTTACACTGTTCGCTGTAAACGGCTCACCATGTTTTTATTGGGCCTGGTGGGCCGCGCTGCGGCCCACCAGGCCCAATAAAAACATTTTGTTTTTGTGAACGGAGAGTGCTATGAAATCGTCCAGCGCAACCACGCTCACGCATAGAGAAACCCTGGCCGAGCCGGAAGGCCGGAGAAGCAGGCCGCGTATCCGGCGGAGCAGCCTGAAAACTACCCTGGTTTTCTGGACTTTTGTCGGACCTTTACTGCTGGGCCTGCTGGTTTTTTTCTTTATTCCTATTATCTGGAGCGTTGTGCTTAGCTTCTCAAATGCGCGCTCGACGCTGAGCCCGCAGGGCTTTGCGGGACTCAGTAACTATCAGGCCATGCTGACCGATCCCAATTTTGTCCAGTCCCTGGGAACATTCCTGGTCTTCGCCATCTTTATTGTACCGCTGACCTTTATTTGCGCGCTGGGCCTGGCACTGCTGGTCAATAGTGTGCGCTTCGCCCAGGGCTTCTTCAGACTCGTCTTTTTTCTGCCCGCCGCCTGCTCATATGTGCTGGCCTCGGTGATCTGGAAGGTGAGTATTTTTAATGGCACCTTTTATGGGCTGGCCAATCAAGTGCTGGCACTCTTTCATATCGCTCCCATCCAGTGGGTCTTTACCTCGAACCCTCCCTGGTACTGGCTGGTGCTGGTTACGGTTCGTCTCTGGCTACAACTGGGACTCTATATGATTATTTTTATCGCTGGCTTGCAGGATATTCCCCCTGAACTCTATGAAGCTGCAGCGGTCGATGGAGCCAGAGGGGGCTGGAAGACATTCCGCTATATTACCTTTCCCCAATTGCGGAATGCCTCGATCTCTATTCTACTGCTCAATGTCATCGCTGCCTTTCAGGCATTCGACGAGTTTTTTAATATTATGTCAAATGGCAACTCCATTCTGGCTCGCCCACCGCTGGTCTATATCTACCAGGTAGCGTTGATCGATGGAAACTTTGGCTATGGGAGTGCGGGAGCGCTGATTCTGACGCTGATTATCGTCTGTTTTACCCTGTTGCAGGGCCGCATTCTGGGCTTTGGCCGGGCAGAGTAGTCAATCGAGAAAAACAGAAAAGGAAGACCATCTATGGCAGCTATTACTTCCTCTGGAAGATTGTCCCGTCCCAGGAGGCGGAGCAAACCGACAAAGCAGATCATCAGTCTGACCCTGCGCTATGGGGTATTGACGATCCTGGCGGTGATTTTCTTATTCCCTTTTTACCTGATTGTACGCAATGGTCTCTCGACTGATCTGGATATCACTTCGCCGAACTGGACCTTTTTCCCGAAGTCCTTACATTTTGAAAATATTCAGGAACTCTTCTCTGATCCAGATGTGCCTTTTCTGGATGGTCTGATTAATTCGGCTATGGTGGCTACGTTGCAGACGATCGGACAGATTATTATTTCGGGCCTGGCTGGCTATGGCCTGGCGCGCATTCCCTATCGCTGGGCAAATCTGGTCTTTTTCGCCGTGATTCTGACGCTGATGATTCCCAGCGCGGTCATTTATGTGCCAACCTATGTAATTGTCTCTGATCTGGGTTGGGTCAGTACCCTCCAGGGTCTGGTCGTGCCGGGAATATTCGCTGGTTTTACAACCTTTCTCTTCCGTCAGTTCTTCCTGAGCTTTCCTCATGAGTTGGAGGAGGCGGGACGCATCGATGGGCTGGGTTACATCGGAACCTTCTGGCGCATCGTAGTACCCAATTCCACCGGTGTGATTGCCGCGTTAAGTGTGATTACGTTTATTAGTAGCTGGAATGGCTTCCTCTGGCCGCTGGTGATTGGCCAGGACCCGTCTGCCTGGACCATTCAGGTGGTTCTTTCAAACTTTCTCAATGCCCAGGTCTTGAACTTGCACGAACTGTTTATAGGTGCGATGATAGCTATTATGCCACTGGTCGTCATCTTCCTGCTCCTGCAGCGCTATATTGTGCAGGGCTATAAACAGAGTGGTTTAAAAGGATAACGATAGACAACTCACGCTCAGCCAATGCCGTTGCATTTGATCCTGTCACCAGACCATCACAGTGGATACTATCTTGCTATGAGGCAAATCCAAGGAGGGTCCATGCCGGACACATCGGTCTTTCCTGCCCCTGACCAACCGAAGCATATTAGTCGCCGGGATCTCCTGGGGCGAGCCATCATTGCCGGGCTGGCCCTCAGTGCCACCGGAACATTGCTTCAGGGATGCAGCACGGAGGCGCTGGAGAGTAGTCTGAATTTTGCCAACTGGGCATCTGCCGAGACCGCCACGCGCGCGGATATCGATAAAGCCTTGCTGGCCTTTGAAACCCAGAACAATGTCCAGGTAAACAATATTGGCATGCCTTTCGACGAGGTTCTGACACAACTGACCAGGCTGATTAATGAGAAACTGACACTGGATGTGATGGAACTGAGTGGGAACTGGCCCTATGCGCTGGCAGGCATGGGGGCGCTGGCAGACCTTGGCCCGTTTGTTGCCCAGGATTGGTATAACGATGCCTTTCCTAATAGCTTCGCGGCTGGTACCTATAAAGAAACGCTGTACGCGGTTCCTTTCAGCATTACCCCTCATGGTTTCTGGTATAACAAAGCCCTGCTGGCAGGAGCAGGGCTGGACGCCACACGTCCTCCCAAGACGATGCAGGAGCTGAACGAGGCGATGGTGGTTCTGCGCGCAAAGCTGCCGAAAAATAGTTACCCGATTGCGCTCGATACATCCGCGACAGAGTATGCCCTGACAGGCTTCTGGCCCTGGATCTGGACCTTTGGCGGCAATCCTATGCTCGATGATGGCAACGGGACCGTATCGATCAACTGGGCTGATGAGGGAACTGTCGCAGCCTTTCAGTGGCTGCAAGAGGCGGTACGCTCTGGCTGGACACCTCCCAATCTCGCCATTAAGGCGGAACGAGAGTTGATGGCGCAAAACACCATTGTTTTCAAGCTGGATGGCCCCTATTTAACTGGCATTCTGGGCAATCTCAACCCTGTATTTAGCACAAGCCAGCAGGTCAACCAGACGTTCGCAGTGACAACGACACCCCTGGGTCCGGGCCAGATCCTCCCGGTGACCTGCGCCGATATCCATAACCTGAGCATCTCCTCGGCCTCGACAAATAAAGAACTGGCCTGGAAGTTGATTAACTTTCTCACAACGTCGCCAGCGGTCATCACCACTTTCTTAATTCCCGAAGGAGGTATGCTCCCGCGCAGAAGCTATAACGTCAAATCCCAGTTCTATGCACGCTACTACACCGATCCTATCAGCCAGGAGTTTATCCAGCATGTGATTCCAACCATGCGCCCGCCCGCGTTCGGGCCACGCTATAGCATCGCAGCCGGGGCAGTCGTGACAGCGTTACAGGAGATTGCGAACGGGGCGACGGTCAAACCCCGGTTGCTGGCACTAACCGACGAGGTCAAATCTATTTATGCGTGAACCCGTGCTTTTTCTCTTCTTTAGCTACGGTCTCTCTGGCGCAATGTTCTCACTGACGAGAAACAGAGCTTGTATGTTCATCCGGTTCTTATCACTTCAAAGGAGAAAGAAACCATGTGGCGATTTCTGACAAATATGTCGATTACACAGCGCCTGATGATAGCGGCGGCGCTGACCGCCCTGATTCCAGGGCTGATCATTTCGGTACTGGGAAGTTCCTATATCAACACGTTGAGTACCATCAATGCTACGGTCCAGAGTGGCAACAATGCGGTCAAGCTTGCGACAACGATGCAGGCCGATCTTCTGCGCATGGATGCCCTCCTGGAGGTGCTGAATATCGCCCCAGGCGATGCCGCCAACAATCTCCAGAACAGTACCGAAATTGGACAATTGACCGGTGATTTTAGTTCGACGCTGGTAACGTATCAACAGAATTACCAGATTACGACCTCTGCAATGATGCTGAGTGTACGCGAAACCCTGCAAAACGATAGCCAGGGCAACCAGGAGCCAGCCAGTCAACATACGATGATCGATGTCGTGAATATGCAGTGGCAAATCTATAACGACGCCCAGAACCGGGTTCTGCAGGATGTACAACACAATTCCAGCGCTGACACACTGGCGGCTGACGTGGCGCAGGCCAACCTGGAATATTTGCCACTGAAAGGCAATGTCGATAACCTGGTCGGGCTGACTGAAAGTATCAGCCAGATTGTGGCGCAGGTCAACACCTTCAAAATCAATCCCACTATTTTCTGGACCGTGATGGCTTTTCTATTCAGTATGTTGATCGTCTTTGCCGTCAGTTATTTAATCAACCTGACGATTACACGTCCTCTGCGCCAACTGGTCCACCTGACGGAACGTATCGCCCAGGGGGAAACCAATGCGCGCGCGATCGTAACAGGGCACGATGAAACCTACCGTGTCGCTACTTCTATGAACACCATGTTAGATAGCATTGTCAAACTGATGAAGAATATTCAACGCCAGCATGATTTCCTGGAGGACCGGGTGCAGGAGATGATCGGCGAAATTAAAGGGCTTGGCTCTGGAGATCTACGTACACGCGCGGAAGTGACCTCAGATGCCCTGGGTTTTCTCGCACATTCCTTTAACTGTATGATCGATGAATTAAGCAACCTGGTGATCCGCGTCAAGGGAGCAACCAATGAGATAGAGATTCTGACGAAAACGACCCAGTTGCGTATGACCCAACTGGTCAGTATTAGCGAGCACCAGGTCCAGAATATGGCGGAGGCAGTCAAAGCGGTAACACAGATGGCTGAGACCGCCTTTACGATCGCGGAACAATCGCAGGTGCTGGCGACGATAGCGCGGGAAACCTATCACGCGGCGCGGATGGGACGCGAATCAGCGCGCGCCAGTAAAGCGCTCACGCCTATTTTTTCGGTACTTGAACGCCAGGCAGAGGCCATCGAGGGCATTACTACCAGTCTCACCCAGCAGGTTCAGCTCTCACAGTCGGCCTTATATCTGATCAAAGATGCGGCAGAAGCGAGTAATGGGATGCAGGAGCAGACACAGGAAACACACCATCATCTGCACAAACTTATCACATCAACAACACACTTGCATGCCCTGGTAGGAGCATTTAAAATTCGCGAGGAACCAGGCATACAACCCATTGCGTAAAGCAAAAACTTTCGCGTGATGACCGGTCAATAGGCCCGATACGTAGGTGTTTCCTCTTGTCTTTTGCAGTTCAATCAGGTATGTTGCGCTTACTTGAGATTGAAGGAAACGACGAGAGGAAACTGTAAGATGAGTAGTGGAGAAGAGACGAAAGAGCACAACAAGCCAGAGCCAGGCAGAAAAAGCTCTCTGACAGAAATAGCCCTGTTGTTTCTCCGTCTGGGCTGCACCGCTTTTGGAGGACCAGCCGCCCATATTGCGCTGATGCGCGAAGAGGCCGTAGAGCGACGAGCATGGATGAGCAGCGAGCGGTTCGTGGATTTGATCGGGGTGACGAACCTGATTCCTGGTCCGTCATCCACTGAGATAGCTATCTATCTGGGATATTTACAGGCCGGGTGGCCCGGATTGCTCATCGCGGGAGTCTGTTTTATTAGCCCGGCGATGCTGATTGTGCTGGCTCTGGCCTGGGCATACGTGACCTATGGCTCACTGCCCCAGATTACCTGGTTGCTGTACGGTATCCAGCCGGTTGTCGTGGCTATCGTCGCTCAGGCCATCTGGAACCTGGGCAAGACCGTCTTTAAAAGTGTGCTGGCCGGTCTCCTGGCAACACTGGTCTTCGGGCTCTATCTCCTGGGAGTCAATACGCTGATTCTGCTCTCTGGTGGTGCGCTCCTCTTTGGCATTATACGTATTAGCTACCAGCGCTGGCTCAGCAAACCTGTACAGCGTCTCAAACCACCGCTCACGACCTGGCTCCCCACTGGATTCCTCGGTCTGCTCCATATGCAGATTGGGGAAACGCCAATCCTTCTCACTGGCCTTGCGGCCACCGCTGCTCCATTCAGTCTGACAATCCTCTTTCTGACATTTCTCAAGTTGGGAGCGGTCGTCTATGGCAGCGGCTATACCTTGCTGGCCTTCCTGCACGCTGACCTGGTCCAGAATCTTCACTGGTTAACTGATAAGCAGTTGCTTGATGCGGTAGCGATCGGACAATTTACGCCCGGCCCGGTCTTCACGACAGCTACCTTTATTGGCTTTGTACTGGGAGGGTTGCCGGGAGCATTGCTGGCAACCCTGGGCATCTTTTTACCTTCCTTTCTACTGATTCCGTTAATTCACCCGCTGGCGGCGCGCCTAAGACAGCAAGCCTGGACGGCAGCGCTCCTGGACGGTGTCAATTGCGCGGCCCTGGCTCTGATGACTGGCGTACTCTTTCAACTCGGTCAGCACGCCTTGATCGATGTCTGGACCTGGCTGTTAGCCCTGGGCGCTCTGATGGTGTTGCTCCGTTTCAAGCTCAATTCTGTCTGGCTGATCCTGGTGGGGGCAGCTTCTGGCCTGCTCCGTTTCTGGATTCTACGTCTGTAATATTTACTCACTGCGGGATTAACCCGGCGAGAAATTGCCAACGATGAAGCGTATTTTTTATCTTCATGGGACACGCTGGTTCCAGGGCATTGAAACACTTCCAGCGGTCCCATGCTTCCCTCTTCTTAGGAGATATGGAGGACAGCCTTGCCCGGAAATTGTCGGTCGAGGAGGGCCTGGGCAACCCTGCCTATCTCATGCCAATCCGCTTCCATACCAGGCAAAAGATGGGATTGCCACCTCATCTCAACACATTCGTGTGAAACGGGTGATTCTGCTCGATCCTTATCAATGGAAGTAATTGCCACCACCAGCAGCC
>Ga0265338_10004560_pt1 | contig 18648 bp, 14 predicted proteins | sample 42126metaG_FD_193579 | JGI IMG/M metagenome (GOLD analysis project Ga0265338, IMG submission 193579) | Rhizosphere microbial communities from Carex aquatilis grown in University of Washington, Seatle, WA, United States - 4-21-26 metaG | ecosystem: Host-associated > Plants > Roots > Rhizosphere... | reverse complement strand
GAAGCCAGGCCATGATGTGCGGCGTTTTCTCGTCGCTGCAAAGCTGCGGCTGCGCCAGCGGCAGGGCATAGCCGAGATTGAAGCCGTTGATGTCGGCGAGGGAATAGCTGTCGCCGGCGAGCCAGGGCCGCGAGGCCAGCGCGTCTTCCAGGCACTGGATGCCGATCGCCGAACGCCGGCGCGATTCGGCGAGTTCCGCTTCGGAAAAGGTGTTGTAGATCGCCTTGGACCAGGCGATGCGGCGTTCCTTCAGCGGTATCCGGTCAATCGCGGCTTTGAGTTCGCCGGGATCGCGCGCGCGCACCGAAGGACCGACGAACACGCTCCAGCCGATCATGCTGACCGACGGCGCGAAATACTGGTCGAAGAAACGCATCCACCAGCGCATGCGCCAACGATCTTCCGGCGATCGAGGCTTCAGCGAGGGCCCCGGAAAGGCCTCGTCGACATATTCCATGATGGCGGTCGATTCGGTGAGCACCATGTCGCCATGGACCATCGCCGGAATCGTGCCGTTGGGATTGACCGCGAGGTATTCGGGCTTGTGCTGATCGAAGTTGAGGAGGTCCAGATAATGACTTTCGAATTCGACGCCCTTCTCCTTCAGCGTCAGCATGGGCTTGCCCGAATTGGCGTTCGGTTCCCAGTGATAAAGTGTCAGCATCGATTCGGCCCGGTGTGGATCTTGCGCGGCTCTGCGAGAATCTTTGCGCGGCATCCCGGCGAACGCTTCGCTCACACTGAAGGGCGAACTCGCTAATTCGGAAGCCGCGTGGTCCGTGACCTAACTATCGAGTCTTCAAACACAAATTCATGCAGCGCGACTTTTCCGCAACCCTTGCCGTTGTCTGGTGCAGCGCACACAAAAGCCTGCGCTGAGGGCGAACGCCGAGTCATCCCGCGGAGAACTCAGGCCAGTATTCCGAGCACCTGCCATTAACAAACGCTGCGGATATCAACGCCTTGTCTTCGTACGCAAGACGTACGGACCGTTTCAGTTCAGCGCGCTTATGCTAATTTGCCGCAATAAAGAGTCAGGTGCGCCAAGCGTGTGCCGATCACGGCGGTCAGGGCCGTTACCAGGGAGGGGCTTATGCCTTTTGTTCATCAAACGAGGAATTGTATCCGCTCGCGCGTTCTGAGCGGCCTGTTCGTTGGCGCGTCGTCTCTTGCAATCGTTGCCGGCCTTTCGACGCCGTCTGTTGCGGCGGATGCGAATAGCGGCGGAATCGAAACGGTCGTCGTGACCGCGCAGTTCACCGAATCGAACATCCAGACGACGCCTCTGGCGATCACGGCCGTGACCGGCGCGGACCTGCAGGCGCGCGGCATCAACGACCTGTCGCAGCTCGGAACGTCCGTGCCCGGATTGTCGCTGACCAAGGCGCCGGCCGCTTTCGGTAACGGCGTGCAGACCTATATCCGCGGCGTCGGCCAGTATGATACGGCGTTCGCCAGCGAGCCCGGCGTCGGCTTCTACATCGACGACATCTATTATGGCACAATGTCCGGTTCGGTGTTCGACCTGATGGACCTGAACCGAATCGAAGTCTTGAAGGGTCCGCAGGGCGTGCTCGGCGGCAAGAACGACATTGGCGGCGCGATCCGCATGATCTCGCAGAAGCCGGGCGACGACAACGCCGGCTATCTCGAGGCGACCTACGGCTCGTTCAACGAGATCAACGTCAAGGGCGCGGTGGATTTCACACTGATCCCCGATCACCTGTACGCGCGCGTGTCGGCGACCTCGCGCCAGCAGGATGGCTATGTGAGCATCATCGACTATGCCTGCGCCCACCCGTCGACGGCCGGCTCGCTTGCGCCGACGACGACACGGGCCGACTGCAAGGTCGGTACGCAGGGCGGCACGAATGTCGACGGTGCCCGTCTGGCGCTGCGCGGCGTGATCAATGCTCAGATCGAGGACAATTTCTCGGTCGACGTGCTGCGCGACAATTCGGAAGTGCCGCCCGACGTGCTGTATGCGGCCGATCCGGGAACGCCGGCCGATCCGAGCGGAACGACCGGTAACGTCTACTACAATCGCGGCAACGGCGTGGTCTCCGTTCCGCGCGCAACGTTCATCGGCACGAATTCGACTGGCGCCGTGTCTGCCGCAACCGGCATTCAGACCTGGGACAATGCGAATATTCCCGGTCTGCCCCCGGGTCCGCTCGCGGCCTACGGTATTCCGTGGGATCAGCGCTTCATTCCGGCCAATCCCTACACGACGACCTACGGCACGTACCGGAGCCAGGCCGGGTTACAGTACAACGACGGCAACATGATGCACGCCTGGAGTGCGACAAACGTCCTCGACTGGCAGATCATTCCGCAGGTGAACCTGAAGGTGATCACCGGCTATCGCTATTACGATGGCGCATACTCGAACGATTCCGACGTGTCGCCGATGTCGTTCCAGCTCACGACGACCTATCCCACGAACCGCGAATTCCAGCAGGAGGAGCGCTTCACGGGCAAGCTGTTCGACGATAACCTCGAATGGACGGCCGGCTTCTTCTATTACGACCGCGTCAATCATGCGCACGGTCCCGTCATCCTCGACGCCGACTACGACGAGGGCTCGACCTTCCTCGTGTTCGAGCAGAACGACCTCTACACCACGGTCAACCGCTCGGCCTATCTGCACGCGATCTATCACATCTGGGACAATCTCGAAGTGTTCGGCGGCATACGCTACACGAGCGAGGAGAAGACTTATTACTTCGACCATTCGGGCATCGTGCCGGGTTACCCCGCGGGCGGCTTCTTCCGCGCCACGGTCAATCCGGCGCTGGATTGCAATCTGTTCGCCGGCCATGCCTGCGATCACACGATCCACCCGGCGCTGACGCCGCATACCTCGCGCACCAATCGTCCCGACTGGCGCGGCGGCATCGACTACAAGGTCACCGACGACGTCATGACCTATTTCCAGTACTCCACCGGCTATCGCACGGGTGGCACCAACTCGCGTCCCTTCGCGCCGGATCAGCTCAACAGCTACGGCCCGGAATCGATTGCGAGCTATGAAGTCGGCGCCAAGACGGAGTGGTTCGACCACAGGCTGCGCGTCAACCTGGCGGCCTATATCTCCGATTACTCGCACATCATCACGCCGCTGGCGGAGACCGATTTCAGCCTCGGTTTCCCGCTGCCGGAAGTCCTGTACGTGAACCTGGGCTCGGCGCGGAACGAAGGCCTCGAGCTGGAGGCGACAGCAGCGCCGATCGACAACATGCTGATCGACGCCAGTTACTCCTACATCCACACCAGCACCAACCCGGCGCCCGGCGCGGTGTCCGGCTATCTGGATGGATGTTCGGCGGCGGCGTTTGCGGCCGGTGTCTGCCCGCAGGTTTCGGCCGGCACGGTGCGCGTCGGAACGCACGGGATTCTGGTTCCGGCACAGCAGCTGCACCTGGATGCTCAGTACACGATCAATCTGGGCGAGGGCTCCGGCTCGCTGACGCCGCGCCTGGATTACTCGTGGGAGTCGACCGTCTATCAGGACGCCAACAACAATCCGTTCACCGCAATTCCCTCGCACGGCATCCTCGATGCCCGGCTGACTTGGGAACCGGGTGCGGGCGGCTGGCAGCTGTCGGCTGCCGTCACCAACCTGACGGACAAGAAGTACTTCCTGGACATGACGAACTTCGCGATCTTCGGCGAAGGCACGGTCGAGGCGCAGCCCGCTCCGCCGCGCGAGTGGACGATCACGCTTCGCAAGTCCTTCTGATACAGTCTAGCTTGGCTTCTCTCGGGGCGCAGAACGCATGCAAATGCGGTCTGCGCCCCGATTGTTTTTGGATTATCGCGCAGACAAGATGATCGCGCGCACGCGCATCGAGGAAACGCAAACAATGACGACAGAACAGAAAGTCCTGGAGCTGGAATCCACGGTCGCGAAACTCGCGAACCGCATCGACATTCTCGAAGCCGAGAGCGCGGTGAGGCGCCTGCAATACACCTACGGCTATCTCATCGACAAATGCATGTATGCCGAGACGGTCGATCTGTTTTCCGAAAGCGGCGAAGTGCGCTTCATGGGCGGCATCTACAAGGGCAAGGAAGGCGTGCGCCGGCTCTATATCGGCCGCTTCCGCAAGAACTTCACCAACGATTATAACGGGCCGGTATTCGGCTTCCTGCTCGATCATCCGCAGCTCCAATTCGTGATCGACGTCGCGAAGGACGGCAAGTCGGCGAAGCTGCGCGGCCGCAGCCTGATGCAGGCCGGCCGGCATGAAAGCATCACCGAGTCCGGAGCGCTGCCGCGCCAATGGTGGGAAGGCGGCATGTACGAGAACGAATACGTCAAGGAAGACGGTGTCTGGAAGATCAAGGTGCTGGACTACAATCCGCTCTGGCACGGCAATTTCGACAAGGGCTGGGCGCACACGCCGGCCAACGCCTATCCGTTCGCGAGCAAGACCTTCCCGGAAGATCCGCTCGGCCCCGACATCATCGCGCCGGAAGCGCATCGCAGGCTGTGGCCCGAGACGCCGCTGGTGCCGTTCCACTATCCGCATCCCGTGACGGGCAAGCCCATGGTGCCGGAGCAGCCCGAACGGTGGCAGACGAAGTGAGCCGTCCGTCGGCGGACATCTTCAACACGAGGCAGCGGACATGAGCGAGAGCGTGTCGAGCGGGGTGCACTTTCCTTCCCAGCCGATGGTGACGTTCGGCGGCGGTGGCAGTGTCGGTGGCGCGGTCAACCGGGCCGAGATGGAGCTGATCGACTGCGAGGTGGAAGGCGCTCTGCCGGCCGATCTCGACGGTGCGTTCTACCGCGTCGGCCCCGATGCGCAATATCCGAAGCAGCCGAAATACGCTCATGACATCGGCTTCGATGGCGAAGGTCATGCCAGCATGTTCCGCTTCAAGGACGGGCATGTCGATTTCCGCAGCCGCTGGGTGCGCACCCAGCGCTGGAAGGCGCAGCGCGGGGCGCGGCGCTCGCTGTTCGGGATGTACCGCAATCCTTTCACCGATGATCCATCGGTCAAGGGCCTCAGCCGCGGCACCGCGAACACCCAGGTGTTCTTCCATCACGGCAAGCTGATGGCGTTCAAGGAAGACAGTCCGCCGGTGGTGCTCGATCCGCACACGCTGGAGACGCTCGACGACTACTACACCTTCGGCGGTGCGCTGGAGGGCGAGACCTTCACCGCGCATCCCAAGATCGACTCCGACACCGGCGAACTGATCGGCTTCGGGTATGAGTCGAAAGGACTGGGCACGACCGACGTCGAAATTCTCGCGGTCGACAAGGCTGGCAAACGCACCTGGCACACCTGGATGACGGTGCCTTACGCCGGCATGATCCACGACATGGCAGTGACGGCGACGCATATCGCTTTCCTGGTCGTGCCGCTTGCGGTCGACATGGAGCAGATCAAGGCCGGCGGGCTGCATTATTCGTGGGACTCGACGCTACCGACCTGGTTCGGCGTTTTGAAGCGTGGCGACGACGGCAAGAATGTGCGCTGGTATTCGGGCCCCACCACGATGTGCACCCACACGATGGGTGCGTGGTCCGAGGGCGAGAAGGTCTTCGTCGACATGGATGGCGGCGACGGCAACCAGTTTCCGTTCTTTCCGAACAAGCACGAACCCTGGGATCCGGTGAAGGCGGTAGGACGCATCAGGCGGTTCTCGGTCGATCTTGCCGATCGGGCGACGAACAGCTTCAAGATGGACATCCTCTATCCCGACGTCACCGGCTTCCTCGCGCGGCAGGACGACCGCTTCCACACGCGGCCTTATCGCTACGGGTTCCTGCTGGGCAGTTCGGCGATGGGCGGCGGCATCGCGTGGCACATGATCGACCACCAGACGGGCAAGGTCTCGACCTGGTCGCCCGGCGCGGACGCGATGGTCGCCGAAATGTGCTTCGTGCCGCGGAACGCGAGCGCGCCAGAAGGCGACGGCTATCTGATGGGCGTGGTGACGCATACCGGCGAGCGCGGACGCTCCGACCTCGTGCTGGTCGATACGCGCGATCTTGCCGCCGGGCCGGTCGCTACCGTGAAGATGCCGCACAAGATCATCGGCCAGGTCCACGGTTTCTGGGTTCCCGGCGACGCCCTCTGACGCAGCGAGAGCATACGCGGATGGCCGACGTCTATCCCGAGCTTCATCTTCTGATCGCCGGCGCGCCGCTCGGCGGCGACGGCCGCACGCAGGAAGACGTCCTCAATCCAGCGACCGAAGAGGTCCTCGGCCGCCTGCCGCATGCCACCACGCAGGACCTCGACGACGCGCTGGCCGCGGCCGAACGCGGCTTCGCGCAGTGGCGTGCCGTGCCGCCGCAGGAGCGCGGCCGCATCATCAAGCGCGCCGCCGATCTCCTGCGCGAGCGGGCGGACGCCATTGCGCACACCGCGACGCGCGAATCCGGCAAGCCGCTCACCGAAACGCGGATCGAGACGGCGATGTCCGCCGACATCCTCGAATGGTATGCGGAGGAGGGCAGACGCGCCTATGGCCGCGTGCTGATGACGCGCGTGCCGGGCACGCGCATGACGGTGCGCAAGGAGCCGGTCGGCCCCGTCGCGGCTTTCGCACCATGGAATTTCCCGCTCGGCAATCCGGCGCGCAAGCTCGGCGCCGCGCTGGCGGCAGGATGTTCCTGCATCCTCAAGCCGGCGGAGGAGACACCGGCCTCCGGCCTCGCCGTGGCGCAGGCGCTGCTCGATGCGGGCCTGCCCAAGGACGCGCTCTCCGTCGTGTTCGGCGTGCCCGATGCGATCTCGCGCCATCTGCTTGGCTCGCCGATTATCCGCAAGCTGTCCTTCACCGGTTCGGTCGCGGTCGGCAAGCATCTGATGAAGCTTGCCGCCGACGGTATGAAGCGCACAACGATGGAGCTCGGCGGCCATGCACCCGTGCTGGTGTTCGGCGATGTCGATGTCGAGAAGGTGTTGAACGAAAGCGCCGCCGCCAAATTCCGCAATGCGGGTCAGGTCTGCGTCTCGCCAACGCGCTTCTATGTGCATGAAAGCATCCACGAACGCTTCGCGCAGGGCTTTGCCGAGCGCGCCCGTGCCTGGAAGGTCGGCGACGGCCTCGCCGACGGTACGCAGATGGGGCCGCTGATCCATGCCCGCCGGCGCGAGGCGATCGGGGCATTTGTCCGCGATGCGGAAGCGCAGGGCTCGCGGGTCCTAGCGGGCGGACGCCCGCTCAACCAACGTGGCTATTTCTTTCAGCCGACCGTGCTCGCCGATGTGCCGGACAAGGCCCGCATCATGAGCGAGGAGCCGTTCGGCCCTGTCGCCATCGTCAATTCTTTTTCGGAAACCGACGCCGTGATCCGCGAGGCCAACAAGTTTCCCTTCGGACTGGCCGCCTTCGCCTTCACGCAGAACCTCGCGATCGCCAATAGGCTGGGCGACGCGCTCGAAGCCGGCATGGTCGGCGTCAATACCTTCCGCATCTCCGTACCGGACTCGCCGTTCGGCGGCATCAAGGAGAGCGGCCACGGTTCAGAAGAGGGCATCGAAGGACTCGAAGCCTGTCTTGTCACCAAATTCGTCAGCGAGGCCTGATCATGCCGGCAAAAGTCCCCTACAAGCGCATCGCGACCGAAGAAGCCTTCGCAACCAAGGAGCAGTTCGAGCAATTCGGCAAGCTGCTCGACGGCGGCTATCGCGACCCGGGGTTCGAGAGCCTCTGGGGTTTCTATCTGCGCAGCATGGCGGAGCGGCCGGTTCTGATCCGCGAGCGCCTGCTCGACCTCGGTGCGCGCCGCATTGCGGACATGGATGCCACGGGTATCGACGTCCAGCTTCTCTCGCTCACCTCGCCCGGCGTGAACGCGTTCGAGCCGGACGTCGCGCGCGCCGTATCGGTGTCGGCGAATGACGAACTGGCCGAGGCGATCGCGCGTCATCCGACCCGCCTTGCCGGGCTCGCGGCGTTCGCGCCGCAAGATCCGGCGCATGGCGCCAGAGAGATCGAGCGCGGCGTGACGAAGCTCGGCCTGAAAGGCGCGATCTTCAACGGCCACACCCGCGGCGAATGGCTGGACGATCCGAAATTCTGGGCGGTCTTCGAGGCCTGCGAGGCACTCGATGTTCCGATCTATCTGCACCCGACCGGCCCGCACCGCGATCTCATCCAACCGTTCCTGGAGCGTGGTCTCGATGGCGCGGTGTTCGGCTTCGGCGTCGACACGGGACTGCATGCGCTGCGCCTGATCGTCTCCGGCTTGTTCGACCGCTTCCCGAAGCTGAAGCTGGTGGTCGGCCATCTGGGCGAGGCGCTGCCGTTCTGGATCTTCCGGCTGAACTTCATGCATCGCGCCGGCGTCGCCGCGAAGCGCTACGACAGCATCAAGCCGCTCCAACGCTGGATCCCTGAGGTGATGCGCGAGAATCTCTATGTCACGACTAGCGGCATGCCGTTCGAGCCGCCCATCCGGCTCTGCCAGGAGGTCCTCGGCATGGAGCATGTGCTCTATGCGATGGATTATCCCTATCAGTACGTCGCCGACGAAGTGACCATGCAGGACAACATGGCCATCGGTCCCGAGCACAAAAAGATGTTCTTCCAAACCAACGCCGAGCGGTTGTTCAAGCTCTGAACGCATCCGTCCACGATGGCGCGCGGGCGCGTCCCAACGAGTGGGACAAACGCGCGCGATGCGGCAAATGGCCGTTTACGCTATGCGTTGCACCGGCGAGGAAGCGAAAGCGATCATGCAGCGCGCTTTGCTGGCGGGTACAAATAATACCCATTGACGCCGCTGCTGCGCAGGGAAAAAAGACCTTTGTATTCAACAATAACAATCGGGAATCTCTCGTTTCCGATCCGACCTTGGAAGGCAGCCATGGCGGTGGAAACCGCGACGAGCGCATGTACGGAGCTGCTGGCCGGCGCTTCGATAGAAGTCACGCCGCGTGAACCCGGTGTGGCCGAGACGCTGCGTGAGCATTTCGATTCTGGCACCGACGTGCACGTCACCTTCCTGCCCGACGACAGCCCGCACAAGGCCGCGGAGACCTGCGCCCGGCTGCGCCAAGCGGGATTCAATCCGATCCCGCATCTCACGGCGCGCAATTTCACCGACCGCGATTTCCTCGAGCGTCATCTGGTGCGGTTGCGCGACGGCGCGCAGGTCACGCGCGCTCTCGTCATCGCCGGCGACGTCGACCGGGCGCGGGGCGCGTTCTCCGCAAGCGCCGAAGTGATCGAGACCGGCCTCTTGGAAAGCCATGGCTTGCGCACGGTGCTGCTCGCCGGCCATCCTGAAGGCCATCCCGCGGTCGCCGGCCCCGCGCTGGACGCGGCACTGGTGGAGAAGGTGGCCGCGGCGCGCCGTCACGGGCTTGAGCCGGAAATCGTCACGCAATTCTGTTTCGAGGCCGAGCCGATCGTCCGCTGGCTCGCCCATCTGCGGTCCTTGGGCATCGATGCGCCGGTCCGGATCGGCGTGGCGGGCCCTGCGGGCACGGCCTCTCTGCTGAAATTCGCCATGCGTTGCGGCGTGGGAAATTCGCTGCGGGCGCTCCGGACTCGCGGCGGCGCCATCGGCAAACTGATGGGCGACACGACGCCGGATGTGCTGCTCGGCGATCTCGGAAGGGCGCTGCGCGGTGGCGATTTCGGCGCGATCGCCGGAATCCATCTTTACATGTTCGGCGGGGTGCGCAAGACAGCCGATTGGCTGAAGGGCGCGCGGGCCAGAACCGACAACGCACCGCGACGGATCGCTGGGCAATAGTCATGACAAATCCTCCCAAGACAGATCATCCGCTGGGCGTGCTGACGATCGCCTGTCCCGACCGCAAGGGCATCGTGGCGCGCGTGTCTCGTTTCCTGTTCGACAGCGGCTGCAACATCATCGACAGCTCGCAGTTCGGCGATCGCGGCAATGGCCGGTTCTTCCTGCGCATCTATTTCGAGTCCGAGGGGGACACGTCGATCGAGGAACTCGAGAAGGCGTTCGCCGCGATCGCGCAGGAATTCGCGATGGACGCGCATTTCTACGATACCGCTAAGAAGACGCGGACGATCATCATGGTGTCGAAGTTCGGCCATTGCCTGGTCGATCTGCTCTATCGGATCCGTATCGGAGCGCTGCCGATCGACGTTCCCTTGATCGTGTCGAACCACCGTGACCTTGCCGATGTCGCCGCCGCCAGCGGCATCCCGTTCCGCTACATGCCGGTGACACCCGACAACAAGGCCGAGCAGGAAGCCGCGCTCAATGAGATCATGGAGAGCAAGCGCATCGACCTCGTGGTGCTCGCGCGCTACATGCAGGTGATGTCGAAGGATTTCTGCCACCGCTGGTCGGGGCACATCATCAACATCCACCATTCCTTCCTGCCGAGTTTCAAGGGCGCCCGGCCCTATCAGCAAGCGCATGAGCGCGGCGTGAAGCTGATCGGCGCCACCGGCCACTACGTGACCGAAGACCTCGACGAAGGCCCGATCATCGAGCAGGAGGTCGAGCGCGTGAGCCACGCTTTGTCGGCCGAGGAATACGCGGCCGTGGGGCGCGACATCGAAAGCCGCGTGCTGGCCCGCGCCGTCAAATGGCATGCCGAGCATCGCGTTCTGATGAACGGGCGGCGCACGGTTGTGTTTACGTGAAGCCCCTGCCGGGCTCCCTTCTCCACCGGTTTCAGTTCTCTTCCGGAACAGACGCTCCGGACGCCGAAACGGCATAAAATCCCTATCAGGAGGATATTTCCGATCATGACCCAGAACCTGGAAGGCGTGCTGAAAGCCGCCGGCAACCCCGTAAACATGCTGCGCAATTCGCAGATCGGCGCCTATGTCTATCCGGTCGTGCCGTCGGAATTCTCGAACTGGCGCGACGAGCAGATCGCCTGGCGCAACAGCGCCGTCCTGTTCGACCAGTCGCATCACATGGCCGAGATGATGGTCGAGGGGCCGGACGCGGCGAAGTTCCTCTCCTACCTGACGATCAACACCTTCAAGAATTTTCCGGTGAACCGCGCCAAGCAGATGGTGCCGCTATCGCATAGCGGCCACGTCATCGGCGACGGCATCCTCTTTCACCTGGCGGAGAACCTGTACGACTTCGTCGGGCGCGCGCCGACGGTGAACTGGATCGAATTCCAGGCCAAGACCGGCAAATGGGACGTGAAGATCACGCGCGACGACCGCTCGCCTTCGGCGCCGATGGGCCGCGCGGTGAAGCGCAACCACTACCGCTTCCAGATCCAGGGCCCGAAGGCCAAGGATGTGATCGCCAAGCTGAACGGCGGGCCGATCCCGGACATCAAGTTCTTCTTCATGGACGAGATCACCATCGGCGGCCGCAAGGTGCGCGCACTGCGCCACGGCATGGCCGGCGAGCCGGGCCTCGAGGTCTGGGGTCCCTATGAGCAGTATCTCGAAATCCGCGAGATCATTCTGGAGGCAGGCAAGGAGTTCGGCCTGACCGCCGTGGGCTCGCGCGCCTACGCGTCCAACACGCTGGAGTCCGGCTGGATTCCGTCACCGCTGCCCGCCGTCTATTCCGACGAGCGGATGAAATCCTATCGCGAATGGCTGCCGGCCGGCGGCTATGAAGCGACGGGCTCCATCGCCGGCAGCTTCGTGTCGGACAAGATCGAGGACTACTACACGACGCCCTATGAATTGGGCTATGGGCCGTTCATCAAGTTCGACCACGACTTCATCGGTGCCGATGCCGTCAAGGCGATGGAAGGCAAGCCCCATCGCCGCAAGGTGACCTTCGCCTGGAACGGCGAGGACATCTCCAAGGCCTATGATTGCCTGTTCGAGCCGGGCCGGGATATCTACAAGTTCTTCGACATCCCGATCGCCAATTACGGCTCGTCGAGCTTCGATGCCGTGATGAAGAACGGCAAGGTCGTCGGCCTCTCGATGTTCTCGGGCTATTCGGCCAATGAGCGCCAGGCGCTGTCGCTCGGGCTGGTCGATCCGGACATCCAGGAGGGCGAGGTACTGACGCTGATCTGGGGCGAGCCGAATGGCGGGACCAAAAAGCCAACTTCGGAACGCCACAAGCAGCTCGAAGTTCGCGTGAAGGTGTCGCCTGTCCCCTATGCCCGCGACGCGCGGGAGACCTATGCGCAGGGCTGGCGCACGAAGCAGCCGGCCTAAGTCCGTCGTCTTACGCCAAGCTCGCTTGCGAGCTTGGCGTCGTCGGCCGCGCCATCCCATTTCGCGACCACGACCGTGGCGACGCAGTTGCCGACCGCGTTTACGAAGGTCAGCGGTTCGGCCATCAGCCGGTGGATGCCGACGATCAGTGCGATGCTCGCTGCCGGAACGACGCCGGAAGAATCCAGCGTCGCCGCGAGGGCAAGCAAGGCCGCGCCCGCCACGCCGGCCGCGCCTTTCGACGTCAGGAGCAGGACGAGAACCAGTCCGACCTGCTGCCATAGGGTCAGGTGAATGTTCGTCGCCTGGGCTAGAAACAGGCTGGCCGTCGCGAGATAGAGGCACGTGCCGTCGAGATTGAAGGAATAGCCGGCGGGCATCACGATGCCGACGACCGATTCCTCGCAGCCTGCCGCTTCCATCTTCTGGATGAGGCGCGGCAGGACCGCTTCGGTCGAGGTCGTCGCGGCCACGACGAGAAGCTCGTCTTTCAGATAGGCGAGCAGCCGCGCCAGGCTGAGACCGAGCGCCCGTAGGATGCCGCCGAACACGAGCGCGACGAACAGCGCGCACACCAGATAGAACTCGCCGAGCAGGCTCGCCATCGCCAGCAGGGCGTGCAGCCCGAAAGCGCCGACCGTGAAGGCGATGGCGCCGAATGCGCCCAGCGGCGCCAGCCACATGATGAAGGCGACGATGCGGAACACGATGTCGGACAGGCTCGCGATCAGCGTGAAGACCGGCCGGCCGCGCTCGCCCGCCGCCGCCACGGCGAAGGCGAACAGGATGGCGATGAGGAGAACCTGCAGCACATTGGGCTGGGTGAAGGCGCCGACGAAGGTGTCGGGGATGATTCCCCTGATATAGCCGGCGACGGACGGCGCCTCGCTGCCATGGGCGATGGCTTGGACCGCTTGCGGGTCGAGCGATTTCGGGTCGATATTCATGCCCTTGCCCGGCTGCCAGATATCGACCGCGGCGATCGCCACCACCATCGCCAGCGTGGTCACCGCCTCGAAATAGATCAGCGCCTTCAGCGCGAGGCGGCCGGCCCGCCGCATGTCGTTCATGCCGCCGATGCCGTGGACGACCGTGCAGAAGATCACGGGGCCGATCATCATGCGGATCAGCGCGATGAAATCGTCGCCCAGCGGCTTCAGCGCGACGCCGAGCTTCGGGTCGGCCCAGCCGAGCGCGATGCCGAGCAGCGTGGCGAGCAGGACTTGAATCCAGAGTTGACGGAGCAATCGCATGGGAGCCGGGCGCGTTGACAGGATCGTGTGCGAGACATACCAATCCTTATGGCCCGCGGCCATCGGGACGACAGGACTTCAAGGCGTTTGGGAGCTTAGATGCCGAATTCCAGCGCGTTCGCGGCGTCGGTCCACGGCGACATCGATTTCATCGCCTATCATGCGCGCGGCAACGGCGCGCGCATCGCCTGCGTTGACCTACCAGAGAATCGAAGCCTGACTTTTCGCGAACTCGACCGCCTGGTCGCGCAGTGCACGGGTTGGCTCACGGGTCTGCTGGCGCCCGGCGCGCGGGTCGGATTCCTGGCGCGCAATTGCGCGGATTCGCTGGTGCTGCATTTCGCCTGCGTGCGCGCCGGCGTGATTTTCCAGCCGCTGAACTGGCGTCTCTCGGGGCGCGAGCTTGGCATCTTGCTCGCCGATGCCGAGCCGGAGCTGCTGATCTATCACAGCGAGTTCGAGGAGTCGGCGCTGGAGGCCCTTGCAGGGCAGGGCGTGCGGCATGTCATCCGCTGCTCGCCCGGCGACAATCGCTTCGCCGCGGCCGTCGAGGCCAGCGCGCCACATCAAGGCGGCGATTTCGGACCCGAAGCGCCGATCACACTTCTTTACACGTCGGGGACGACCGGCAAGCCCAAGGGCGTCATCGTCACGCGGCGCAACGCCTGGGCGACTGCGTTCAACTTCGCGATGGCGAACGAGGTCGCGCCGCGCGATGTGCTTTTGTGCGACATGCCGCTGTTCCACGTCGCCGGCCTGTTCGGCGTGGCGCGCGCGGCGTTGTTCATGGGCGCGACGGTGCTGATTTCCGACCGCTTCGTGCCGGCGGTCGCGCTGGCGCGGATGTCCGATCCGCGGCTACGTGTGACGCACTATTTCGCGGTGCCGCAGATGGCGGCGTCGATGCTGCAGGATCCGTCCTTCGCGGGGTCCGATCTCTCGCGATTGAAGGCGCTGGTGATCGGCGGCGCGCCGTTGCCCAAATCCGTCGTCGAACGGCTTCTGGCCGGCGGCGTGATGCCGATCGAAGGCTATGGGTTGAGCGAGGGCGGCACGGTGCTCGCCATTCCGCTTGATCGCGACACGGTTATCGCCAAGGCCGGCACGTCGGGCGTCACGGCGCCGCTGATCGACGTGCGGCTGGTCACCTCGGAAGGGGCCGAGGCCGCGGATGGCGAGGTCGGCGAGATCTGGCTGAAAGGGCCGAGCGTGACGCCCGGCTACTGGAACCAGCCGGACGTGACGGCAAAGTCCTTTTCGGATGGCTGGTTCAAGACCGGCGATGCCGCGCGGCGCGACGGCGACGGCTTCTATCAGATCGTCGATCGCTGGAAGGACATGTACATCAGCGGCGGCGAGAACGTGTATCCAGCGGAGATCGAAGCGTTGCTCGCCGAGCATCCGGCCATCGTGGAGGCCGCCGTGATCGGCGTGCCCGATCCGCAATGGGGCGAGAGCGGCTGCGTCTACGTCGTGGCGGCGGCGAAGATCGAGGCCGCTGACGTGCTCGGCCACCTGACGGGGCGGATCGCGCGCTACAAGATGCCCAAGCATGTCGCCTTCGTGGAGACGCTGCCGCGTACCGGATCCGGGAAGGTCAAGAAGGACGAGCTGCGCAGCGCGTTCCGCGACCGTTGACGCTATCCAAGGATCGCATGTCGTACTAACTTGTAAAAATGGGCGCAACGATCGCCGAAGCCGGGAGGACAGGTATGAAATCGAGGATTCTGTTGTCGGTACTATCCGGTACGCTGCTGTGCCTCGCCTCCGCGGCGCAGGCGTCACCTGAGAGCGATGCGAACAAGAAGCTGGTGACGGATGCCGTCACCATGCTGTTCATCCAGCACAAGGTCGACCAGGCGGTCGATACCTATTTCGATCCGAACTACATCCAGCATAATCCGTTGGTGCCCACCGGCTCGGCACCGATGCGCGGCTTCTTCAAGCAGTTCTATGTCGACCATCCCGATTCCACGATCGAGATCAGCCATGTCCTGGCGGACGGCGATCTGGTCGCGGTGCATTACCGCTTCAAGATGGGCGCGCAGGATCGCGGCATGGCGGTAGTCGATATCTTCCGCGTGAGCAATGGGCACATCCAGGAGCATTGGGATGTCGGCCAGCCCGTGCCGGAGAAGTCCGCCAACAGCAACGGAATGTTTTGAGCTCAGGTGATCTTATGTCGAAATCGGGACTGAAGCAGAAGCTCGAAGCCGGGACCTTCGTCCTGACGGCGGAAATCACGCCGCCCCTGTCGGCTAATCCGCACGATTTGATCGAGCGCGGCCTGCCGCTAAAAGGATTGGCCGATGCCGTGAACGTAACGGACGGCGCGAGCGCGCGGGCGCATCTGGAGTCCACCATTGCCGCGCATCTTCTGCTACAGAACGGCATCGAGCCGATCCTTCAGCTCACCTGCCGCGACCGCAATCGCATCGCGCTGCAAAGCCAGCTCGTCGGCGCGGCGGCGCTCGGCATTGTCAATGTGCTGGCGCTGACAGGCGACAATCCCAAGGCCGGCGACCAGCCGGATGCCAAGCCCGTCTTCGACCTGGATTCGGCCGGCCTGATCGCCACCGCCGCCTCGATCCGCGACAAGCATCAGCTGCCGCATGGCCGCCCCGTGGCCGGCGCGCCGACCTATTTCATCGGCGCGGCGGATGCGCCGGTCGATCCGTCCGAAAACTGGGTGCCCGCGAGCCTGGAGAAGAAGCTGAAGGCCGGCGCGCAATTCACGCAGACCCAGTTCTGCATGGATACCGGCGTGCTCAAGCGCTATGTGGCGCGGCTGGCGCAGCACGGATTGCTGGAAAAGGTATACATGATCGTCGGCGTCGCGCCGCTCGCTTCGGCGAAATCGGCGCTGTGGATCCGCAACAATTTGCCCGGCTCGATCGTGCCGGACTGGATCGTCGAACGGCTGGAGAAGGCCGCCGATCCGAAAGCCGAAGGTGAGGCGATCTGCGTCGCGCTGCTTCAGGAGATGAAGGAGATCGCCGGCGTCGGCGGGGCGCACATCATGGCGCCGCTCAACGAGCCCGCCATCCCGCGCGTGATCGCGAAAATGCGCTAATCGCGGCGCCTTTCGGCCTAGGACTTTGAGCACCCTGATTGCAAGGAACAGATAATCGACTCTGCGCGAAGCGCGGGCGTCTTTCGCTTTGCAAGGCCACGCGGCTGTTCTATGCGTTGGCGATGGAGAAGCCGAAGACGTGACCGGCAACCAGCCCTGGAATGAGGATCGCGCCCGCGCGACGATCGCGCCGCATGCCGCCGCGCCGGGGGGACTGCTGCCCGCGCTGCATGCCCTTCAGGGGGAATTCGGCTTCGTGCCCAAGCCGGCCATTGTGCTGCTGGCGCAGTCGTTCAATCTCAGCCGCGCCGAAGTGTTCGGCGTCGCGAGTTTCTATCACGACTTCCGGCTGGATGGTCCGGCCGGCACTCATGTGCTCAAGCTGTGCCGTGCCGAGGCTTGCCAGGCCGTGGGCGCGGAGCGCGTTGCGGTCGTGGCGCAGGCGCGACTCAAGCTCGGCTGGGGCGAGACCGGCGCCGACGGCGCATGGACGCTGCAACCCGTCTATTGCCTCGGCCTTTGCGCGAGCGGCCCTTCGGCGATGCTTGACGGCGAACCGGTCGGCCGTCTGGACGAGGCGAAGCTCGCGGAACTGATAGAGCAGGCGGCGCCATGACGGTGCGCGTGCGCCTGTCGCAGGACACAGCGTCCGTCGCGCTCGGCGGCAAGGCGGTCGCGCACGCGCTCCGCGAGGCCGGAGTGGAGATCGTGCCGGTCGGCTCGCGCGGCATGTTCTGGCTGGAGCCCTTGCTCGAGGTCGAGGCGACGACCGGCTGGATTGCCTTCGGTCCCGTCGCCGCGAACGACGTGGCCGGCATTCTCGATGCCGTGCGCGCAGGAGCGCCGCATCCGCTGTCGCTCAGTCGGATCGAGGAGCATCCGTTCCTGAAAGCGCAGACGCGGCTGAGTTTCGCGCGCTGCGGCGTGGTGAATCCGGCATCGCTGGAGGATTACACGCTGGCTGGCGGGATGGCCGGCCTGAAACGCGCTATCGCTATCGGACAGAAAGCCACGCGCGACGAGGTCCTGAACTCCGGCCTGCGCGGACGCGGCGGCGCGGGCTTTCCGGCAGGGATCAAATGGAACGGCGCGGCGGACGCGCCGGGCGACGTCAAATACGTCGTGTGCAACGCGGACGAGGGCGACTCCGGCACCTATGCCGACCGCATGCTGATGGAGGGCGATCCGTTCCTTCTCATTGAAGGCATGACCATCGCGGGTCTCGCGACCGGCGCGACCAAGGGGTACCTCTATATCCGCTCGGAATATCCTCTGGCGATCGCTGCTATGCGGCGCGCTATCACTGCGGCGGAAGCCGGCGGCCTGCTCGGCGCAAGCGTTCTGGGCAGCGGGCACGCCTTCGATCTCGAAATCCGCGTCGGCGCCGGATCTTATGTCTGTGGCGAGGAGACGGCGCTGCTGGAAAGCATCGAAGGGCGTCGCGGCCAGGTGCGCGCCAAGCCGCCTTTGCCGGTGCATAGCGGATTGTTTGGCAGGTCGACCGTCATCAACAATGTGCTGACGTTCGCGGCCGCGGTGACGGTTCTGGCGAAGGGCGCCGAATTCTATCGCGATCTCGGCTTCGGCAGATCGCGCGGCACGATGCCGATCCAGCTTGCCGGCGACGTCAAATATGGCGGGCTGTTCGAGACGCCGTTCGGTGTGACGCTCGGCGAATTGGTGAACGAGATCGGCGGCGGCACGCGCAGCGGCCGTCCCGTCCGCGCGGTGCAGGTCGGTGGGCCGCTCGGCGCCTATTTCCCGCCCGCGCTGTTCGACACGCCGTTTGACTATGAGGCGTTCACTGCCAAGGGCGGGCTGATCGGCCATGGCGGCGTCGTGGTTTTCAACGACACAGTCGACATGGCGCACCAGGCACGCTTCGCGATGGAGTTCTGCGCCGTCGAGAGCTGTGGGAAATGCACCCCTTGCCGCATCGGTTCCGTGCGCGGGATGGAGACCATCGACCGCATCCTGAAGGAACCCGACGGAACGGCGCAAATGGCGCTGCTGCGCGATTTGTGCGATACTATGAAATCCGGATCGCTCTGCGCGCTGGGCGGTTTCGTGCCCTATCCGGTCCTCAGCGCCATCGATCACTTTCCGGAGGATTTTGTCGCGCGATGAGTCTGATCGAAGACATCGACTACGGCACCCCCGCTTCCAAGGCGGTAAAGCGTGTGCGCGCGGTCATCGACGGCAAGACAG
>Ga0265338_10004559_pt1 | contig 18649 bp, 13 predicted proteins | sample 42126metaG_FD_193579 | JGI IMG/M metagenome (GOLD analysis project Ga0265338, IMG submission 193579) | Rhizosphere microbial communities from Carex aquatilis grown in University of Washington, Seatle, WA, United States - 4-21-26 metaG | ecosystem: Host-associated > Plants > Roots > Rhizosphere... | reverse complement strand
GGGGCTTACCTGGTCGCCCGACAACAAGCACCTTACGTATCTGGATGGCGGCGAGCTGATCGATGTCGATCCCGGCACCGGCCGCCCTCACGTGCTGGTGAGCCGCGCCAAACTCACCGCCTTGTCCGGCGTGACTGAGAACGAGCAGGACCGCGATCATCGCGAACGTTACAAGATGGCCAACTACATCTGGGCGCCGGACTCGAAGCATCTTCTGTTCGACTCCGGGGGGCGGCTCTGGCTCTATGACCTGGGGAACGGCACCGGCATACAGATCGGCTCCACCGACACGTTGTCCGGCGACGATCCCAAGTTCTCGCCCAATGGCGAAAACATTACCTTCATCCGCAATCACGGCCTGAGCGAGGTTCGCCCGCAGGAGATCAACAACGCCGCGCCGTTCCCATTGGCTCCCCCGCCCAACGAGGCCGCCACCAACGGAGAAGTGGACTGGGTGTACGAGGAAGAGCTGGATGTGCGCAGCAACTACTTCTGGTCGCCCGACTCAAAGAACGTGGCCTTCCTGCAGATGGACGAAGCCAATGTGTCGCAATATCCCATCACCGACTTAATTCCCACGCACGCAATTGTGAAGCTGCAGCGTTATCCCCAGCCCGGTGACGCTAATCCCGGCGTCCGCGTTGGTGTGGTGAGCGCGAGCGGCGGCGGCCGCACCACCTGGATCCGCCTGCCCAATCATCCCGGCCAGGAATACGTGCCGCGCTTCGGCTGGGCCGATCGCCACACCGTCTGGGTGGAAACAATCTCCCGCGATCACAAGCAGCGCGATGTCTACTTTGTGGATGCCAACAACAGCCAGTCGCGCCTGGTGCTGGAGATTACCGACGACAAGTTCCTGGACGAAAACTACGACGTGGACGTTGAGGCGGGTGACATTGTCCTGACCGATTGGAAAGACGGGCACAACCACATCTATCTCTACCGCTACGACGAGCACAACCCGATGTCGGTATCAGCCTCGGCCGGCGAGATTACGCAGTTGACCCGCGGCGACTTCGACGTGGATGAGCTTTCCCAGGTGGACGCCGCGCACCATGTTGTCTACTACACGTCGAACGAAGGCGATCCGCTGGAGCAGCAGGTGTGGCAGGTGAGCTTTGACGGCAAACGCAAGCAGTTGACCAGCGGCGCCGGTTACCACGAGGCCAACTTTTCGCCCAACGGACAGGTCTTTGTGGATACGTGGTCCACCCAGATGGAACCGGAACGCCTGAGCGTTTGCCAGACCGGCGGCAAGTGCGCCACCTTGTGGTCAAACCAGGGACTGGAACCCTACAAGCTGCGCACGCCGGAGCCGATACAGGTGAAGGCGAAGGACGGCAGCATCCTCTATGCCACACTGCTGATGCCCATCAACGCCGCCGGCAAGGCCAGCGTGCCGCTGATCCTGAACCCCTACGGTGGACCGGGCCCGCAGACGGTGGTGAACAAGTGGGACGAGCGCCTGCTCTTCGATGAACTGCTGGCCGAGCACGGTTTCGCGGTGCTCCATGCCGACAATCGCGGAACGGGGCACCGCGGGCGCGCATTTGCCCAGGCGGCCTGGCACAACTTCGGTTCCGTCCAGCTGGAGGATCAGCTCACCGCCGCTGACGCCGCGCTCGCCGCGCATCCGGAGCTCGATCCAAACCGCCTGGGCTGGTGGGGCTGGAGCTGGGGCGGCAGCTTCACCCTCTACGCCATGACCCACTCCGACCGAATTAAAGCCGGAGTAGCGGTTGCGCCCGTGACCGATTGGCGCGATTATGATTCCATCTATACGGAGCGGTTTCTGGGCCAGCCTTCCGACTTCCCCGAAGGCTACAAGGAATTTTCAGTAGTCAACTCAGCCGCCGCTCTGAAGGGCCATCTGTTGCTGGCGCACGGCACGGGTGACGATAACGTGCACATCGAAAACACCGTGCAGTTCATCCAGAAACTGATTGATGCGCGCATTCCCTACGATTTGCAGATTTTTCCGCGCAAGACCCACTCCATCGCCGGGGCCGACGATCGCATTCTTCTTTTCAGCCGCATTCTCAGCCATTTTGAGGCGTATCTGAAACCCGCGAGCGTACAGGAGAAATGACAAATCCGGATCAATCTCAAAAAGGATCGGAGAGAACGGCATTGCACCTGCGGCGGCTTGAAGAAAGCCTGCTGAACCCGGCCGTGCGGCGCGACCCAGAACGGCTGCGATCGATGTTGACCGAGGACTTTCTCGAATTTGGTTCCTCAGGCCGGGTGTGGACGCGCAAGTCGATCATCGAGCTTCTGGCCACGGAAAAGAATTTCTCCCCGCCGGCCATTGAAGACTTCCACTGCACGATGCTCGCCGACAAGGTGGCGCTGGTGACTTACCGCACCCTCCGCGACGACGGCAAATCGGGCGAATCTCTGGAGAGCCTGCGCAGTTCCATCTGGACGCGCCAGGACGGCGAATGGCGCATGCGCTTTCATCAAGGCACGCGCAGAGGTTAGTTCGCTGCCGAATTGCTCGGGTGTCGAATTCGCGCCGCTGTGCCTCCGGCGCGGGCTGCTGCCAGCATCGCCGCCAGCCACGCCCACGGCACAAGCGCATTCAGCCACGCCGGCGCGTCGGCGTATAGCAGGAACATAAGCATCAATCCCGTGCACGCCGCCACGCATGCCCATGCAACCGGGTGGCGTGACCACAGAATCATCCCCATCGCCCAAAGAAGTTCAAGCATCGCCACCAGCCATCCCGCAATCTCGAATCCCTGCAGAACGAGTGAAGGCGGTCTGCACCCCTCCGCGCGGTCCCGAACTCCGCGCAGGATTGCCTTGACCGCGACGTGATCGCTGACTTCAGTGAACAATCCCAACGCACGCCCCACGGGATCGCTGAGATAGCGCCAGCGGATGCGGCTGATCAGCCGCGTGTGCCCAGCATCAATCGGAACCAGCGCCCAGATGAAGACGCCGCTGTGAGGGATTCCGCGGCTTCGCCACACCAGCACGCGGTTCGGTTCAATGGTTCCGAATTCCAGGCTTGCCGCGACGCTCAGCGGCAGCGTGTCTCCCGTGCGCAGATGCTGAAACTCCGGCAGGATCGCCGTGGCGCTTTGCAGACCGCGCCCGCCGCCGGGATTCTCGATCAGGTCATAGCCGTAAAAGCCGGCGCGCCCGTAGCCCATCTGCACCAGCCACGGCCAGATCTGTTCCGGCCGCGCATGGATGGTGATGGCGCGGGTCGCATCGAAAGCCGGATACGCCACTATGCCGTTCTCCGGCAGGGCCGTCCGCAACTCGCCCGATGTCGCGCCCCAGTGCAGTTGACGCGGCCGAACACCGAACCAGTACACCAGAACAAGCAATACGAGAACGGCGCACACCTCGCCGAGACGAAGCGCCCCCCGAATCGGCCTGCGCCAGCTTGAATGTGATTGTGGCTGAGTGCCCATCGACGCCCCTCACGCAAGGTGCGGCATAAAGTTGAGTCTACGTAGTGACTTCCGTCGCCATAGCGGAGATCAGCCTCCGGCGCGGGTTGCGGCAGATTCCAGAGACTCTACGCTTTCGCTCGAAGCACCCAATATGGGTCCCCCGCAGCAATGAACTCAATCGGAACTTCAGGTACCAGCGGCTTCAGCCATGCAGGCGCGTCTTGCTCGGCCCACTCCTCGAATCTTTCGTGGGTTATCGCGATGAGGCCCTTTGGGTGCGGCAAGCCAAGACTGATCCCATCACGCAGGTAGGGAAATGCATCGCAATCCTGAGGTTCACTCATCAGGACAACATCGCAAGTTTGCAATGGTTTGAGAATCTCTATGAGTTTGTGCGCGCCCAACCCGACCCGCTTCACTGGCAAGTTCGGATCTCCGATCACCCGTACATTTCGTGAGTCAAGTGACCGCGCCACATGGCGCGCCACGTCTTTGAGCGGGGTCTCTGGAATGGCGTAGGCGTTGCCTATCATCTGTCCCGGCGCCAGGACCGCATATTTCTGCCAGCCGAGTTTTGCAACTAATCCAGTCATGATGGGATCGGGCCTCAGCATGTGCTGGTGGTCGTGGAATCGCCACACCACCAGACCGTTGTCTTCGCAATACTGCCGTTTCGCCAGGAAGACCCCTTCGGTCTCAAGCGAGCCGACAGGCTCAAACGGCGTATCGTGCTTCAGGGTTCCAACATCGTCGAGTTGTTCCCAGAACATCCTCTCGTGCGTGATCACGAAGTTCTTTTTCGCCTGCACAGCCTTCTTGAGGACTTCGAAAGTGGCCTGGAACGTGAACACGATGCCTGTGACTGGAGTCGCGGGATCACCGTACTTGAAGCCATCTGCCGGCTTCCAGGTAAACGCCGATGGCCACGTAATGCCGTCAGAGGCCATCTTGTTCAAGATCCGTTGCACAACTTGTTCGGCGGTCAGACGTTCCTGTGCTGTGGCGTAAGCGCGAGCCAGTTTGCCGTTCAACAACATCGCCGCGCCAACCCCTTGGCCAAACGTCCTGCGAGATATCGTCATTGTCGTCTCCGTTCTTCTCCCGATATCGAGCGGGCGCTTCAGGCAAGCCAGCAGAGTTCTTTGGGAGGCGGTTGCACCTCAATGGGCATACCCGGCAGGACGTTCTTCAGCCACTTTGTCAGCTCAACAGCGCCGGGGTAGTCGGACTGTTCGTAACCAACTTGCACGAGGCTGATCCTGCGACCGGCTGTGATGGCGTCCCGAACGTAGGTGGTGCAGTGATCGACTTCCGGTGTGTTTCCAGTGACAATGCAGTCGACCGCTAGGTCTTGCAGTGCATGGTTCAAGACCAGCGTGGGATACGCGAAGCCATGGATCACCGCAACGCGCGCGATCGACTGATTCGGATCGCCCACCATTCGCAGCGTCTTTGACTGCAAACGTGCGGAAGCGAAGTTGGCAAGCTCCAAAAGCGTAGTCCTGGGAATGTTGCAATAGGCCGTTGTCCACTGGTCGCCGGGGTCTCCCGCTTCCGGCTGCCAGCCAAGCTCCCTGGCCAACGCACTTGAGAACCACTTGGGCCTGGCCGTGTCCCAGAGAGCTGCCAGGCGAATGATAAGCAGATGATGTTCCTCGATCAGCTGCCGCTTGGCCTTGACAACGGGATCGCCCGCCAGTGCATCCGCCAGTCCCACGGCAAGATACTCGCCGAACAAATAAAAGGGATGCTCCCTGCAGAGGATGCAGTTCTTCCCGGTCGCGACGGCAACGCGGATCGCCTCTACCGAGGGCTCGTTGGCCACCAGAATGCCTGACACAGTATCGTCATCGGTACCCGTAATGATGCCTTCATACATGGCATCTTTGTGTCGCTCACCAAGCATCCAGTGAAGCCTGTCAACCAATTCCCAGCATGTCATCTCAGGTAACAACGGCGTCACCCCTGCATCTGCAATTGAGAAGGTATTCGCGAAGCTGCGAAGAACAAAGCACGCGAATCAACACAGGAGAATCAAAGCACACGTGTGCATCCTGCCATGATACAGATGAAAATGACAGGCTATCCCTTCAGCATTGGAGAAGTGCTCCAGGGAGGGTAGTTCAGGACCTCGCAACCAGTCGGGGCAAAGCGAATCTAAGGACTAAACTTCGTGGCGCGTAAAGATATCGTCCTTGTCCCGTTCGGGGCACTTGGCGCAACCGAGGCAGCAGACCAGCAGGACAGCAACGCCGGCTGTTACCACCAGCGCCAGCAGGCTGCCGCTTTCTGTCACCCATCGGATTAAGCTATGCATAATCGATTCTCATTTCCGGCGGACCCATATCCTTAGATGCCGGAGCGGTCTCTCATTGCTTTTTCCGCTCCACTCTGTCCTCCGGGGAATCCGATGGGAGAGAGTTTAGCAGATGCGCAGCGGCCCTAATGCGGAATCTTCTAGCTTGATAGACGGTTCGGGAACGAGGTTTGTCGCGGTTCCGGATTGCGGAAAAACGGGGGAAAAATCGGCGCCGGAAACTCTTTTAAATTGGCTCTTTGTCGACCTCAACTCCTACTTTGCCTCGGTTGAGCAGCAGGAGCGCCCCGAGCTGCGCGGAAAACCGGTGGGAGTTGTCCCCGCGCTGGTGGACACAACCTGCTGCATTGCCGCGAGTTACGAAGCCAAAGCCTTCGGCGTCCGCACCGGGACCATCGTAGCCGACGCCAAACGCATCTGCCCGGGCATCATCCTGGTGGAGGGCCGCCACGAACTTTACGTTCAATACCATCACAAAGTTGTTGAGGCCGTGGAAAGCTGCCTCCCCGTTAGCGCTGTTTGTTCTATCGACGAGATGGCTTGCCGCCTGATGGGCCGTGAGCGTCCCCTGCTGGCGGCGCTTGAGCTGGCCCGCAAGGTCAAAGCACGCATTCGCGAGAGCGCCGGCGAGATGCTGCGCAGTTCTGTCGGCCTGGCGACAAACCGCTACCTCGCCAAGGTCGCCAGCGACATGGAAAAGCCAGATGGCCTGGTCGCGCTCACCCTCGACATCCTGCCGGAAGCGCTCTCGCGCCTCACGCTTCGCGACCTGCCCGGCATTGGCGCCCGCACAGAAAAGCGCCTTAACGAGCGCGGAATCAAAACCATGCAGGATCTGCTCGCGCTTGATTCAGAACACTCCGGCCAGGTTTGGGGATCGGTCTGGGGCGAGCGGCTGTTTCATTGGCTGCGCGGCGAGGACTTCGACATGTCAGAGACCGAGCACCTGAAGTCGATCAGCCACCAGCACGTGCTGGCGCCGGAGTTGCGCACGCCGGAGAAGGCCTGGGCCGTGGCCCACAAGCTGTTGCACAAGGCCGCCATGCGCCTCCGCTCCAACCGCCTTTGGGCCGCCTCGGTTGGACTCGCCGTGGGATTTTCCGCGGGGAGGGAAGGTTCGACACCGGTGCCGGTGAGCCGATTCGGCATTCCAGCCAAAGGCTGGCATGGCGAGGTCCACGTGACCGAGTGCCAGGATAACCAAACTCTCATCGCCGCGCTCAAGCACCTGTGGGAGTCGCAGCCCAAGGGCGCGGAGTACCGTCATCCCTACTTTGTCGGCGTGCAGCTGGGCGGGCTGGTGCCGGACCGCCTCCACACCCTGGGGCTTTTTGACGTGCTCGAAACCGAGAAGAGCCGCGCGCGCCTGCAGGTGGCCATGGACGAGATTAACCGCAAATACGGCACCGGGACGCTGGCGCCGGCTACGATGCTTGCCGCCTACAAGGCCGCGCCGACGCGGATTGCGTTCCACAGCATTCCCGAGCTGTTTTGATCAGGAAGGCATAAAAGCCGCTAACGATGCGGATAGCCAACTTGTGATGGTGGGGGATTACTGCGCCGACCGTGATGCGGAGATGGCCGCCGTGGACATACCTGGCGTAAGTGGGCCAGTGCGCCCCACAAACGAAAACGCCAGAAGCCTTGCGGCCTCTGGCGCTTTCCGGGTGCCCATCACTCGTCGGACCAAACACCATCCGGCAAAGCTCAGCGATGAATCTTCAGTGGAACCGTCTTTCGCACTCCTGCCTGGCTGCGCCGGGTCCTTCCAGTCTCCGGCCGGTTTACGCCTGCGGCAAGCCGCCTGCGTTCCAGCCTTCACCGTACCTACCCTCGCATTTGCCAGACCGGTGATGGATCTTGCTCTCTCCTTCGCCCACTTTCATCCTGCGACCGAGGCCACCGGTTTCAAGTGTCCGCCAGAGATTGCTCCTTCCATCTCCTTCAGGGCTACCGGCCGACTTTCCGGTCTTTGAGGACGCTTGCCTTGCGGCAGCCTCCCTCTCAACCCGATCACCTTGCCTGCATCCCGTCTGGAAACGCTCCTGCCAGTTTCTTCCGGCAACCGTCGCCTCTTGCGAGGTTGAATGACCGGCGTCCCCTGGTAGTTGCGTCTCCTGCCCGATCCTGATCGATATCCACTCACTTCGCCGGGCGATTACTCCAGCGGGCGAACCCGCCTTTGCAGCCACCCTCCATGAACGGAAAGTCCCAAGTTCAAGCCGGCAACGAACGTCTGCATTCCACGGAACTTTGCATCGCCCTACTCTGCGGAGGATAAGTTTCCAACCTCTTCAAATCTCTTTCCCGCGGCTTTCGCCGCAGGCGATAATCCGATTCAATCGGACCTTTCATCTTCCTGCAGGGCAGGAAATGTTCACTTCCAATTCGTTACTGGGCTACCAACTGACGGCACTATGCTCCACCTCAATCTGTGGATGCAAGTTGAAATCTCGAACAATTCTGTGGATATCACCAAGGATGGTGCAATCTCACAAAGATTCTGAAGCTGGATTGACGAATACGACAAAAAAGGGGCGATTTGGGGGTTTCGGCGCTATTCAAACAGCAACGGTTGCGCATCTCGCACCCATGATTTGCAATTCGGCTCCCAGGGAAACCGTCCTTGCTCATCGCTCCAGAAGCACTGCAACATCGGGAAGGGATCGTTTTCGTAGAACCAGAGGGCGTAGCCGACGTGGCCGTAGTAGTGCTTGCGATCGACCTCGCGGAAGCAGCAGGTGTGCGGCGGAGTCAGGATGCGATCGTAAACCGTCAAGAGGCGGAAGCGCCTTCCGCGGCGAATGTCGAGAGCGATCAGGTTGACGGCTCGCATGCAGGCGTCGATGGGCAGGCCGAAGAGGATGATTTCTGGATGGCCGAGAGTATGGAAGAGACCGATGGAATAGGCGAAATCCAGTCCCTTGTTCTGCTCGCGGGCCAGGACGCCGGTGATCTGCCAGCCGTCAGTATGGATCTCGCGCAGCACCTTGGCATCAAGTGCGGAGAGCTCATCGGCCTCTTCGAGCGAACGCGTCATACAAGGTGAGAGGGATGCGGATGCGGTTTCGGTTGTACCGAATCGGCCGCCGATTGATTCTAAAGCACATTTGAATGACAAAACGGGGGGAAGAGGCTCAGGGATTGGGCCGTTTGCGGACCGCCGGAGTCAGCTTCCGGACGACAAACTCCTGAAAAAAGTTATCGATGGCATCTTCGCCGAACCCAATGGCCGTGCTGCCGAGGATCACGGTGAAGCTGTTGTGATTGCTGGAGGGGTAATAGAGATTCGCGAACTCTCCGGCGGCCAGGTTTCCCGCCAGGGCTGAGTAGTCGAATTGCCAGCGGCCGTTGTCGCCCTTGCACATGAAGGACATGGCCGCGGCATGGAACGTGCGGGAAGCGATGGCGCCTTTGCCCTTGTAGTAATAGCGGGGGTCCTGGTGCAGGAGGGATGGAAACAGCGCGCCGCCCAGCATGTCGCTGAGGAAGCTGTCTGCGTAGTCGGCGCCATAGCGCTTGGCGTAGCCCTGCGCGCCCTGGCCATAGCCGGCAAAGGTGTTCTGGCTCTGCTCTACGCCGGCAAAAAAGCCCGCGCTGAGGAAGGTGATGGGATCGAAGGAATCATGCCAGGCCAGCGAGAACTTCTGACGCGGTGAGAGCGGAGCGGGATGGGAGTCATAGACGACGTAAAAGTTGGGAATGAACCCCAGGACGCGCTGCTTTTCTTCGAGCTTCACCTGCTCAGTGGCGATCTCCTGGCGCGAAGCGGTGACGTTCACGTTGGTGGAGGTCTCAGCCAGCGGGAGCACGATGGCGGGAACCTCCAGGCTTTCCCCTGCGTGGAGCGTGCCCGCGGCTTTGGCGACGGCAAAACCGGAGGCCGAGGCGGTGATGGTAAACGCTCCCGCGGGCACGCCGGAAAACACAAACCGGCCGTCGGAATCGGTTGTGGCCTGGCGCGGGGCCAGCTCAGCGGGGCACGACAACTCGACGTGCGCGCCCTCGTACACCGCCTGCTCGCGGTTCATCACCACGCCCTGGATGCTTCCGGTAGCGGCGCCGGCGGCTGGCTGGGAATTGCCGGGTTGATCTGCCGTCTGGCGGCCCCACGCAGGGACGATTGCCGGGCAAGCGAATACGAGCGCGCAGAGAGAGATGCGGGCGAAACGCGCCGGAAACGTCGCTGAAGGCAGATTGGGCAGGTTCAGACTCCATCGGTGGCCTGCAGATTCCTGCAAAAGGAAAGGAAGGCATTTGATGATCGCTGTTCTGTGTAGACGATGGATGAGTTGGAATGTTGCAGACGACCCGAATCCTATATCACCTGGCATGAGAGGGGTGCAGGCCCTTGTTCCGGCATTTCGAGTGTGAGGCGCGGCGCAGTTTCCAGATGCCCCAGGCCACGCCAAGCACGGTGAGAAAGAGGAAAGTCCACAGGATGAGCGGCTCCCATCGGTCCAGCGCGGAGGACCAGAGCTTGATGATGCGGCGGCCGTACTCATAGGCCAGCCAGGTCTCCAGGCCGTAGCGCAGGATGCGGCCGGCGCCGAAGGCTGCCAGAAATTGTCGCCAGGTTGCGCCGAGCGCGCCCGCCGTCAATAGAAAGGGCCACAGCGGGATGGGCGGCGGCAGGATTGCGGGCAGGAACACCATCTTCACCGGATGGTGCTGCGACCATCCGTGGACGCGCTTTTGCAGCCGTTCCGGAACGTAGCGCTCAATGGCCTTATCGCCACCCTTCTTACCCAGGCGCCAGGTGGTCCATCCGCCCACAAGGCTGCCCGCGAGCGCGCACGGCGCCAGAATCCACGGGTTGCCGCCGTGGCTGATAAGCCAAAGCAGGAGAAGGTCAGTGGATCCGGGAATAGCAAGCGGAATGATGGATGCGTCAAGGAAAGAAACCGCGAAGAGACCCGGCGCGCCGAGGCTGACCACCCAGTGAAAGGCGTCCTGCTTTCTCCCTTTCAGCCCCGCTGCGACAATTTCTGCAAACACGCTCACCCTCAGGTTAGAGACAGGTTTGCGGCCGGCAGGTGCTTGGGGCGCGAAAAGAGCCGCTTGCGGGCCCCAAGGCAAAACAAGAGAGGTTAGTCGTTGCCGGCTACTGCTCAGTGAGCTGGCTCAGCTGGTCTGTACGGCGATTCCACTCGGTCCCCATGTTGTCGTCCGTAATGAGCCGCGCCCCCTGCACCCACCTGAGGAGGCTGCTGCGTGACTCCACCATGGCGTTTGGACCATCTACGTTCCGTGCCCAGCCGATCAACTGATCCAGCCTGGCCCTGTCTGCGGCGTTGCGCATATCCAGGACCGGGCGGCCATCAATCTTGTAGCTGAGAAGAGCGGCGCGCCAGCGGACAGGATCGAGGACGATTGGCTGATCGCTGATGGCAATGAAGTTGGAAATGCGCAACGCGTATGGCGCTGATTCCGCTCCGGTGGCCATCGCGTCGCGCGACCAGGTGGTGTTGAAATACTCCACTCCGCCGGGGTTCAGATGTTGGCGCACGATTTCGACAAACTCCTTTGAGAGCAGAAGGGAGACATTGGCGCGCCAATTCCAGGTGGTGTTCATGAGGACCAAGTCGAAGCGGCGATCGGGATGGCTTACGAGCCACCGTCGCCCATCATCAATGACCAGGTGGATTCTTGGATTAGTCAGGAGGCTGCGCACGATCTCGTGCTTTTGAATAAGCGGCAAGTACCCGGGATTGATTTCGACGACGGTCAAGTCCTGGACGTCGGGATCGTTGGCGAGCACCTGTACCCAGGAACCGGTGGCCAGCCCGATTACGAGGACAGAGGCCGGCTTGCGGTTCATGCCGGCCACCGCGAAGGCGCGGAAGAGCATGTTTGTATCGTTGACCAGGTCCGTATTGAAGCGGCCGTCGTAGACACCGCCGCCGTACACAATGTCATCGTTTGCAACGGCGATGACGCCGCTCCGATTCTCCACCAGGTCAGTGAAGCGTGTGCCCGGCGTGTAAGAATCCCTCATTCTCAGCCGCTCGTACAGCCCTGAGAAGACCGGACCGGAGATGAGCGCAAGTAGCGCGCAACCGGCCAGACCGAGCAGGAAGCCACGGCGGAAAGTGACGCCGGCGAGCAGTGCAAGAGCCACGGCCACGGCAGCCTCAACGGCCAGCAGGAACACGCAGGTTGCGCGAGTAGACCAGAAATTGCCGATCACGAAGCCGACGAGAAAACTCCCCAGTGTGGACCCGATGATATTGCTGAGATAAAGCAGGCTGACGCGGGTTCCGCTATCGCGCTGCGGATCCACAAAGGCATGCGAGATGAGCGGAAAGGTAGAACCGGTGAGGGCAGCAGCAATAAAGACGAAGACGAATGTGGGCTCGTAATGACGCACCAGGACCACGCCGCGAGCCGCGAGCGGCGCCACCAGGAAAGCGGCAATAGAACCAACGAGGACTACGGTGGCTGCAGCCTTCAGCGTGGCCGCCAGATCATTCTCCAGTTTCTTTCGGCAGGCATCGCGCACCACCACCGAGCCATAGGCTACGCCTGCCAGATAGAACGCGAGCAACTCAGCAAAACAGGGTGCGGCGCCGGCGCTGGCAAAGGAATAGATCCGGTACCAGACGATCTCATAGCCGAGGGCCACAAAACCCACGGCGCCGGCCAAGAGCACGCCGAAAGCGAAACGCCCGGTCTGCCGGGGCTTTGCTTCTGCCGGCGCGAATCGAGCCATTGGCGCGGTGGCGCTGTGCCGCTGCAAGACGAGTGCCGTAGCGCCCACGAGCAGGTTGAGGACCGCAGAAAGGCGCACCGATCCGCTTTCACCGAGCAGATGCATCAGCAGGAAGGCGGCGGCGAGACAGGCAACGCTCGATCCCAGCGTGTTGACCGAATAGAGTATGCCCACGGATTCTCCGACATTGCCATTGCGGCGCACAAAGTGCTCCACCAGGAGCGGCAGAGTGCTTCCCATCAGCACCGTGGGCACCAACAGCAAGACGAAAGCGACGAGGCCGGTGACGGGCAGCGAGGCGCCGGCAGTAAACTCGCCCACGCGGTGGAAGATTGCGAGGCTTACGCTGCCGAACGCTCCGATTGCGATTTCAATGGCGCCGTACGCCAGCAGGAGCCGAACCCAGGTCTGGCGCGAAAGCCATCCGCCGGCCAGGCTGCCCAGCCCAAGACCAAGCATGAAGGCCGTGACCACCATGGTCACGGATTCAATGTTGACGCCATAGAGGGTAAACAAGGCCCTTTGCCAAACGATCTGGTAAATCAGAGCGGGAAACCCGGAAATAAAGAACAGCAGATAGTAAGGCCACAGGCCGGTCTCCGGACGCGCAGGAGGCTGCCCGGCGTCGGCGGTTGCCGTTACAGCCGATGGGTCCCTGACAAACTCATCCATTCTCACATCCTCCCCAGGTTCGGTTGGTGGCGCGTATTCCCAAAAGTAGTGCAGGCTGGTCCGTCCTGCACCTTCTATTCCACCCATGCGAACCCATCCAGTACCCTAATAGCGGATGGCTTCCCCTGAACCATTGCCTCGGCGCGGCCTGGAGTCCTTCGCCTCGAGCGACTTCCGCCGCTACCAGCTTGCCCGCGTGATGGTGATCCTGGGTGCGGAGGCGCAGGCTGTGGCCGTAGCGTGGCAGGTGTACGCCATGACGCATCGCGCGCTGGACCTGGGCTACACCGGCCTGGCGCTGTTTCTTCCCGGCCTGCTGTTCCTGCTGCCCGCCGGGCACGTGGCGGACCGCTTCGATCGCCGGCAGGTGATTCTGGTCTGCTATTCGCTCCAGGTGCTGTGCACCGCCGGCCTGCTGGCGCTTATTTTTTCCGGGTCGCACCGCGTGTTTCCCATTTACTGCGTGCTCTTTCTCGTGGGCACGGGCCGCTCGTTCTCCGGCCCGGCCAGTTCCGCCCTTATCCCGAACCTGGTCCCGGAAAAGCACTTTGTCAACGCGGTCACCTGGGGCGGCGCCATCTTCCAGTTCGCCAATACCAGCGGTCCGGCGCTGGGCGGCATCCTGTTCACCCTGCCGCTGGTGCGGATGTTTCCTGGCCATGTCTCGTCGCGCGACCTGGCCGGCGCGGGCATTGTTTACTGCTTCACCTTGATTTCCCTGGTCTGGTTCCTTGTCCTGATCGGCACGCTGAAGGTGCGCCCCGGCCGCATGGAGCACCGCGCGGCGTCATTGAAAGTGGTGCTGGCCGGTTTCCAGTACGTGCGCCACATGCCGATGCTGCTGGGCTCGTTCTCGCTGGACCTTTTTGTAGTGCTGCTGGGGGGCGCGGTGGCGCTCATGCCCATTTTTGCCCACGATATTCTGCATACCGGTCCGCGCGGCCTGGGCATGCTGCGCGCCGCTCCCGCAGTGGGAGCGCTGATCACGTCGCTGGTGCTGGCGCGCTTCCCGCTGGCACGCAAAGCGGGACCGCGGCTGTTCATTTCCGTTTCGATTTTCGGGGCTGCGACGGTTGTCTTTGGTCTCTCGCGCAATCTGGCACTTTCGCTGTGCAGCCTGGCCATCCTGGGCGCGGCAGACATGGTCAGTGTCATCATCCGCGGCTCGCTGCTGCAACTGGCCACCCCGCCGGAGATGCGCGGGCGGGTGTCCGCAGTCAACTCGCTCTTCATCGGCGCATCCAATGAGCTGGGCGAGTTTGAAAGCGGCCTTACTGCGCAGTGGTGGGGTGCGGTACGCGCCACCATCTATGGCGGTATCGGCTCGCTGGTTGTTTCCGGAGTTTGGGCCGTCTTCTTCCCCAGCCTCCGCCGCGCCGACGAGCTGACCTCGGCTGCTCTGCTGCGCAATGCACCGGTTCGGCAGGAGCCCGGGGCTGACGCCACGCTGCTGTAAGCAACATGCATCCCGTTTGGTAACCTGTGGCCCTTGTTTTGTATCGGAGACCCATGAGCAATTGGAAAAAGATCCTGATCCCATTCGTCGTAACGTTCGCCATTGGCGCCATTTACCTGCTGAATGTGTGGCATCATCGGCAGCAGCCTGGCGTCCAGCAGAATCAGCCCCAGCAGCAGCTTTCGGCCGACGATGTGGCCGTGGTGCGGATGGAGTTTCCGTCCCACTTTGACGACCTGAAGGATATGGAAGGCAAGAGCGTTTGGATGAAGAACGGCAACTCCATGCCTTACTACCCCTATGCAGGCGGGCGCGTGGAGTGGACCAAACCCCAGGGCCCGATTCCTCCGGCGCAGAAACTGGATGTGAAGAAGATTGTGAAAGCGGTGGCGCCGGCGCCGGTGCACGACAACATCGAGCATGGCGATCACCAGGCCATGGTGGTTTTTTCTCTGCCGGGCAGCGATGCGCTCTATGCCACGCCGGCGGGGTTCATGGACGGCCCGGTCGAGGAGCATTATTTCTCGGATTTGCTTTTCTACTTCGATGATCCGCACACCATCTACGACAACTGGCCCAAAGACGTGTGGGCAGCCATCGACGCACACCAGGTGAGGCCAGGCATGAGTGAACTCCAGACCCGCATGGCGATCGGCATGAAGGCAACGTACGACGCCCAGACGGAAGGTGACCGGACGGTGGATTACGACGTGAACGGAAAGCACATCAAGGTCGCCTATCAGAAAAACAAGGCTACCTCGATCCAGCAGCAATAGTTCCTGCATTGAGCCTGGGGCGGTGCTCCTATCAGCATGTCCTGGTAGGAAGGTGCGTGAATTGGAGGTCTTTCCTGGGCCGATCATGCACCGGCTGCCCGAGCACTCTAAGCGTTCCAGGCATCGACGGTGACAAACCGGTGTGTGGACCGGAGGCGCTCGACGAGAATTTCGGCGGCGCGGATGGACGGTCCCCGGTCGGCCCCCGGCATGCGGTGGCCACCATCGTGGAGAACGATATTAGCCGCGCGCCCACTCCGCTCGGCTGCCTCGACTTTAGCGATCAGCCGTTCGGCGATTCGCTCCGCAGAACGCTCCTCCCAATCGGTGGTCATCGCGTTCCACATTACGGGGGTCATGCCCAGGCCGCGCGCGGTCCGCAGAACGAAGGGCCGGCGCGCGCCCCAGGGAGGCCGGAAGAGCTTTACCGGCTTTCCAGTGATTTGCTCCAGGGCGTCGCGGGTGCGCTCAAGCTCCTCCCGAATCCTGGCGGCGGAAATGAGCGCCAGGTTGGGATGCGTCCAGGAATGGTTCCCGACGGCGTGGCCGCCGCCGGCAATGTCCCCCGTGAGCACCGGCTCTTCCGCGGCGAACTTGCCGACAAGGAAGAAAGTGGCTTTGATGTCGTGCCGCGCCAGAAGTTCCAGCAGGCGCGGCGTCCATGCGGGATTGGGTCCGTCATCGAAAGTAAGCGCGATCTCGCCGGGCCGCCTGGGGGCAATGAGCGTGGGTCCGAAGATCTGCGAGCCGGGCCACATGGCCGCAAACGCACACGCACCCGCCGCCAGCCCCAGCGCGGCAAGCCCGCCGAGGGCCTCGGCGATGACCTGTTCCGGTTCGAGAAGCATACTTGTTCAAGTCTGCGCCGTCGCGGGAGCCGCGCGCAAGAGTGCCCCAGAATTACGTGCTCATGGTATGGCGCCGTTTCGAGAGGCGCGTGATGCTCTCGCTGTTCTTGTACCGGTCGTGAGACAAGCGATTCTTTTCAACCAGGGCGCCGGTAGGACACACCTGAACGCATTTCCCGCATGCGGTGCAACCGGCGGCTGAACCCCAGGGGCCGGACAGGTCGCTCACGATCTGGGAGGCAACTCCGCGGTGGGCAACCTCCCACACGGCCGCCCCTTCAATCTCAGAACACACGCGAATGCAGCGCGTGCAGAGGATGCACCGGTTCGAATCAAATGTGTATCGGGGATGGGTCATGTCGACATGCAGAGCCGGCTGGGTGTGGGGGTAGCGCGCGTGCGAGATCCCCAACGACTGTGCCAGCGACTGCAATTCGCAGGAGCCACTGGACACACAGACGGAACAGACGTGGTTGCGCTCAGAGAGGAGCAATTCCACGATCATGCCGCGATACTTGCCAAGAGCGGGCGAATTTGTAATCAGCGACATTCCGTCCTGCAAGGGCGTGGTACAGGCGGGCACCATGCGCTGCGATCCGGCCAGCTCCACCATGCAGACGCGGCACGCGCCGGCAGGCTTGAGGCCTTCAAGATGGCACAAGGTGGGAATATGCCGGTTGTGCTCACGGGCCGCCTCCAGGATGGTCTGGCCCTCCCGGGCGGCGATCAGTTCGCCATCAATGCGCGCGGAGATGAGATTGAGTGGCACAGTTAACTCCTCATGTGGTGGGTGAGGCAGCTCTCAAGTCGCAGCGGAGGCATCTGCGGCACTCCTCCGCGGCCGCGGATTCAGAGAGACCGGCGACGACCTCCTGCTGGGAGCGGATGCGCGCCGAAGGCGGCAGAGTGCCGGCGCGATGGCGCTTGCTCAGGCTGGGCGCATCCGTCGCCGCGTGGTTCACATCAAGCTCAGGGAACAGGCTGGCCCAGCGCGACACGCCCATCAGGCGCTCATCGATGACGCGGGCGGCCTGCTTGCCTCCGGCCATGGCATTGGATACGTTGGATGCGCCGGTGATCACGTCGCCGCCGGCGAAGAATTCCTGCCGGCTGGTCTCCTGGGTCAGGCGATCGACAACCAGCGTGCCTTCGTCCTTAAGGGCAAGACCGGAGGCGCGACAGAAGTCGAGGTCGAAGGTTTCACCGACAGCGAGGATGACGGCGTCGCATTCAAACCGCTGCACTTCGTCAGTGGGGATGGGGCGGCGGCGTCCGGACTTGTCATATTCTCCAAGGCGTGTTTTGACCACTTCAAGGGCGCGGACGCGTCCGCCGGCGTCGCCCAGGATGCGATGTGGCGCGGCGAGGAACACGAAGCGGACACCTTCTTCTTGAGCGGCGTCGATTTCTTCCTCGATGGCGGGCATCTCCTTGCGTTCACGGCGGTAGAAGATGGTGGCGGAAGCGCCCTGGCGGAGGGCGGTGCGCGCGGAGTCAATGGCTGCGTTTCCTCCACCGATGATGGCGACCCGGCTGGCTTGCAGCTGCGCCTGGCCGGTGACGGCGGATTGCAGATACGGAAGAGCGGGCAGAACGCCTTTCAGTTCTGTGCCGGGCAGATAGAGCCATGACTCTTTCCAGGTGCCGATGGAAAGAAAAACCGCGTCGAAGCGGTCGGCGAGATCATTGAGCGAGACGTCTGTTCCCACGCGGGTGTTGCAGGCCATTTCGACGCCGAGGCGGCGAATGAGTTCAATTTCGCGGTGCAGCACGGACTTGGGCAGCCGGTACTCGGGGATGGCGTAACGCAACATGCCGCCGGGCTCGTCGTGGTCGTCGAAGAGGGTGACCTGGTTTCCCAGCAGCGCCAGGTAAAACGCAGCCGTAAGGCCGGTGGGGCCGGCGCCGGCCACTGCGACCTTGTGCCCGGTGGGCGGGAGCTTGCACGCCGCGACGCGCTGGGCCACGGCCTCAAAGCGATCGGAGTCGAAGACGGAGTCAGCGATGAAGCGGTGCGTTTGCCGGATGTTCACGACCTCATCGAAGGCCTGGCGGCGGCAGCGGTTTTCGCAGGGATGCTGGCAGACCCGCCCGGTGGATGCGGGGAGCGGGTTGTCGAGGATGACGGATACGAATGCATCTTCAAGCCGGCCTTCATGCAGGAGCTCGAGGAAGCGCGGAACGTTCATGCGCAGCGGACAACTGTTCTCGCACGGTGAAATGGCGAGTTCCTGGCAGACGCCGGCGCTGCAGCGATGGGCCAGTATATGGTCGTCGTATTCCTCGCGGAAGTGGCGCATGGTGGTCAGGACCGGATTGGGCGCGGACTGGCCGAGGCCGCAGAGGGAAGTCTCGCGAATCATGCGGCCGAGCTCCTCCAGCAGGGCGAGCTCGCGTTCGGTTCCGTTGCCGCGGGTGATGTCGTCCAGAATGTGCAAGGCTTTGTCCAGCCCGACGCGGC
>Ga0265338_10004558_pt1 | contig 18650 bp, 17 predicted proteins | sample 42126metaG_FD_193579 | JGI IMG/M metagenome (GOLD analysis project Ga0265338, IMG submission 193579) | Rhizosphere microbial communities from Carex aquatilis grown in University of Washington, Seatle, WA, United States - 4-21-26 metaG | ecosystem: Host-associated > Plants > Roots > Rhizosphere... | reverse complement strand
CAAGACATATTAAATATGCCCGAATTATCTTTCGGACAACACGTTAAATAGTCCTATTTATAATCAATTCAATTTTCGCCGGTGTGCGCGTATTTACTATCGGCCAGCCTCTTGCTAGGACTTTTTTACCTTACGCAAGACAGCGAGGACCACTGGCCTTTCACTCTGGGAAAGCATCAGTCGATAGATAAACCGCAAGCATTCTTTTTTGCAAGGAAAAACCGTGAAGTTCGCTTAAAAAATGTTCACGCTGACCGCTTTAGCGCTCGCGTGCTCCGCTGCTTCGGCTCAGCAGACGGCGTCTGTGGCCGTCACCGGAAACATCACGCCATCGGGATGTACCGCTTCACTCTCGAACAAGGGGAAGTTCGACCTAGGTGTGTTCTATGAAAATAGCCTCAGCAGCAGTGACAGTACAAACGTCGTCACCGACGGCACTAAGGCGACCTTTAACATTTTGTGTCCGGCCGCGGCCCAAGTGGCTTGGCGCATCAAAGATAATAGGCCCGCGAGCCAATACGGTCCCAGCAGCGACGCCTGGTTCGGGCTGGGTACAGATGATGACGGCCATCAGATCGGGGCATACGCCCTGTGGATGAGTCGGCCAACGCTCGACGGTGGCGCAGCATATGTACTGGAGTCAACGGACAATGGCTCCAATTGGTCGCCCATCCGTATAGCGAATATAAAGGACTCGCGACTGTACACCTATTCAAAGACGGGTAAGGGACCAGATAAAGGCTCGTCGTTCAACGTCGATATTAATCTCCTAGCTAGGATCGCACCGACAAGCCAACTGAATACTTCGAGCGTCACAGATATGGACGGTAGCGCCACGATCAGTTTCGTGTATCTGTAAGGTTCACCAGCAGTCGATGTTCGGCAGTATTGCCAAGCATAGAGTCAGTAATACACACTGATTCCATCGACAAGATAACGCCTCGACAAAATCGCGGCAGACATCCCACATAAAGCTGTCGAACGCTGTTTCTTGCTCTTGAAAATCGCCGGCGTTACCCGCTTCGATGGAAGCACACGCATCTCCACGGATACTCGCGCCCTTGGCGGGCTAGTGTTAGGGCCTGGGGGTGTTGGAAGCCGGCGCAGCGCACATCATTACCCCCTCATTGCTCAACGTCTGGCCGCGCTCGCCGCGTCTGGGATGGGCTATTCCTTCCCGTCATCGCATTCTTGAGGGGTTTTGAATTTTCGCACGAGCCGATGCGACTGCCCGATCAGGTAGTTATGCTCGGCGACGTCCATTTTCTGCAAACAGGCGCAGTGGGCGGGCGCACTTACGATCAACGGGGTAGGTTAAACGGTCCTAATTCTCTTCCAACCAACTTGCGCCGACATGTACACATTTATCATCGCGCAGCGTTTGGCGAAGGTACTAATCACCTTACGCAAGATGGCGAGGCTACCACCCTTTCACCATGGGAAGCATCAGTCGATAGTTAAATCGTAGTATTTTTTGCAAGGAAAGACCATGAAGTTAGCTTCAAAAATGTTCGCCCTGACCGCTTTGTCGGTCGCATGTTCCGCTGCTTCGGCTCAGCAGACGGCGCCTTTGACCGTCACCGGGAACATCACGCCGCCGGCATGTACGGCTTCAATGTCGAACGACGGTGCGTTCAAATACTCCGATATCGATGCGGTTTCGCTCAGCGACGCCAACACCGGTACAGTATTGCCAGCCTCCCCGGCCGCAACCTTTAACATTTCATGTCTGGGCGCGTCCCAGGTGGCCTGGGCCATCGTAGACAACCGATCGGACAGTCCCTACTTCACTAGCGACACCGGAATGTTTGGGCTGGGTAAAGACAAGGACGGCAATAAGATCGGTTCGTATTTGGTGAGAATGAATCAGCCGACTCTCGACGGTGCCAATGCATACGCAATGAGATCATCAGATGGTGGGAAGACCTGGGCTTATCTCGAACGTAATGGTTACGTTATGCGGCCAGGCACTAATTTGTATACCTATTCAAAAACCGGTAACTGGAATAGCTTGGATAAGGGCTCGGTGTTCAGCGCGAGCATGCTTGTTTATCCGACCATCGCACCGAAAGGTACTCTGAATACGTCGGACGAAATCGATCTGGACGGCAGCACCACGATTAATCTGAGCTACCTATAAGGTTCGCGGCAGTATCCCTAACGTCATAGAACTCCGCGTTTACACAGAAAGCGATTTACTCTAGCTAGTTTGATTCTCTGATAAGGATTAGAAATGAAGTTGATTCACAAAATTTTTGCCCTCACCACTCTGACCGTCGCGTCCTCCGCGGCCTTCGCTCAGACGGCACCCGCACCGATCAATTTGACGGTGACCGGCAAGATTGTGCCGGTCTCCTGCAACGTCACCATCGACGCCAACGGTGTCTTCAATTATCCCGATATTTCCGCGGGGATCTTGAACCAGAGCGCGCCCTACCAAATGGGCGCATTGGACAAGAACTTCACGATCAACTGCCCGTCGGCTGCGGCCAAGGTTGGTTTCAGCGTGATCGACAACCAAAATACGAGCGCAGCTTGGGCCACGCTCGATGTACCGGGCGTAACCGGCGCCAAGGCGTTCGGTTTGGGGATCGCGGGCGGCAAAAACATCGGTGCTTATGCATTGACGATGGACACCTTCGCGGTCGAAGGAGAAAACGGACAACTATTGTCGACCAATGATCCTGCCTCGGGGATTTGGGCTGTCAATACCGGCGTCACAGGGTTGGAGAATACCGTAGCCACCACTTACAACCTGGCCAAGGCTACTGATACTGATGCGATTCCGCACCCGTACCAGAACTACAGCGGCATCCTGCACGTGCAAGCCTCGATCAATAGCAAAGACGAACTGGCGGGTGCGTTGGATGACAATGTGGCACTCAATGGTAGCGCCACGATCAATTTGGTCTATCTGTAATCTTCACCAGCAGTTGATGTTCGGCGGAACATTGTCGATCATTGAATTAGGACTACAAATTGATTAACCGAGTGAGCGCGGTTGGCTTACTCGGTCATCTCTTTGCTATTCGTGGACGCAACGTGACTCGCACACTTGCCGTCATAGTCCACTCTTTCGGCCAATGTCCCCCAAGGCATTCGAATTTTCTGAACGCTTCAGTCGCCCGATGCGAGCGGCGTGCAAAAATGACAATCGGCCGCTTAGTTAGCCGCGAATATCGCTCAGTCTCGCTAGCGGATATTTGCCTATCCCCAATTTTTTTGTAGGGTTTTTATGAAGCACGCTTATCGTATTGTGATTATGGCTCTGGCCTGTGCCGCTTCCGTCGCGCATGCCACCGGAGTGGTACCCGAAACGTCTGTTGTGATTGTCAATGAGGCGGACGGGGAAGGTTCGATCAATGTTAAAAACACCGATCCCGGGCCGGTGCTGTTGTACAGCTCGCTGAAAGATTTGCCTGAAGACCCGGCTCACCTGCTGATCGTGACACCGCCGGTAGCACGAGTGGATGGCGGCAAATCGCAACTAGTACGTTTCATTATGGATAACGCCGAACCGCTCAAGACCGAGCGATTCAAGCGCATCATCTTCGAAGGCATCCCAAGCACGGAAAAAGGCAAGAACAAGGTCCAGGTAACGATCCGCCAGGATCTGCCAGTGATTATTCACCCGCGCAACCTCGATTCCAACCGTGAACCTTGGACCTTGCTGAAGTGGTCACGGGCAAAGGACAAGCTAACGGTGAGCAACGACAGCGCGTATGTCGTGCGCCTCGATCAGAAGATTCAATTGCAGCCTAGCGGCACCAAACTTCAGTTAGCCAGGACCTATATTTTGCCAGGCGAGCATATCGAAATACCGGTCAAGGACGATAGCGCACTCGCGGCTGCAACGCAGGTACGCCTGTTTCCCGCCACGGTCTATGGCTATGCCGTAGCCAGCTACGATGCGCCGCTCGTCGCCGCTTCGCCTGCATTGTAATCGGATCATTTCGAGTGACTGCAATGACACACACCGCGCACCGACGCAAAGCCACAGGCTTGGCCGCGCCATTGGAGAGTCGCCACTTAAGACGCAACGTGATCGCCACTGCGATCACGCTATTGGTGACACAAGGAACATTTGCGGCCCAGGCCACTGAGCACAACGTGGGGTTGCCTGCGTTTGGCACATCTGATTTAGAGACTGGCCAAAGTGTGTCGCAGGCGCCAAGCTTGGATCCATCTCCATCGGTTTTATCCCCCTTGGATATATCTCCGTCGGAGCTCGCTAGTGCACCGAGTTACCGGGAACGGCCTATGCCCATCGGCGCTTGGGTTGCTCCCTCCATGGAGGACGGCAACGCGCGCGTGGTGTTTCCTGAGGTGCAGCGGGCACCCGTCGCAGCCGCATCGGAAAACTCCGCTTCCACAAAACCCGAGCTGCTAGCGTCAGTCGACGAATCAGTCGCGCCCTCGGCGAAAACTGTTGACACGGGACTGGAGCCATCCGCATCAGTCGACGAACCGGCTGCACCCTCAGTCAATACGGTCGATACGAAACCGGAACTGCTGGCGTCGGTCGATGAACCGCCCGCGCCTTCAGCCAATACCGTCGAGCTGGCCATGTTGGATTCCAAACCGGGCGCCGGCGCGAAAGGACACGCGCAGGATCTGCAACTGGCCTCGTTTGACGAGAATATGCTTAGGGAGCGCGGCCTCGACCCGAAGCTGGCTGAATATTTCCGCGAAGCACCGCATTTTAGTGCTGGCGTCACACCAGTAACACTCAAGGTCAACGGGATACGCAAGGGCTCGGTCAACGCGCGTTTTGATGAGCGCGGCCGCCTATGCGTGGATGCCGATCTGCTTGAGCGCGGCGGCCTCGTGGTACCCGAGGCCTTACGTGCCCAGCGTGCTCACGATGCGCAAACCGCATCGACCGATATCGCCTGTTACGACTACAGCTTGGCTTTTCCTCAGACCATCGTCGCCCTATCGCCGAGCGACAACGCGGTCGAACTCATTGTGCCCTCGCAAGCGCTCAGCGCCCCGGAGGCTAAAATCGAGGGTTACACACAAGGGGGCACGGCAGCGCTGCTCAACTATGATTTGATGGGCGTGGATAGCACCGGGAGCAACAGCTCGAGCCGCTTTACGCAGGCGTCGACAGAAGTCGGTTTTAATACTGCGGACTGGCTGTTCCGTAGCCGCCAACTCTACACCTCGCTGAACGGCAAATCGCAGTGGGCTCATCTGTACGCCTACGCTCAACACACCTTTGTCGATCGCAAGGAAGTTTTTCAGATTGGTGAGATCAATCTCAACAGCACCAATTTCCCGGTCGGCGCGCTCTACGGCGTGCAACTGTTTCCCGAGCAGGCGCTTGCGACGCCAGCCGGTTCCGGTGCTGTCGTGCAAGGCATCGCCCAAACCCAGGCTCGGGTGGAGGTCCGCCAACTCGGCTCGCTGGTCTTCTCGACCCTCGTGCCGCCTGGACCGTTCACGCTGGACAACCTGCCGATCCAGAGCAGCAACGCCAATCTTGACGTTACGGTGATCGAGGCAAATGGTTCGCGGCGTCAGTTTACGGTGCCTGCCGGCTCGTTCATGCATGCCGGCTTGGGCGCGCCCCAAGGCTTCTCCGCTGCATTCGGTAAGCTGCAGAACGTAGGCGGCGCGCGGGGTGAGCAAGCCCCATGGCTGGCGACGATAAGCAACGGCCTGGCGCTAAGCCCTAACGCTAATCTGACGACCGGTGCACTCGTATCTTCGCCCTACCAAGCGCTCTCGCTGGGTGTCGATTTTGCGCCGTCGCCGAGCACCCGCATCAATAACGATCTGCTCGTTTCGCATGCCCGGGGCGGTTTGCAAGGCGTGCAAGACCGTGTCGCGATGAATGCGCAATTGCCGGCCGGTTTTTCGGCCAACCTGTCCGCCACTGGCCAAACCCCCGGCTTTCGAGACCTCACCGATGTGGTACAAGCCACGGCCTCGAGCCGCGTGCGTACCGAGTATTCGGCTGGACTCTCCTGGGGTAACAAAGACCTCGGTAGCTTTAGCGCAGCCTACACTCGCTCAACGCCATTCGCCAGCAATACAGTGCAGCGCGTGATCGGTTCGTGGGGTCGCTCGTTCAAGCATTTCTCCGCATCGCTGAACGTCGAGCATGCGATGGGCAGTAACGGCAGCCAGTTCGCAGAAAACCAGATCTACGCGAATCTGTCGATTCCGCTGGGTCGGCGCAGTGTCAGTGCCTACGTCAACACCTCCGGTAACGACACGCGCATCGGTACGAGCTACTCCGAGCACGTCAACGATGAGCTCAATTATGGCCTGACAGCAGAGACGGACGCCACCAATCATACGGTAGTGACCAGCGCGAACGTGAATTTGACGCCACGCTATACGCAACTCGCTTTGAATGCCGGCCGCTACGGCGCCAACAACATGCAATATTCCGCCCACGTGATAGGCGGTGTTGTGGCCCACGACCAGGGCGTGACGCTCTCTCCTTACCCGATCCGCGATACATTCGGCGTGGTGCAGGTAGGCGATATCTCCGGGGTCAAGGTCGAAACGCCGAGTGGCCCGACATGGACCGATCATTGGGGACGCGCGATTATTGCCTCGATGCCCGAATATTCCGACTCGCGCATCCAAGTGGCCACCAAGAGCTTGCCGCGCAATGTTGATATCAAAAACGGTGTGCAGATCGTCGATGCAGGTCATGGCTCGGTCAATCATATTGATTTCGGTATCGTCAAAACCCGCCGGATGTTGATGACCACGACGCGACCCAACGGTCAGGCGTTACCCAAAGGCTCGACCGTTCTTGATGACGCTAACCAATTCGTCACCACGATAGGGGACGGGGGCACCGCGTTCGTCTCGAATCCAAGCATAAAGCCCAATCTGCATGTAACGCTGGCCGATGGCAGTAGCTGCCAGTTGCAGTACAGCTTGCCCGAGAAGGCGAGTGTGCGCTTTTACGACAAGGTCGGTGCGATGTGCATCGCCCCGGATACACAGACCGGTGCAAACCTGAACTAAGACCCTTGAGCATTGCTTGAGCATTACTTGCGTGTTTTGCGCAACCGAGGAAACAAGCGAAATGATTGATATTCGAATGAGTCGATGTGGCTTGACCAAAAGCATAACGTCCCTACTCTTGGTGATGGGCATGCAAGCGGTCAGTGCTGCGCCGGCGAACAACTGCCAACTGTTGCTGGGCGACAGCCAGATTGACTACGGTACGGTGACGCGTTCTGCACTGAACCCACTGACAAAATACCCGCGCTACCTGTCATTTGGCAAACGGGTGGTGACGGCGACGGCGGTGTGCGCGACACCGACCCGGATGTCGCTATTTTTTAGGGGATCGGCAAGCCCGAACAATCTGTTTCGCTTCGGAGAACACAACGGCTTTGTGGTGCACGCGATGCAGGCTCAATTAGACAACCGCCCTGTGCAACTGGCGCCGCTCGCCGCACCGGGTCAGCCCGCTGGCGCAGGAGGCGCAAGCGTCACGCTAATGCCTGGACAAGGAGTGACAGTCGCAACCAGCGATGGCGGTATCGGCCGGCAGTTGTCGCTGCAGTTGGAGGTGGAAGCCTATCTCTCGGACAGCACAGCACACGTCACGGCGGCTCAAACGTTTGAAGGGAGTACCAGCATCGAATTGCACGCCGAGTGAGCATTCCGGCATGTGCTCATTGATTACAGTTCGCGCTCCTTCCGGCTACAAGCCGGAAGGAGCGGTCAGCCCAAGCTAGTTACCCTTAAGCCTGAACAGCAGCCAACACAGCATTGAGCGTCTTGCTCGGTCGCATCACCAGTTCCAGCTTCTCGAAGTCGGGCTTGTAGTAGCCACCGATATCTGCCGGCTTACCTTGCACAGCCGCCAACTCGGCTACGATAGCCTGCTCGTTGTCGGTCAGCTTCTTGGCCAGCGGCGCGAACAACGCCGCCAGGGCTGCGTCGTCCTTCTGAGCTACCAATTCCTGCGCCCAATACAAGGCCAGGTAGAACTGGCTGCCGCGGTTGTCCAATTGCCCAGTCTTGGGCGACGGGTTCTTGTTGTTCTCCAGCAGCTTGCCCGTTGCGGCATCCAGCGTCTTGGCCAGGACCTTGGCTTTGCCGTTGCCTGTCTTGATGCCCAGTTCTTCCAGCGACACGGCCAACGCCAGGAATTCTCCCAACGAATCCCAACGCAGATGGTTTTCTTCCACCAGTTGCTTGACGTGCTTCGGAGCCGAACCACCTGCACCGGTTTCGTACATGCCGCCACCAGCCATTAGCGGAACAATAGAAAGCATCTTGGCGCTAGTACCCAGTTCCATGATCGGGAACAGGTCAGTCAGGTAGTCGCGCAGAATATTGCCAGTCACCGAAATCGTATCCAGACCACGGATAACACGCTCCAACGTATAACGCATCGCACGCACTTGCGACATGATCTGGATGTCCAGACCCTTGGTGTCGTAGTCCTTGAGGTAAGCCTCGACCTTCTTGATCAGCTCAGCTTCGTGCGGACGATACGGGTCCAGCCAGAAAATCGCCGGCATACCGGAGTTGCGTGCGCGGGTAACGGCCAGCTTGACCCAGTCGCGGATCGGCGCGTCCTTGACCTGGCACATACGCCAAATGTCGCCCTCTTCCACGTTCTGCACCAGCAGCACTTCGCCGGTAGCAATATCGACGATGCGGGCTTCGCCCGCCTCCGTCACTTCAAAAGTCTTGTCGTGCGAGCCGTACTCTTCAGCCTGCTGGGCCATCAAACCGACGTTGGGCACAGTGCCCATGGTGACCGGGTCGAAGTTGCCGTTGGTTTTGCAGAAGTTGATCACTTCCTGGTAGATGCGGGCAAACGTGCTCTCCGGGATCACGGCCTTGGTGTCTTTCGGACGGCCGTCGGCGCCCCACATCTTGCCGCCGATACGAATCATGGCCGGCATCGAAGCGTCCACGATCACGTCGTTCGGCGCGTGCAGGTTGGAGATGCCCTTGGCAGAATCCACCATCGCCAGTTCCGGACGATGCTCGTGGCAAGCATGCATGTCGCGGATGATTTCTTCACGCTGCGAAGTCGGCAGCGCTTCGATCTTGTCGTACAGATTGACCAAGCCGTTGTTGACGTTCACGCCCAGCTCATCGAACAGCTTGCCGTGCTTAGCGAAAGCGTCCTTGTAGAAAATCCTCACCGCGTGGCCGAAGACGATCGGGTGCGAGATCTTCATCATCGTAGCCTTCACGTGCAGCGACAGCATCACGCCGGTCTCGCGAGCATCTTCCATTTGTTCTTCATAGAACTCGCACAGCGCCTTCTTGCTCATGAACATGCTGTCGATGATCTCGCCAGCCAGCAGCGACACCTTGGGCTTGAGGACGATGGTCTTGCCGCTCTTGGTGAGCAGTTCCATCTTCACGTCGCGCGCTTTGTCGACGGTCATCGACTTTTCGCCGTGGTAGAAATCGCCATGCTTCATGTGCGCCACGTGGGTGCGTGAAGCCATGCTCCACTTGCCCATGCTGTGCGGGTTCTTGCGCGCGTAGTTCTTCACGGCGGCGGGTGCGCGGCGATCCGAGTTGCCTTCACGCAGCACCGGATTGACGGCGCTGCCCAGACACTTGGAATACCGCTGGCGAATCGCCTTCTCAGCGTCGGTCTTCGGCTCTTCAGGAAAATCCGGCAGCTTGTAGCCCTTGCTCTGGAGCTCCTTGATCGCCCCAACCAGTTGATGCTGGGACGCGCTGATATTGGGCAGCTTGATAATGTTGGTGTCGGGCAGCAGGGTCAGACGGCCGAGTTCGGCCAGGTCGTCCGGCACGCGTTGCGCCTCGGTCAGGAATTCGGGGAACTCGCCCAGGATGCGGCCGGCCAGCGAAATGTCGCTGGTGGTCACGTTCACGCCTGCCGGCGCGGTAAAGGCGCGGATGATAGGCAGGAAGGCGCCGGTGGCTAGCAGCGGAGCTTCGTCGGTCAGGGTGTAGATGATGGTGGGTTGCTGGCTGCTCATTGCGTATCTCTAGATGAAGAAATAGGTTGGGGACGCCGCCGGCTGTGTTACGCACCGGCAGTAACTAGCGAATTTTGCCTGATTTTGCTTCCGGGGGTGATCGATCGCGCCAGTCCTGGTCGGGGAGTTGCAGCGGGAGGGGCGTGCCGGCTTGTACTGTCGAAGCACAACCGTGAGCGGAGAAATTAGAGTCGGCAAATGACGAAACTTCGACGAAACCTAGACGAAATCGATTAACCGACTGATTTTTCATTTGCAAATGTAAGGAAACTTCCGCCGAGGGCTGCGACGGAATTATACCTTGCAAGCATTAATTAACGAGATATTAGCTTCTGCCGGTTTTGCGCTAGCCCGGCTGAGCGTTTGCGCAACGGTCCGATGGCCGCAACACCGCCGGTTGCGTCACTGGTTGCAACACTGGTTGCAACCCGACTGTTACATATGACTTACATATCGTTGCGTTGAAGCCGCGGCTAGACATCGACGAAACCACTGCGGATCTGATTCTTGCCTGGCGAGGGAATACCGATGATCCAGCATACGATGTTGCGATCAGGCATGTGACCGGGGCGTTGGAAGACCCCGCCTGGCTCGCTTAAGGTACGCCCGCGCGGGCCCTGAGTCGACGTACGCGCTGCGCCGCCCTCGCCGATCAGGCGCTACCGGACAACCGCGCGCTCAATGGCATTGAATTTTTCTTCGAGCATATCCACCGTCGTGTAGCCTTCGGCGATTCGATGAAGTTGGCCATCCAGTTCATAAAACAGCGCCGGAAACCCGGAAACGCTAAGCATGCCCACCATCTTGAAATCGGCCTGCGTGGCGGCGATCGCCTGTTGAGATGCCCAGACATCATGGAACTGTTTCGCACCGGCAGCAAATCCAATCTGACCGAGCGCGGCGGATCCTATCTCGGCAAGTACCTCGCCATCGGTTGTATTGCGACCCTCTGCATAAAACGCGTGTTGCAGCGCCCGGAAAACTGAAAGAAGATCCGCGTTCGGCGCCAGCATGCGAGCGGCGACGACAGCTCGGCAAACGGGCTCCGTGTCGTAGACGAAATTTTTGAGAGCACCGAACGCATCCCGATCGAACGGCAGACCGCTTGCCTGAGCCACCCGCGTCCAATGTTGCAGCCTGAAACGCTTGCCGGCGTCGTCGAGCACGTCAGTTGCTCCTGCTCGAACGCCACCCACCACGATTTCCAACGACAGGTCCGGCACCCGTTTTACGAACGCCGAGAGTTCCTTCCCGAAGCCATAACACCAGGAGCACATAGGGTCACCGACATAAATCAATTTCATTGCTTTTACTCCGAACGAAAGCCAAATAAGTGAGACGTCGACCTCGTGCGTTCGGTGGCAGGCGCGGATGCTTACCCGCTTTTGTACGGTCGATCCGCCATCCGCCCACGACAACACAAGCCCGCGTGTCTTCGATGGGGTGGACTATAGGATCTTCCCACCGGCGGATAAATCTCTTATCTGGAAATCACTTGTTACACCGGGTAAGGTGTGTCGAAATTGGCTTGGGAACAGGGAGAAAGCGACGACGTCCGCGAACGGGACATGCTCCCATGACGAAACCGGCCCGGCGGACCGAGGCGCCGAGCGCGCAGATACGCGTCAGTTGCTCGCGCGAACAAACAGACAGGTTGCCGGAAAGTCTTCGGAAGGTGTTTTTCGACGCTCAGCTCAGTCGAGGACTAAGCATCGAAGAACGGCAATGAGCCTGAACGGGGCAAGAAGCTCCAGGGCGAAACCGCGCAATCGTTGCATCGAACTATAGACAACACTGCGCCAACTTCTCTTCCTCCCAAAACTGCATCAGCCCGGCACGTAACCGATCCGCCTCGGCCTTGCCGCGGCTTTTCTCGACCTCATTGAGGTACATGCGGCGTTGCTCAGAGGGCCGCTGCGCGATATCCCAAACTTCGCGGGAATGGCACTGCAGGTTGCGGTCGGTCGTCATACTTGCTCCGGATTCTGGCGGTTCATTGCTAGTAGGCTGACTAGCGAGTTGATCATCGTTGGAGTTGATCATCGTTGCAGGTGACCATACGCCCCCCGCACTAACAATGTACCTACGCCAATATAGTCCCGCAATCGGGCCGCAAGTTTCGTGCAAAGTGTTGCGAAATATATCAATCGCACAGACCTGCGGGCGACGCTCGTCCCTCCGATCACGCCCCTTTAGCCGTCACATCCCTGGACCAGGCTGCATGCCTTTGCCAGGCCATGGCAGGCCATCGCAAGCCACGGTAGACCAAAAATTGAAATAGAGAAAACTACCTGTCTGTGCCATGAATCAGACCCTTCATCCGATGCCTATCAATTAATCACCGAAACATCGAAACCCTCAGTTGGAAATATGGCACCGTATGGAAACTGGGCGCATTGACGAAAATCCGGACATAAGAAATTCATGGGGACAATCTAGTGCTTAAGCAACTACCCATCCTCTTTCGAGCCATTGCGTTCGTGGCCATCGTCTGCGTCACCCTGGTCGCAATCGACAGCTGGCGCAGCTGGAACGCCCGCTCGATCCAATTGCAGGAGATGGACGTCGCCACGTCGAATCTGGCGAATGCGATGGCGCAACAAGCCGACGACACGATCAAAGAAGCGGACACGACCTTGGTCGGCATCGTGGAGCGCGTCGAATATGAGGGTATCAATCCGGCAACCGTAGCGCGGCTGCACAGGCTGTTGGTGACACGAACGACGGAGCTACCGCAACTCAACGGTTTATTCGTCTACGACGAGAACGGCCGGTGGATTGCAGATTCCCAGCCCACCTTGGCGACCAATTTCAATAACGCCGATCGAGAATATTTCGCGTTCCATCGCAATCATGTTGAACTGGGCCCGCACATTGGCGCGCCGGTGAGAAGCCGATCGACCGGGAAGTGGATCATTCCGGTATCCCGGCGCATCAACCGTGCGGACGGCAGCTTTGGCGGAGTAGCGCTGGCGACGATCGACCTCGATTTTTTCAAGACCTTCTACGATAGCCTGCACATCGGCCACGCAGGCGCGGTTGCGCTGGTTTCCGAAAGCGGGGTCATGATGGTCCGCCGCCCGTTCAGCGATAGTCTGGTCGGCAAAAGTGTGGCGACTACCGAGCTCTTCCGCGTTTATGCTTCGCAAGGACCCGTCGGAACGGCCACCATCACGTCGGCGCAAGATGGCGTGACCCGATTGAACAGCTATCGTCGATTGAAGAATTACCCGTTGTTCGTAGCAGCCGCGCTTTCCAAGAACGAGATCCTGGCTGAGTGGTGGCGCGATACGCTCTGGCATACGAGCGGCGTGATTTGTCTCGCGATGGCCGTGGCGCTCTTTGGATGGCGTCTTGTCAAACAGATCGAGTTGCGCAATAAAGCCGAGGCGGAGATGGAGCGTGCTCGGGATGCTTTGCAGAGCCTGAACCAGACGCTCAAGAAGCTTGCCATGCAAGACGGCCTCACGGGGCTGGCAAACCGTCGGCAATTTGATGTAACGCTGGGCAACGAGTTCGCCCGTGCGATACGCACCGCCAGCACGCTGGCTTTGATCATGCTCGATGTGGATTGCTTCAAGCAATATAACGACATCTACGGCCATGCTGCGGGCGACGAGTGCTTGCGCACGATCAGCCGCACGATCAGGGATTTGATACCGCATCGCCCAGGAGATCTTGTCGCCCGTTACGGCGGTGAGGAAATCGCGGTATTGCTGCCGAATACCGATGTGGCCGGCGCTCTTGTGGTCGCGGAAAAAATCCGTGACGCCATCCGCAATCTGGCCATCGAGCACACGGGCAACTCAGCCGGTTTTGTCACGCTGAGTGCAGGTGTGGACGCGCTCGTCCCGATTCGAGGATCGGATGAACCTACCGGGTTAATTCAGGCGGCGGACAAGGCCCTGTACTCGGCAAAAGCGGCGGGACGCAATCGCGTATGTACGAGTGTCCAATATGCCGCTTATCCGTAGGTGTGCCGGCGAGCCAAGCCGACGCCCGCCATGACAGCCTTCGCGCAAACCTCTGGCCCATTCAACTTATAGAAACTGGCTCACTCGGCTGGTCCAGATATAGCGATAGGATTCGGAAAACATAATTTTCCGACCAATCGCGACGAATGCCTCACCACTCCCGTCGTTTGCTCGTGCTTTCAATACGGCGCTGCTTGCGGTCGAGCCATTGGGCGAGACCGTGGTGCGTCTGCGACTCGCGCCAGAGTCCGGTCGCTCGACGAGCTATCGGGAAGGCCAATTCCTCACGGTCGAATTGCCCGATGGCGGCCTGCGCTCCTATTCGATGGCGGCACCGGTCCGCGACGACGGCGCGCTGGAATTGCATATCCGCTTGTATCCCAACGGCAAATTTTCGTCGCTGCTGCGCGACCGGCTTGGCGCTGGCGATAAGCTCAAAGTCCATGGACCATTCGGCGACTGCACATGGCAGGCGCCCGCTTCGACTCAAACCCCCGTGCTGATGCTGGCCACCGGCACCGGCATTGCACCCCTCAATGCATTGCTCGAGGCGGCGCTGCGCGCGGGCTGTGCAAATCCCATCTGGGTGTACTGGGGCGGCCTTAAAGCCGATGACTTTTATCTGGCATCACATTTCAATACGCTGACAAGATGGCATCGTAACGTGCGGTTTATCCCTGTCGTCGCGCCCGACGGAGACCCTCGCTGGACAGGCAAGCGGGGATACGTCCAGGACATCGCTGCGCGCCACGTCCCAACTGCCTCAGTTTTTCCGAACTGCTCGTCCAAGCCATCGCATTGATTTCACCGACAATGACAGCGGCCTTGATCATCCCCGTTGAATGGTCAGAGGAAGGCATGCGACGCTGTCGTGCAGACTAGGGACCGGCGCGATTATGCGCACGGCGGCGAGTCGGCGTTCTTGCCGCTGCCTGAGAGTCTCCTCATAATGCAGCAGTCGGCCTCGGGCGACGAAGCCGCGAATGCGGTCAACATGGACAACCTGGGGTTCAGGATGAGTAGCTCGGCAACGATCGATATTCCCTTGGTCCAACGTGTCGCCGACATGCTGATCGAGCGGCGGCAAACGCTTGCCGTCTGCGAGTCGTCGACAGGAGGGCTGATTTCGGCCGCCCTGTTGTCGGTGCCTGGCGCCTCCCGGTTCTTCGTGGGTGGCGGCGTCATTTACACCGCTAAAGCGCGCGAGGCGCTGTTGGGTATCTCCCCTTCGATGGTAAGCGGGATGCGGTCTGCAACGCTGGAGATGGCACAACTGCTGGCGGCAACAGTGCAAACACGTCTGGGCGCTGATTGGGGGCTGGCCGAGACGGGCGCGGCCGGCCCTGCCGGCAACCGCTATGGCGACGCGGCCGGACACTGCTGCCTTGCGATCGCGGGCCCGCAGAAGATTGGCCGCGTGCTTGAAACCGGCGGCAGCGGGCGGATGGAAAACATGGTGGTGTTTGCCAACGCTGCTCTGATCCTGCTCGAGCAAGCTCTGACCGCCCCATGATCCAGGGCCGCTGGCGATGCACTAGCCGATAACCGACACGTCAACGCCCCCCCGCCAGGATCGCGTCTAGTGCCCAACCAAACCTTCCTGCTTCATCCACAGCAGGGTGTCGGTAAGCAACGCGTCCAGAGGCGTTTCAACGTAACCCAACTCGCGCTTCGCCTTGGCTGAATCCACACGCAGCGTTGCGCAGACCAGCGTTGCACTCTCGGGCGTTACGTCGGGTTCCTTGCCGGTCACTCCCGACCATGAGCCGGCAAGGCGCGCGTACGTCATGAACACCCAGGCCGGCATGGCATTGCGAGGTGTACGCTTGCCCAATGCGGCGCCCACGCGGTGCACGAAGTCGACAAAGCTCGCCTGTTCGCCACCGACCAGGTAGGTCTCGCCGAACCTGCGCTGTTGCCAAGCACGTACCTGCGCACGGGCGATCTCCCGCACGTCGGCGAATGAACCGATGCCGGGCGGAATGCCCGGCAGCTTCTCGCGGTCTACCAGCATGATCAGGCGCGCCCAATTGCGATGATCGCCCGGACCCAGAATGTGCGAGGGATTGAAGACTATCCACGGCATGCTGGAACGCCGCACCGCTTGTTCGCCCAGGAACTTGGTGCGCTCGTAATTGATCCAGCTTTCGGCACCACGTTGCGGCACGGACTCGTTCAGCGTGCCATGCACGAGATGCGAGTAGGCCGAAACCGACGACGTGTGCACAAAGGCCTGCACGCCCACCGACTGGGCCGCTTGCAGCAGGTTTTCGGTTCCTTGCACGTTGGTCGCCGTCTGCGCTGCGGCTTGCTGGCGCCACATGCTGGTGCTGGCCGCCGCGTGAAACACCGCGTCGCAACCGGTCTGTGCTGCCTGCAAAGAGCCAAGGTCAGCCAGGTCGGCACGGACCGGAATGCCGCCCAGACGGGTGATCGCCTCATCCGACTGCGCACCGCGCGACAATGCCCGCACCTCGAAGCCGGCCACGCGCAACTCGCGCAATAAATGCCCGCCCAGGAATCCGCTTGCGCCGGTCAAGAAGACAGTTGCCCTGTTCGTCATGGGTTCGCCGCTATTAATCATCGACGGCGCTTCGCTGCGAGGACACGTCGGGAGGGCACAACACTGCCCGCTCTACGCGGCTTCGGCTCGACACCCACGCGTGGGTCGCGTGCGAGCACGAGTGCCGTGATTCTCTGCGCGATGGTTTCAAACGTCGGATCGTCTTGCGATACATAGAGCCATTTCCCCAGCACCGGATGCGGTTGCAAAGCGGGCATTTCATCAATGAGCGCAGCGTGGCGCTCTTTCGATGTGCACACCAGCAAGCCATTCCACGGTTCGTCGCGATCGGCTGCGACCAGACACAAAAGGCCGTCGATATATGCGGCATCGCAGCCGAACATCCGCTTGCAAATGTAGGTTGAGTCGCGCTCGAATGCTTCGAAGATCCAGACGAGCGAGTTGAGGATGGAAGAAGGCATCGTCGTGAAGTCCCTGGCCAACCTTACTTTCGTGTGCGACAGATTTCGCACGCGGTCGCAGCATGAAAGACTGAGTACGCTGCTCGACGACATGCGTTTCGAAGTCTCGCCGGGCAAATCACTGCTGCAGACACTGCTCGATCGCGGCGTGAACGTCCAGCACGGTTGCAAGCAAGGCTTGTGCGGTGCGTGCAAGACGCGCGTGCTGGATGGCCAGCCCGATCATCGCGACGCGGTGCTCAGCGCCAGCAACGATGTCATGTGCGTTTGCGTATCGGGATGCGAGCGTGACACGCTAGTGCTGGATCTGTGACGAGAACGTTCAGCGGGTGGCGCGCTGCACGGATTTCCCCGATTACGCCGCAACGGGCTCGATCCAAGCGAAATCGTCCTCGCTGTGAGTCACTTCCCAGATGTCATGGGCAGTCTGCATGCGAAGCAACGTCGCGGCGTCTGCGCCGACCAACTTCTCAAGCTTCATCGCATTCTCAACGCTAAGGCGAAGCTTTCCATTGAACAGCAGCGAAATCGTGTTACGCGACACGTGAATTCTTTCCGCGACTTCTGCTTGCGACAACCCGATTTCGGGAAACACCACCTCACGCAAAAAGACGCCAGGATGTGTCGGCTTGCGGTTCTTTGGCTTCATCAGTGGTAATCCTCCAGATTCACGGCTTCAAAACCCCCACCGCTAAATTCAAAAACAATGCGCCAGTTACCGGACACGGATATGCTGTATTGGTGCTTCCGGTTGCCTTTTAGCCGGTGGAACCCCGTGCCCGGCATCGCCAAATCATCAGGCTTGTCTGCGGCCTCCATCAAGTCCAGCAGCATTAGGATTTTCGACTCCCTCGCTTTTGGCACACCCACCGCATCTCCCGCGTGATAAAGCTTTTCAAGGGCCTTACTTTTGAACGTCTTTATCATAAACTTCAATGTAATATATTGGTGTGCGAGCGTCAAGTTTTACAGTGCATCGCCTGACGCCGGCTGGGCGGCGGTACCGGCCGGCCACATCATTTTCACCGAAACACGCCAACCGCCTCAACCAGTCTTTTCGCCTGGTCATCCAAGCTTTGCGAAGCTGCCGTGCACTGCTCAACCAACGCCGCGTTTTGTTGCGTGACTTGATCGAGGTGGCCGATCGCCAATCCCACCTGTGCGATCCCTGCACTTTGCTCAGTTGTCGCGGAACTGATCTCCACAATAAGGTTCGACACCCGCTCCACCTGTTGGACGATATCGTCCATCGTTTTGCCCGCGTCAGCGACGCGTTTGGAACCCGACTCGACACTGACGGCACTCACATCGATCAGACCTTTGATCTCCTTGGCGGCATCGGCGCTGCGCCGCGCCAGGTTGCGTACTTCGCCAGCGACTACCGCGAAACCACGCCCTTGTTCACCGGCACGGGCCGCTTCCACTGCTGCGTTGAGCGCCAAAATGTTGGTTTGAAACGCGATGCCGTCGATCACGCCAATGATGTTTGCGATCTTTTCCGAGCTACGAGTGATCTCGTGCATCGTGCTTGCGACCTCCAGGACTGCCCTTCCCCCGCGGGCTGCCGCGTCGCTCGCCAAACCCGACAGTTGATTTGCCTGTGCGGCGGTGTCTGCGTTGCTCTGCGTCGTCGCCGTCATCTGTTCCATCGAAGATGCGGTTTCCTGGACGCTAGACGCGGCCTGTTCGGTGCGCGAGCTCAGGTCGCTGTTGCCCTGCGCGATTTCGCTGA
>Ga0265338_10004557_pt1 | contig 18651 bp, 15 predicted proteins | sample 42126metaG_FD_193579 | JGI IMG/M metagenome (GOLD analysis project Ga0265338, IMG submission 193579) | Rhizosphere microbial communities from Carex aquatilis grown in University of Washington, Seatle, WA, United States - 4-21-26 metaG | ecosystem: Host-associated > Plants > Roots > Rhizosphere... | reverse complement strand
CCGTGATGTTGAACGCGCCGTTCGGGTCCAGTTCAACGCGCAGCATGTCGTAAATGCCCACGCGGGAAACCACGGCACGGGCCAGGTCCGGACGCTGCGTCAGAAACGCGCCCATCAACAGGCCGCCGTTGCTCTCGCCCATCACCGCCAGCTTGTCCGGACTGGTGTATTTGCGCTGAATGAGATGTTCGGCGCAGGCGATGAAATCGTCGAAGACCTTCTGCTTGTGCGTCAGGTTGCCGGCGAGGTGCCAAGCCTCGCCGAACTCGCCGCCGCCGCGCAAATTGGCAATCGCATAGACGCCGCCGGCATCGAACCAGATTCGCCGGATGGAACTGAAGCGGGGCGTAAGATTGATGCCGTAGCCGCCGTAACCGTAAAGCAGCGTCGGATTTCTGCCGTCCAGTTTAATGCCTTTCTTGCGCAGGATGCTGATGGGAATTTTCGTCCCGTCCTTCGAAGTGGCAAACTCACGGACCACTTCGATGTCATCAAAATTCGCCGGCGAAGTCGTTTGCAGCGTCGTGGCCCGGGGTTGCTTCATTCCCGGCTTCCATTCATACCATCCGGCCGGAACCAGGAAACTGGTATTCGCAAACAACAGATCGTCGCCATGCCAGCAATGGAGCCCGCCTGCCGATGATAGCGGCAGGACCGGCACCTCGACAGGTGAATGGCGGCCCTTGCCATAAAACCAGAGACGCGACGGTCCGCCGTCTATCACCGCAACATAAAGTCCGGTAGCGGACGGCTCGTAATTGTCCACCACATTCCGGCTTTGCGGCACGACCACGGCGGCCTTCGCCAGGTCCGGGTTGGCCAGCGGCAGGCGCAGGATTTTTCCGCTCGGCGCATTTTTTTTGGAAAGCAGATATAACGCCGCGTCCTTGCCGAATTTGATGACCTTGATTCCATCTTCGAACCGCGTGAGCTGGCGCCACGACCCGGAAGCATCGCGCAGGTAATGGGCGAAGTCGCCGCCGTCGCCATTGGCCACCGTGGCCAGGAGCCAGCGGCCATCATCGCTCGCGACGAGTCCAATCTCCGCGATGCGCGGAAAATCACGGCCGAGTTCATAACGGTCGGCGCCGGCCGGCGTGCCGATTTTATGAAACCAGATTTGCTGATAAAAATGCAGGTCGTTCTCCGGCCGTTCGCCCGGATGCGGATAACGCGTATAAAAAATGCCCGTGCCATCGGCGTTCCACGCGGCGCTGCCGCCGCCGGTCGGATATTGGACGCCGGGAACGATGTCCGGCAGCGCGCGGCCGGTATCCGTTTCAAAAAAGTGCAGCGCGCCGTTTTCACTGCCGTTTTCAGACAGGGATATTGCCACCAGCCGCCCGTCTGTGGATGGCGCCAGCCAGTCCATCGCGGTCGTGCCGTTGGTGTTCCAGGCATTGGGATCGAACACGACCCGGCGCAGGGCAGGGGGGAAAACCGATTTCAGCCGGACGAGCACCGGCTGTTGGGCCGGTGGTTTGAAGCGCGTGGCAAAGATGGTTCCGCCCCGGCAGTCCGCCAGTCCGTAGCTGGCCGATTCATCCGCAATCAACTCGGAAATCTCCTGCGCCAGGCCGTCATGGAACTCCAGTTGACCGAACCAGGCGCGGGTGCGCTCGTTTTGTTGGCGGGTCCAGTCGCGCACGGCGGGAGTGGTCCCGTTCTCCAGCCACTGGTAGTCATCAACGACCGCCACGCCATGATATGTGTTGGTGACCGGCTCGCGCGGAGTCGGAACGGCCGGCAATAGCGCTGGCCCGGCGGATGCGGTTGCCAGACCAAGTCCAAATACGGCCAGAAAGACAGTGCGGTTACAAAACATATGGAAAAGCTAAAGGCTAAAGGCTTAAGGCTAAAGTTTTTTCCGCCTTTCTTGCCGTGTCGCTTGTCGAAGTTTCGCAATACAAGACGGAAAAGGACGAAGATTGGCAATTGCATTTAGCATTTTCGGAAAACGCTGCCAGGTTACCGTATGATCGGGAAATGTCCGAAATGTGAAAAAGAGCTTGTCGCTCTCAAGATGGAGAGTGTGATGGGGGAATCTGGAATCCAACGCCTGGGATTGCGTCGCCTATAGTTGTCCGTTTTGCTTCACGATTTTGAGCGTCGGCATTGATCCGGAAATCTTCAAGAACGATACCGTCAAGGAAGTGCTCGAGATTTTAAAAAGGGGTTGAAGGCCAAAACGAAGGCTTAAAAAACTTTAGAATTCGGCGTTCAGCCCTTAGCCTTGTCCTTCATGAGTCGTGTTTCTGCTTTGCTGATGGCGCTGACCGTGGCGTTTTGCCCGGTGCCGGCGCACGCAGCCTTCATCAACGGCCAGAATTATGTGCCGTTGGCGGATTGGGCGCGCGCGAGCAGCTTGAGGTGTTCCTGGCTCGATCGCGGCGATAAAATCATCGCAACCAACCGCACGACGCGGCTGATGTTTGACGTGGACTCGCGCTACGCGGAGATCAATGGCGTCAAGGTTGCGCTGTCGTATCCAATCGCCAACGCGAAAGGCACCCCGCTCATTGCCCAATTCGACCTCGATACGGCGGTGCGTCCGCTGATTTATCCGCAAAAAGCTTCCGCGAAACGCATCACCACCATCTGCCTCGATCCCGGCCATGGCGGCAGGGATACCGGGAATCGCGTGAGCTGGCATTACGAAAAAATTTACACGCTGGCACTCGCGGCGGTGGTGCGCGACCAGCTCAAACAGGCCGGCTTCAACGTCATCATGACGCGGACCCGGGACACGGCCGTGGAATTGCCCGACCGCCCGGCGCTGGCGAACCGACGGGGCGCGGATTTATTCGTGAGCCTGCATTTCAACGCGACACCGACGGGGAAAAACGAGGTGGAAGGGCCGCAGACGTATTGCATCACACCCGTCGGCGCCAGTTCGACCGATGCGCAGGGCGAGGGCGCAAACTTCGGCCCGACCATTGCGAATCGCACCGAGCAACGAAGTTTGTTGCTGGCGTACCAGGTCCAGAAATCGCTCGTGCGAAACCTGGCGGTGGAAGACCGGGGCGTGCGGCGGGCGCGGTATTGGGTTTTGCGTGATGCCTCGATGCCGGCGATTTTGGTTGAAGGCGGTTACATGACACATCCGGTCGAGGGCCGGAAAATTTTCAATGACGCGTACCGCCGCCAGTTGGCGCAAGCGATTGTGAAAGGCATTCTGACGTATCAGAAATTGGTTTCAACGGCGGCACCGGCACTGATGAATAATCATCCGTCGAAGTGATGGCATCATTCCCGTGCGCAGTGGTCCGACGGTCACAGACCGCCGCTACAATCCGGCGTGCCGTTTTTTGGGACAGGATTCATTCAAACAAGACGGTTTTCTTTCCATTACCTCCGCATAAGGGTTTTTCTTAATTCAGTTTCAACCATTTACGCCGCGTGGCACCGGGACTGCTTAGACGGCGGAACAGGAAAGAGGGGGTGGGGAACCAGGTTTGAGCAAACTACGCCGGCGGTCGGCAGAAACTGACCGGCGCAATTTTCGTGCATGTGGTCCGGTATGGGACTGACTCGAGATGAATGAACTTATGAAAAATCGGGCAGGATTGGTTCGGCGTGTGTGGTCACGCAGGGCAGGGACACTGTTCAGAACCGGATTTTGCATGCTGGCGGGGCTGATGTTATCGGCCTCCACTTCTGCTTTTGGCCAGCAGGTTTATGCCGTGCAATTCAACCAGGCCAACAACCTTTTTGGCACCATCAACCTGCTGACGGGCAATTTCACGCAATTGGGCACCGAGGGTTCGACTCTTTTTAACGACGTCGCCGCGTCGTCCACTGGCAAGCTCTATGGCATCATCAATTCGTCGTCGCTCGTGACATTAGACACCGCCAATGGCGCGGTGCTGACGACTGTCAGCTTCAACGTCAGCGGCATTGAATCTCTGGCGATTGCTCCCAACGGAACGCTTTACGGGGCGACTCAAAGCGCGCTTTATACCGTCGATCCTACCAACGGCCAGGCGACCCTGATCGGCTCCTTCAACAACGGTATCCTGGGCAGTTCGGGACAAAACATACGCTTTGCCGCGGACGGCAACCTTTACGACACGGACGGCGGGGTCAACGCGCAAAATACCGACTTGTTCCAAATCAGCACTGCCGATGGGCGGGCGACCCTCGTGGGCGTGGTGACCAATTTTCCGGGATTGTGCCTCGAGAACGCCGGCTCGCAGATGTACGGCGCCGGCATACAGCTGGGCTCGGCTTCCAGCCTGGTGCAAGACCTGGTGGGGATTGATTTGAGCAGTCTCAGGATCGGCGGCACCAACTTCGACGGCTCACCGCTGGACGTCAGCTACAATTTGTTGACCGCCAATTTCCCAAACAATTACAACTTTTCATCGGCAAATCTGTTCATTGTTCCCGCCCCCGAGCCGAGTTCGATTTCACTTTCCATCCTGGGCGGCACGATATTTCTGCTGCTCGGACGCAGCCGCAGGCGCCGTTAGCCCGTTTCGCCGATCTTTTCGCCCGCCGTTTTCCCGCCAGTCAAGGTCGTGGAGACCGCAAGAATTTGTGCGGGTTGTGCTTGGCAAGCGCAAGTTTCGCGGATTAGCTACCCGCCGTGAGTATTGCAACCAGGACCGGCGACGGCGGCACGACCGCGCTCATGTATGGCCGCCGCGTTCCCAAATCGCATCCGCGCGTCGAAGCTTACGGCACGGTGGATGAGCTGAATGCCGCGCTCGGCCTGGCCCGCGCGATGGCGGAACACGATTTCGTCCGGGAAAATCTGCTCGCAATCCAGAAAGACCTCGTCGTTTTGATGGGCGAATTGTGCGTCCAGCCGGAGGATTTAGAGCGTTACGTCAAGGACGGTTACTCGCTGGTCACCCCGGGCCTCACCGCCAAACTCGACTCGCTCATCCACGATATTGAAGCGAAAAATATCAGTTTCAAAGGCTGGGCGACACCGGGAGCGACAAAGGCTGCCGCCGCGCTGGACGTGGCGCGGACAGTGTGCCGCCGCGCGGAACGGCGCATTTGCGCATTGAAAGAATCCGGCGGACTGAAAAACGGCGAAATCATCATTTACCTCAATCGTTTGAGCGATTTGTTGTGGCTGTTAGCGCGCCAGGTCGAAACGCAGGCGGCTTTGGCAAAAAAATAGGCCGGGCGGATGATTTCAGGGGCCGGCCACCTGCCGAAAAATGGCAATCCCGCCTTGAAAATGTCGAAATCGCGCTGGATATCAGGTCGTGCCTTGGATCCACGTGTGATGGCCTATAACCCGGCCTTGTGAATAACATGGGATATATTCACTTTTGCCTGCACATGGAGAATACGGCAAATATCTCATTCCCAACGCGTTTGAATGATTTGATCTGAAGCGGCGCGGCTTTAGCCAGTCGCGTGAAACCGCTGCCATCGGCGATGGTGGGCGCCTGGCGACCGCCAAGAATTATCGGGCAAATCGTCAGATGCAGTTCATCCACCAATCCCGCGCGGAACAGTGCCGCGTTCAATTCTCCGCCGCCTTCGCATAACAGCCGTTTAACGCCCCATTTTTCACACAACCAGCGAAGGGCTGTGCGCAGATTGATTTTGTCTGTTCCGCAGATCTTTACGTTGGCGACGGCCCGCAATCGGCGCAGGTTCGCCGGTGACGCGCGGCGGGTGGTCAACACAATGACGGGCGAGAAACGATGCCGGAAAATCTCCGCCTGCGGATTGACCGAACCGCTGCCGCTCACAACAACGCGCAAGTTGTATTCGGCCAACCCTCTTTTCAGGCGTAGCCGCCTGAATCTGGCGGGTCCCGGTCCCAGGGTGACGGGAGCCGGACCCACTGTTCGCGCACCCGACATGACCGCATCTGCCGTAGCCCGCAATTCAAGCAGATGCCGTTGGTCGCACGCGCTGCTGAAGGGCAAGAATATGCGGTCGGCCGTGGCAATTTTACCGTCCGCCGTCATCGCCACATTCAAGAGGACGAAGGGCAGCTTTGATTGAACCTTGAACTTTGAACTCATAACAACAGCATCGCATCGCCGTAACTGAAGAAACGGTAACGTTCCCGAACGGCTTCGGCGTAGGTTGCCAGAGCCATTTCGCGTCCGCGTGTTTCGTTCGGAGCTGCGAAAGCGCTCACGAGCATCAACAGAGTGGAGCAGGGAAGATGGAAGTTGGTCAATAGCGCGTCCACAATCTGAAAGCGGTAGGGCGGATGGATGAAAATGCGCGTTTTTCCTGCATTTTCAACGATTTTCCCATTGTTCCGGGCGGCGACGCTTTCGAGCACGCGCACACTCGTCGTGCCGACGGCCATCACGCGCCGGCCCGAACTTTTGGCTTCGTTGACGATGCGCGCCGTTGCCTCGCCGACCTCAAATCGTTCTTCGTGCATTGTGTGCGCGTCCAGCGACTCGGTCTTCACCGGCAGAAAGGTGCCGGGACCGACGTGCAGCGTAACGAAGCAAATTTGCGCGCCACGCCCGCGGATTTGTTCCAGCAATTCCCGGGTGAAATGCAGCCCGGCCGTCGGCGCGGCCACTGAGCCGTTCGTTTCAGCAAAGACCGTCTGGTAACGCTCCCGATCCTCCGGCAGCTCATGATCGCGACGAATGTACGGGGGCAGGGGAGTTTCACCGAGCTGTTCGAGTTGAGCGACGATGTCCGGCGTACCGGAAAATCTCAATCGCCGGTAGCCTTCGTCATTTGTTTCGACGATGTCTGCGCCGATTCCGGAGGGATTTCCGTTGTGATCCTGAATGGCAATCTGGAGTCCGACTCGCGCGCGCCTGCTCGGACGCAGCATCACCCACCAGTCATTTGTGGCGTTTTCCTCGACGAGCAGAATTTCGAAACGGCCGCCGGTATGCGGATTTACTCCGTGCAATCGCGCGGGGATGACGCGTGAATTATTCATGACCAGCACGTCACCGGCGCGGAGAAATTCCAGCAATTCGGTGAATTGGCGATGTTCGAGGCGCCCGTCATGGCGATTTAAAATCAAAAGCCGCGAATCACCACGCCGTGGCGCGGGACGTTGCGCGATCAATTCCGGCGGCAATTGAAAATCAAAGTCGGCGGTTCGCATTGGCTGAGTTTCAAGCACCAGGTTTCAAGATGCAAGTTGTCACACGTTGAGATTTGAGAGGCTTTTTGGCCCGAATCGGGGTTGTGAATAACTATTGAATAAACCCCAAAAAAACCTCAAATATTTTTGTTGACGAAGTGGGTTAAAGTGGGTAAACATGGGGCGTCGTGGGGAGATAGGCCGTTCGCTGTTCCCACGGTGAACAAATGGTCAATACGACAAACAAAGCTCCGACTTACTACAATTCGCGCTTTCGGCATGGCGTGGATGAGAAAAGGCGTGTGCAAATCCCGGCCAAATGGCTTCCACAAAAAGCGGATTTGGAGCTGACGCTGATTTTGTGGCCGTGGGAGGGCGTGGGGCATTGTGTGCGGGTGCTGCCACCGGCGCAAATGGCCAGATTGATGCAATCCATTGATGAAATGCCGAACAGCGACCCCAAAAAAGTGGTTTTAAAGCGATTTATCGGCAGCGGTTCGGCGCAAGCCACCGTGGACAAAGCCGGACGGATTTGTTTGCCCGAAGAAATGGCCCGCGAGGCGGGACTCAAGAATGAAGCGATGCTGGTCGGCCTGCTCGACCGGTTTGAAATCTGGAATCCGGAACGTTACGAAAAAGTCCAGGCCGCCGACGCCGCGTTGGCCCCGGACGCCTTCAGACTGATGGAATGATTATGAAACTTGGAACATTGCTGGCTGCTGGAAAAAGTTTGGCGCTGGGTCGCCGGGGTGAAAGCCCATATCGCGCCAACAAACAGGTTTATCTCCCGAAATTTCCGTCGCCAAAAAATCCATTCGCGACGGCCGAATCCGAAGCCGGAACGGCCAGTCAGGGGGAGGACGCCGACGCTCCCGCCCGGGACGGAAAGAATGTAGCGGCGAAAACGCAAAAAATTCCTGATTGGCCGGTCACCGCCCCCGTCCAGGCGTCCGTCGTCGAGAAACAGGCCGTGTCATTTACCAAACCGGGCCGCTCCCTGAAGTGGATGAAGCGGTTGAACCCGTTTGCAACCGGTCCTGCGTCTGCGTCGGCCGGAGCCAGGCACGCGAACATCGCCGTGCAATCGGAACTTTCGCTGGACGCGGTAAAAGTTTTGCGGAACGACCTCAGCGATGTGGACATCGAGGTCGTCCCGCTCAAATCCCGTCCGGGCGGCAGCGCGGCGATGCCGGAAGGGGAACCGGCGAAAAAAATGTGGGGCCTGCTGGGCGCGCGTTTGTTGAAGATGAAAGCCGGTTAACCCCGAAAAGCCAATGCACAGTGCCAGATTTCGTTCACAAACCGGTGATGGCGGCGGAGGTGCTGGCCGCATTGAAGCCCCGGCCCGGCGGGCGGTACGCCGACGGGACCATCGGTGGGGCGGGGCACGCGACGGCTATCTTGACCGCGAGCACGCCGAATGGATGGCTGTTTGGATGCGATCGCGATGGCGACGCGATTGAGGCGGCTCGCGCGCGGCTGGCGGAGTTTGCCGGGCGCTTTGAAATCCGCCGCGGCAATTTCGCGGACCTGGCCGAGTGGGTGCCGGCGGCGAGTTGCGACGGGGTGTTGCTGGATTTGGGTGTGAGTTCGTGGCAACTGGACAGCGCCGAACGCGGGTTCAGCTTCCAAAACGACGGCCCGCTGGATATGCGAATGGACACGCGGCAACTGGCGACGGCGGCTGACCTGGTGAACCGCGCGAGCGCCGAGGAACTGGCGAAGATTTTTTGGGAACTGGGCGGCGAACGGGACTCGCGACGGATTGCGAACGCGATGGCCGGCGACCGGGGAAGCCGAAAATTTGAAACGACCCGGCAACTGGCGGAATGGATCGAGAAAATTTCGCCGCGCCGCGGAAAAAAAGCGCATCCGGCGACAAAAGTGTTCCAGGCGTTGCGGATTGCGGTCAATGACGAGCTGGGCTCGTTGAAGCGGGGACTGGACGCGGCGTTAAAAGTGTTGAAGCCCGGCGGGCGGCTGGCGGTCATCACGTTTCACTCGCTGGAAGACCGGGTGGTGAAGGATTTCGGGCGCGCGCGTTCGCGGGATTACACGTTCGCCGGCACCGTGGACGTTCCGGAACTGCGGGAACCGCGGATGCCGGAGCTGAAATGGGTGACGCGCAAAGCCCTCAAGCCTGGTGAGGCGGAAATCGCGGAAAATCCCCGCGGCCGCAGCGCCCAATTGCGGGTGATGGAAAAAATTTAGACGATGAAAAATCGAAAGAGCCAGTCGGCGGTGATCCGGTTCGGTCCGGCGTTGAAGGCGCTGTTTTTGTGTCTGTTGATCGCTGGTTCGGCGGTCGGTTATGTATGGCAAAAAGGGCAAATTTACCAGCTCGGCCAGCAAATCCGGCAGCGGGAAATCCGCCTGGGCCAATTGAAGGACATGAACCAGAAGCTCGGGGACCAACTGGCGATGTTGCGTTCGCCGCCGATGCTCGACCGGCGCGCGCGGGAATTGAATCTTGGGCTGGGTCCCGCGCAACCGGCGCAAGTCTGGCGGCTGCCCGAACCTTTGACGGCAGCGTCCGCAGACCAGGACGCCGCCCGCCGCCTGGCCGCGCGCCAGACCGGCGCAAGGACACAATGACAGTAATTTGGCCGCCGCCCGTGACGCCGTCGGGTGAGGAACCGATCGCCGCGGGCGGCCGGCCGTTTTAATAATGAGTAACAAAGTGCAACTGCGACGCGTGTTGCTGCTGCTGACGCTGTTGGGCGCGGCATTTGCCGGCCTGGGTTATCGGCTCGTGGACCTGCAAGTAATCCGGCATGACGAATTGTCCCGCATGGCGCAGTTGAACACGGAGAGCGACTTTTTCAGGGCGCCCCGCCGGGGCAACATTCTGGACGTGAACGGCAACCTGCTGGCCACGAGCGTCTCCGTCAAAAGAATTTGCGCCAACCCGTCTTTGATCGGCAACCAGCAGGCGGTGGTCGCCCGCGCCCTCGCGCCGTTGCTGGGCATGAACGAAAACGATTTGTATCAACGCCTGATTCCTCGCATCCGGAAAAATGAAAAGGGCGACATTATTACCAACGGACTCTGTTACGTTCGCCTCAAAAAAGACGTTCCGGATGAAACCTGGCAGAAAATCCAGATGACGATGACCAATCTTTCGTTCGGCGTGGATGAAAGCAAGTTGTCCAAAACCAACCGCGCATTTTTCCGCAACCTGCGCCAGGGCGCAATCTTTGCCGAGCCGGACCAGTTGCGCGTTTATCCCAACGGCCCGCTGGCGGCCCATGTGCTCGGGTTCACCGGTTCGGACGAAGTGGCGCTGAACGGAAGCCACATTTCGCAGATGTCGGGACGCGACGGCATCGAACTGGTCCTGAACCCAGGGTTAAGCGGCGTGGCGGGCTGGCGCGTGACGGAGACGGATCGGCAACGGCGCGAACTGGTGGCGTTGCGCGATGAAGACGTCCAGGCCCGCGATGGTCTTAACGTGGTGCTTACCCTTGACTCGGTGATTCAGCACATCGTCGAAACCTCCCTGGCCGGCGCCATGCAGAAACACACGCCCCTCAGCATCACCGGCATCGTCATGCGTCCGGCCACCGGCGAAATCCTGGCGATGGCGACCCTGCCGAATTTTGATCCCAACAATCCGGGGGCCGCCTCCCCCGATGCGCGCCGCGACCGTATCATCAGCGACCTGATGGAACCGGGTTCGACCTTCAAAATCGTGGTAGTATCGGGCGCGCTGAACGACGGCGTGGTTCATTTGAACGACACATTCAATTGCGAGGAAGGCCACTTCGCCTTTGCCGGCCGGGTTTTGCACGACCATGAGCCGTTCGGAATTTTGACCACCAAAAATATCATCACAAAATCGTCGAACATCGGCGCAGCCAAAATCGGCATCCGCCTCGGCCCGGACCGCCTTTTCGATTATGCGACCAAATACGGCTTTGGCGAACACACGGGCGTGCCGTTGCCGGGCGAAGTCAATGGGATTTTGTATCCGGTTAAAAAATGGACCAAGGTTTCCATCGCGCAAATCCCGATGGGGCAGGGTGTGGCGGTGACGCGGCTGCAAATGCTCATGGCGATGAGCGCCATAGCCAACGACGGCTGGCTCATGCGTCCAATGCTTGTGAACCGCCTCGAAGATCGCGGCGGAAATGTCGTGCAGCAATATGCGCCGCAACGCGCGCGACAGGTCATCAGTGCCGCCGCCGACAAACAGATGCTTGAGGCGCTGAAAACGGTTGTGTCACCGGAAGGCACCGCCCCGGGCGCGGCGATGGACGATTATACCGTGGCCGGCAAGACGGGCACGGCCCAGAAAGTCGGGCCGGCTGGTTATGAAAAGGGCAAATACTTCGCGTCGTTCATCGGCTTTTTCCCGGCGGACGATCCGCAACTCTGCATTTCCGTGGTGATGGACGAGCCGAAGGAAGGTTATTACGGCGGCCAGGTTTGTGGCCCGGTGTTCCGGGAAATCGCCGAACGTTGCGCGAGTTACTTGAACATCCCGCCCGACAAACCTTCGGGGCCGGCCAATACGCCGGCACTCGTGGTCGCGCAGTCGCGGCGTGCAGCCAACGCAGCGGTGCCATGAATACCCAAACATTTTCCATGGAACCCCGCTCTTTGAAATTTATTGCCGATGTTTGCAACGCCGATGTTCGCCGCGGGTCCGTGAACACTTTGGTGAAAAATGTCTGCACTGATTCGCGCCAGACGCAGGCCGGCGACCTGTTTTTTGCCATCAAGGGTGAAAAATTCGATGGTCATGATTTTATCAACGAAGTGGCGGCAAAAGGCGCGGCGGCGGTAGTTGTTCCGGAAAAAGGAAAAATTCCAGCGCGATTGCCGGACTGTGCGGTGCTGGTTGTTAAAGATACGCGTGTCGCGCTGGGTCAGTTGGCGGCGGCCTACCGGCGCGAATTTGAACTGCCGGTGGTATGCGTCGGCGGTTCGAACGGCAAGACGACGGTCAAGGAATTGATCGCCGCGGCGCTGCGGCAAAAACTGGCCACGCTATCGAGCGAGGCAAGTTTTAACAACGACATCGGCGTGCCGCTGACGTTGTTGCGGCTGGAAAAGTCGCATCAGGCCGCCGTGCTCGAAGCGGGTACTAATCATCCGGGTGAACTCGCGCCGCTTGTAAAAATGATCCGGCCGGATTACGGCGTGATTACCAACATCGGACGCGAACATCTGGAATTTTTTGGCGATCTTGACGGCGTCGCGCAGGAAGAAGGCGGGCTCGCGGAATTGCTGCCGGCGGACGGCCGGCTCTTTGTCAACGGCGACAACGAATGGACGGAAAAAATCGCCGGGCGCGCTCGCGCGGACATCGTGCGCGTCGGCGTCGGCGACGGGAACGACTGGCGGGCGAAGGGAATTCGCCTGGACAAAAATGGCGTGACGTTTCAGGTAGATGCTCCAAAAATCGAATGGAGCGGCGAATACCGGATCAATTTGCTGGGCCGGCATCAGGTGTCCAATGCTTTGTTGGCAGTCGCGGTCAGTGAGGAACTTGGCCTGGGCCGTTCCGCGGTGCGGGACGGCCTGACCGGGTGCCAGCCGGCGAAGATGCGGCTGCAATTCTGGGAAGTGGGCGGGGTGCGCGTGCTGGATGACACCTACAACGCCAATGCCGATTCGGCCCTGGCCGCGCTCGAGACCCTTTGCGATATCCCACTGCAGGGTCGGCGGGTCGCCGTGCTCGGTGACATGAACGAACTGGGCGCGTACAGCGAGGCGGCGCACGCGGAAATCGGAAGGCGCGCGGCCGAATTGGGCATCGGACAATTATTTGCCATCGGAAAAATGGCTTCCGTCACCGCACGCGCCGCGCGTGATGCGGGATTGAATCGCGTATTCGAGTTTGCCGACGTCGAGGCAGCGGTGAAGGCGGTGGGAAATTTTTTAAAAGCGGGCGACGTGGTTTTATTCAAGGCCTCGCGGGCGGTGCGGCTGGAACGCATCACTGAAACATTGAAGGCCGAAAGAATGTGAGCGAAGACGAATGTTCTACTTATTGAGCCAGCAACTGCTTGATTGGACGAAAGGGACGCCGTGGGCGGACCGCCTTTCGGCATTGCGGCTGTTCCATTACATCACCGTGCGCAGCGCTGGCGCAGCCGTCACCGCGTTGGTGTTGAGCTGGTGGCTCGGGCCGAAGATCATCCATTGGCTCAAGCAACAGAAATTCGGACAGGATTACGCCGACCGGGCCGAGGAAGCCGGTGGCTTGGCGGCGCGCGTCCTGAGCAAAAAGGGAACGCCGACCATGGGCGGAATTCTGATCGTCGCCGTGTTGTTTTTTTCGACGATGTTATGGGCGCAACTGGACAACAAACTGGTGTTGCTGACCCTGCTCTCGGTCATCGTGCTGGCGGGTTTGGGATTTTACGACGACTACGCCAAAATCATCCAGCAGAGCGGGGGCGGCACTCCGCCGCGCGTGAAATTGTGGGCGCAACTGGCGGTGAGCCTGTTCATCGGCGTGTATTTGTGGGAGACCCCCTCGACCAGCCGGCTGGTTACGGAAATCACCGTGCCGTTTTACAAATATCCGATTGCGAAACATGCTGCCTGGCTAGGAATCCTGATCGTGGTGCTGGCGGTCGTCGGCGCCTCGAATGCGGTGAACCTGACGGACGGCCTCGACGGCCTGGCGATCGGCTGTTCGTTGATGGTGGCGTTTGTGTTTCTGGTGTTCACTTACGTGGCGGGCAACATCCGGATCGCCGCCTATTTGCAAATTCCTTACGTGAACGGCGCGGGCGAACTGACGGTGTTTTGCGCGGCGCTGCTGGGCGCAGGCCTTGGATTTTTGTGGTTCAATTGCCATCCGGCCCAGGTATTCATGGGCGATACCGGCTCGCTCGCCATCGGCGGTTCCCTCGGAATCGTCGCGGTGCTCATCCACCAGCCGTTTGTGTTGGTCATCGCCGGCGGCGTGTTCGTGCTCGAGGCGGCTTCGGTGCTCCTCCAGACCGGCTGGTTCCGGTTCACACGGATGCGTTACGGCACGGGTCGGCGGATTTTTTTAATGGCGCCGCTGCACCATCACTTCGAGAAAAAGGGCTGGTACGAATCCCAGGTGGTGATGCGATTTTACATTTTATGCGTGCTCTTCGCGCTCATCGCATTGAGCACATTGAAGCTGAGATGATGACAAAAAATCTGAACAATTATGGTTCACCGTTCGCGCCATTTTTTGGCGTTGCGCAAATGCGCTTTACCCCTTGCGCGGGCATGAGCATGTTGTTAAAACAAACAGCGGCAACGGCTAATTGCGCGTCAGGCGGCGCGGTGCGTTTGTGTTCGAGCACCAGAGCGGGATTCACCCAGTTTCAAAACCGCCGGCGCAGGGCCGTGCAAATCAGTTTCATGAACAGACAGGCTTTAAACAGCTGCGGAATTTTTAGAGGGAAAATGTCGCAGCCAGAAACTCAACCCAACCTCAATGAAAGGACGCAATCAGCGCCAAGCCGATGAATAATCCGAATCCATTCGTTCCCCAAGGCTCCATGTTGGAGCAAAAAAACAAAACCCGCTCACGCGTAAAAGTCGCCGTGTTTTGCGTGGTCGCCATCAACGTGCTCGGCTTGACCGCTTTGCTCATGCAAGGCTGCAAACGGGAACAGACCGAAGCTGAAACCCAGCCGCCGGTGGACACCAATGCGTTACCGGCAGTGGACACCAATGCGTCGCCAGTGGTGGACACCAATGCGGCCCCGGTCCCGCCGCCGGTGGTCAATACCGCCCCGATCCCGGCCCCCGAGGCCGCCACGACCGAATATGTCGTGGTCAAGGGCGATAGCTTTTCCCGGATCGCCAAAAAATTCGGCGTGACGGTCAAAGCCATCGAGGCCGCGAACCCCGGCGTTGAGCCGACCAAATTGAAGGTCGGACAAAAGCTTTCAATTCCGGCCGCCTCCGGTAACACGGCTGCTCCCGCCGCAAACGGAATGGCCCCCGTTGCTTCGACTGGCAGCGATCAAGTCTATACGGTCAAGTCCGGCGATACTTTGAGTAAAATTGCCAAAGCTCACGGCACCACCATCAAGGCGATCGAGTCCGAAAACAACCTGTCCACGACCAAAATCAAAGTCGGAGACAAGCTGAAGATTCCGGCAAAGTCTGAAGCCGCGGCCCCGGCCCCGGAAACGGCTCCGGCTCCGGCCCCCGTTCCGCCGGCACCGGCTCCGACAACGTCGGCTCCGGCGTCCACGCCGCCGCAATAACCGCGGATTGAACCGCAGCGGACATTTTTTGAAGTGTTGCTATGAAAGTTGCCGTCACAACTTTGGCGTTTTGCATCGCCGCCCTGCTGGCGCTGGGGCTGGTGATGCTTTACAGCTCGAGTATGACGCAGGTAGGCGCGCATTACCTGATGCTGCAACTCATCTGGTGCGCTTTCGGCTTCGTCCTTTGCGTGACGGCGACCACCCTCGATTATCAATGGTTCAAAAAATTTGCCTGGCCGGTTTTCATCGTTGCCCTGATTTTGCTGGTGCTGGTCCTGGTGCCCCATATGGGGAGAAAAATCAATGGCGCGCGCCGGTGGTTCGATTTCCACGGCGTGCGTTTTCAGCCGTCTGAACTCGCCAAGATCGCGCTCATTATCATGCTGGCGTGGTACGGTGATCGTTATCAGCGGCAGATGCAGAACTGGAAGCGCGGGATCGTTTTACCCGGCATTCTTATCGCACTGGTGCTCGGCCTGGTGTTCATCGAACCCGACCGCGGCACTACCATCCTCCTGGCGGCCGTCAGCGGCGCATTGTTGATCATTGCCGGTGTTCACTGGAGACACATCTTCGTCCCGGCTGCGGTCGGCGCGGCAGGGCTGGCGGTTTCCATCTGGCACGACCCGATGCGCATGAAGCGTATTTTCAGCTGGTGGGACCTGGAACAACACAAGGACGGTGTCGGGTATCAGGCCTATCAGGCGATGATTGCGCTTGGTTCCGGCGGTTGGACTGGCCTGGGCCTTGGCAATGGCCGGCAGAAACTCGGCTTTGTGCCCGAGCACCACACTGATTTCATTTTTTCCATCATCGGGGAGGAACTTGGTTTGGTTGCCACGTTGCTCGTAGTCATTGCGTTTGTCATCGTCGCCATTTGCGGGATTTACATTGCGCTGAACGCGCGTGACCCCTTTGGATGCCTGCTCGCCTTGGGCGTCACGCTGTTGATCAGCCTGCAGGCGGCCATCAATATCGGCGTGGTCACCAGCGCGTTGCCGAACAAAGGCCTGCCGTTGCCGTTCATCAGCTATGGCGGTTCCAATTTGCTCGCCATGCTCACCTGCGTCGGAATCCTGTTCAGCGTCGCGCGGCATGCGGGCCTGCGCGGAGCGATTGCCGCCGGTTCCGCCGAGACCGATGGAATTTCATCCGTTCGCGCGACCAAAAACCCTTTCGTCCGGCGAAGACCCGCTCACGCCACATGACTGAACCCGGAGCCAATACGCCCTTCGTCGCCATCGCCTGCGGCGGGACGGGCGGGCATCTCTTTCCGGGACTCGCCGTGGCGGAGCAGCTCACCCGGCGCGGCTGCGCTGTCGCGCTGCTCATTTCGCCGAAGAACATCGATCAACAGGCCGTCAAATCCGCCCGCGGCATGGAAATCATCACGCTGCCCGCCGTCGCGCTGCAAAGCCGCAATTATTTTTCCTTCGCCCGCAGCTTCTGGCAATCGTGGCGCGCATCGCGGAAAATGTTTAAATCGCATCCGCCCCGCGCCGTGCTCGCGATGGGCGGGTTCACCAGCGCACCGCCCATTCTCGCCGCGAAAAAGCTCGGCGCGAAAACTTTTCTCCACGAATCCAACACCATTCCCGGACGCGCCAACCATTTTCTCGCGCGGTTTGTGGATGAAGTGTTTGTCGGCTTTCCCGAAGCCGTCGCGCGCTTCCGCGGCATTTCATCAGACCGGATCAAGGTGACGGGCACGCCGGTGCGCCGGCAATTTTCAGCCTCGGCAAATGTGGTGGGGCGAGACTCCGTCGAGCCCAAAATCGCGCAATGTCGCGCGGCCCTCGGTCTCGAGCCGAACCTTCCGACCATTCTCGTGACGGGGGGCAGCCAGGGCGCGGGAGGCATCAACGAAATGATTTTGTCCGCGCTGCCGTTGTTGGCCGGTCGCGACTGGCAATGGCTGCATCTCACCGGCGCCGCTGATTTTGAAAAAGTGAAACAGGCCTATGCAACTCACGGATACCGGGCGGTCGTGAAACCGTTTTTGGCTGAAATGGACCTGGCGCTTGGCGCGGCAACGGTCGCCGTGAGCCGGGCTGGCGCGTCGTCGCTGGCGGAGCTTGCCGCGCTGCGATTGCCGTCGTTGCTGGTGCCGTTCCCGGCGGCGGCGGGCAATCATCAGTTCTTCAATGCCAGCGCTTTTGTGGCGAATGGCGCCGCGCGCATGCTGGAACAAAAGGACGCGACGCCGGAAAAAGTGGCGGCGCTGCTAGTCGAGTTGATCGAAAACGAAGCGGCCCGTCGAACCATGCAGGTCGCCCTGGCGCAATGGGACGCCCCAAAAGCTGCGGAAGAAATAGCCGAGAATATTTTGAGGGCATGTTGGAGTTCAAGCTTCAGCTTGCCGGCAAGAACAGTCCCGCTGGACGGGACTGAACTCCAACAAACTCGCGGGCAAGGCTGCCCGCGCTCCGATGCGATTGAACAGCATCATTTTTCCACCGTATGAACACCATTTTAGAAGAACCGATGAAAGCCGGAGCAAAAATTCCCAATGAACTGGCGGAACACATTGTTTCGTCCGCGACGGTCGTTCGCCGCAACGAACCGCTGTCGAAACATACCACGCTGCGTGTCGGCGGACCGGCGGACGTGTATGTTGAACCCGCATCGGAAGAGGACCTGGCGGGGGTTATAAAATTTTGCAACGGTCACGGCGTGCCGTTTTTTGTAATCGGGCGCGGCTCGAACGTGCTCGTGTGCGACGGCGGTTTTCGCGGAGTCATCATTTGTTTGTCGCACGTCAGTTTCTGCCGCGTCGTCGTCGCGGGCGAGCATTTGGTCTGCGGGGCGGGTGCTCGGTTGAAAAATGTCGCGGTCGAGGCCCGGCGCAACGGGCTGAGCGGGATGGAATTTCTCGAAGGCATCCCGGGCAGCGTCGGCGGCGCATTGCGCATGAACGCCGGCGCCATGGGCGGCGCGACGTTTGAAGTCGTTGAGTCGGTCCGCCTGATGGATTTTGACGGCAATATCCACGAACTCACGCCGAAGGAAATGTCCGTTGAATATCGCGGTTGCGGCGCTTTGAAAAAACATATTGCGCTCGGCGCGGTGTTCAAAGGCCTGCCGGATTCCCAGGAATCCATCGCGCAGCGGATGAGCGCTTTCAGCCGGAAACGCTGGACCACGCAGCCCGCGGCGCCCAGTGCCGGGTGCATGTTCAAAAATCCCGAGACCATTCCGGCGGGCAAATTAATTGACGAACTTGGGTTGAAAGGCGCGCGCGTCGGCGGCGCGATGGTGTCCCTGGAACACGGCAATTTCATCGTGAACGACGGCAACGCGACGGCGCGCGATGTGTTGGAATTGATAGCGATGCTCAAAGCGCGGGCCAAAGAAGCGCGCAGCATCGAATTGCAGACGGAAGTGGAAATCATT
>Ga0265338_10004556_pt1 | contig 18654 bp, 17 predicted proteins | sample 42126metaG_FD_193579 | JGI IMG/M metagenome (GOLD analysis project Ga0265338, IMG submission 193579) | Rhizosphere microbial communities from Carex aquatilis grown in University of Washington, Seatle, WA, United States - 4-21-26 metaG | ecosystem: Host-associated > Plants > Roots > Rhizosphere... | reverse complement strand
CACCGGAATTTTTCGCATTGCACCAGCACCACCTCGTCGACGAGGGTCGCCGGGCCGCTTTCGTTTTCTCCGATCAATGTCGAAGGCGGATTTGTCACACATCGAACATCGGCCAGCCAACCACAACCGGCTTGCCGGATTTTGCCAAAAATTCAACGACCTTTGGCATGGGCGGTTCCGCCGCACGTCAAGGTTGAGAGTGTCGGTTTGCCATTTCGGTGGGGCGAGCCGCCTGTCCCGCCCTGCGGTGATCCCCGCGAGCCGAACAGGGTGCGCCAAAGCGAAACGACAGCGGCCTGCTTTTTGAGGTAGGGTCATCGCGCTGCGATGACTGACGGACGCCGCAGCGCGGCGTCCCTGCCAAATCAACGCACTTCTTTTTGCTGGAAACCGTTTTGTTCCTTCATTGCCAATGCGGCCCGCCCGTCTTAGAATTTTTCCGTTCATGGCGGAATATAAAGTCCAGTTCGAGGTCTTTGAAGGACCGCTCGATTTGCTCCTCTATCTCATCAAGAAAGAGGAGGTGGACATTTACGAGGTCAACCTCACCAAACTCGCCACCCAGTTCATCCAATACATTGACCTGATGCGGCAGTTCGACCTCGAGATCGCCGGCGAGTTTCTCGTCATGGCCTCGACGCTCATGTACATCAAGAGCCGCGAACTGCTGCCCGTGGACCAGCAGGTCGCCGTCGAAGGCGAGGAGGAAGGCGAGGACCCGCGCTGGGAACTCATCCGGCAGCTCGTCGAATACAAGAAGTTCAAGGACGCCGCCACGCAATTGCAGACGCTCGAAGCCCGCCAGGAAAATGTCTTTCCGCGGCTGCCCGGAAAACTGGAATTCGAAAGCACCGCGCCGCCACCCAAACCGGACGTTTCCATCTTTGACCTGCTCAACGCCGTCAATGCCGTGCTCAAACGTTTTGAGAAACGTGACGATGCCCGCGACATTTTTGAGGACAAATGGACCGTCAGCGAAAAAATTGAGTTTATCCTCAAGGTGATTGCCGAGCGCGGCTCCGTGCGTTTTGCCGAACTGTTCGAGAGCGCCGCCGGCCGTTCCGAGGTCGTCTGCACCTTTCTGGCGCTGCTGGAACTGATCCGCCTGAAACAACTCATCTGCGTCCAGCCTGAAGCCTTCGCCGAAATCGAAATCCGCCGCGCGACAACAGCTGCCACGCCGCCAGCCGAAGCGATGGCAACACCTGAACCTGTGACGGTTGCTCGTACCGAATCAGTTGCAACTGACGGTAATTCTCCCTCGCCCGGCGAAGCCGGGAGAGGGCCGGGGTAAGGGCGCGTTTTGTTTTTTTAAAAATCGTATGGAATTGAAATTTATTTTGGAATCGCTCCTGTTCTCCGCGCAAAAACCGCTGAGCATAAAGGAGCTTCGCGACGTGTTCGCCGCGGCTGCGGAAGCCGAGGATGCCGACGCCACCGCCAAGTCGCTCGCCAAAGTCCGGGACAGCGAAGTGACCGCCGCGCTGGAACAACTGGCGCGCGAACATGAAACCGCCGCGCGCAGCTACCGGCTCGCGTGCGTCGCGGGCGCGTGGCAGTTCGTGTCGCAGCCCGAATACGCGCCGTGGCTCAAAGCGTTGGTCGGCCAAAAAATCCGGCCGCCGCGATTGTCGCAACCGGCGCTGGAGACGCTGGCCATCATTGCGTATCGCCAGCCCATCACCCGCGCTGAGGTGGAGCAAATTCGCGGTGTGAACGTGGACGCCGTCATGCAGACGGTCATGGAACGCGGTCTGGTAGACGTCGTCGGTCGCGCCGAGGTGGTGGGCCGCCCGCCGACTTACGGCACCACGGCGTTGTTCCTCGAATACTTTGGTCTGAGCGGCCTGGAAGGTTTGCCCGCCGCGGATGAATTGAGGAAAATTGTCGTCCAAAAACCGCCCGCGCCCGTGACGACTGAACCCGGCCTGGCCACCGTGCCGCCGGAACAACTTCACTTGAAGGCGGAAGGCAAAATGCAGAATGAAGAAGTAAAGGCAGTAACTCCGGAGTCCGGCGGTTTACCGATTCCGGAGTAGCATCCTGATTTGTTGTAGCATCGAGCCTGTTTGCCGCGCCGGAACATCGTAAAGGCGGGTGGCTTGAACGAATCGACGAGCTATTGCTACCCAAGGCAATAGCTTCAACCAGAGCCTTTTCATTCTTTCGGGCTAAAAATTATGCTGCCCCCGCGAACTTCAAATCCGTAAGGTAGTTCAGGTATTTTGAAGATCCTGATAAATCAATCCCTGCGCCGGGAATGGATCATTTACCTGGCACTGCTATTAATCACAGCCGCCGTGTATTGGCCCGTCGGCCGGTACGGTTACATCAATTACGACGACCCGGAATATGTCTCGGCAAACCCGCACGTCGAGCAAGGCTTGACGCCGGCGGGTGTGGCGTGGGCCTTCCGATCGGTGGTGGTTTCCAACTGGCATCCGGTGACGTTGCTGTCGTTGATGCTGGACTGTCAACTGTTCGGGAACAATGCCGGGGCGCATCATCTGGTTAATCTGTTGTTCCATATTGCCAACACACTCTTGCTGTTTTTGGTGTTGAAACGGATGACGGGTCTTCGCCCCGGCGACTCGCAACCACCGCGCGACTCATCATCACGCAACGCGAATAAAACAGCCAAAGCGGACGTAACGGCTACGGCCTCGCAGGCCGGTGACATCTGGCCGAGCGCGCTGGTGGCAGCATTGTTTGCCTGGCATCCGTTGCATGTCGAGTCGGTGGCGTGGATCTCCGAGCGCAAGGACGTCCTCAGCACCTTTTTCGGGCTGCTGGCCATCTGGGCCTACACGCGGTTTGTGCGGAGGTCAGAAACCGGAAATCAGACTTCCGGCTTCCGGCTTCCGACTTCCGGCCATTACTGGCTGGCACTGCTCTTTTTTGCGCTGGGATTGATGTCCAAGCCGATGCTCGTGACCTGGCCGTTCGTGCTGCTGCTGCTCGATTTCTGGCCGCTCAAGAGGACCGGTCTCGGTTTCAAGATGCCCATCGTCCGCCGTTTGATTTTTGAAAAACTGCCCTTCTTCGCACTGGCTCTTGCGTCGAGCGTGATCACTTTTCTGGCGCAACACGCTTCAGGGGCAACGGATCTTCTGGTTCGACTTCCGATTTCAGAAAACGCCGGCAATGCCCTCGTTTCCTATGCCCGTTACCTGGGCAAGCTGGTCTGGCCGGAGAACCTTGCGTTTTTTTATCCCTATCCCGGCAGGGGGATGGTGGATTCAAACGGGTGGACGGTTTGGCAGGTGACCGGCGCAGCGGCCTTGCTGGCGTTGTTCACGATGGCAGCGGTCTGGCAAGCGCGGCGCCGTCCGTTTTTAATCGTAGGCTGGCTGTGGTTTCTGGGAACGCTGGTGCCGGTAATCGGCCTGGTGCAGGCGGGCGCTCAGGCCATGGCGGATCGTTACACGTATATCCCGCTGATTGGCGTGTTCGTGATGCTGGCCTGGAGCGGGAAAGAGCTGGGCGACCGCCTGTCCGGCGCGAAATTCATTTTCGGCCCGGTTGCGGCGGTGTTACTGGCGGCCTGCCTCGTGGTGACCAGCCGGCAATTACGTTACTGGCAAAACAGCGAATTCCTTTGCCGGCACGCCCTCGCGGTGACAACGAATAATTACCTGGCGCACTTCAATCTGGGCCTGGCCTTGATTGACGAGGGGAAAATTGATGCGGCCGTAAAGCAGATGTATGAGTCGGTGAACATCGCACCGGGTTTTGGCGGCCGCAAAAAGCTGGCCGGGGTCCTGGTGTTTCAGGGAAAAATCCCGGAAGCGATTGAGCAATACCGCGTCATCCTCCAATACAACTCCAATGACCTGGAAGCCCTCAAATATTTCGCCTGGTGGCTGGCCACCGATGCCGATCCCGAAGTCCGCAACGGCCCCGAAGCCGTGCAATATGCCGAGCGGGCGTGCACGCTGACCCATTACCAACAGACAGAATTCATCGGCATCCTGGCGGCGGCTTATGCGGAGGCAGGCCGATTCAATGATGCCATCCAAACAGCGGAAAGAGCCATCGCGTCGGCCAACGCCGCTGGCGAAACAAATCTGCTGGAGAAAAACCGCCAGTTACTGGAACTCTATCGTGCCGGACATCCGTATCACGAACCGGCAAAATGACGATGGCCATCGGCGAACTGTCTCAGCGGGATGCAACCTTCAGTTTGGTGGGGCAGGCGACCGACGAGCCATGGGTAGGGGCAGCGCGCTGCGATGCCCGGACGGCGCAGCGCGCTGTCCCTACCGGTCCTTGGTAGGGCGCGTCACTCCGTGCGCGCCGTTCTTTAAATTTGCGGCGGGCAGGGGACTCCGATAAATCGCGAGCAGGCTGCTCTGCCCCACCGAAGTTTTTTGAAATGTGCCAATGCCGAAGACTTTGATTTCCTTGTTTCGCGTATTTGGCGTATTTCGCGGTTCCTCCGGTGCTTTGACTTGCGTTCCATTTCCGTTGCGCGCAAGAAAAGGGCATGGTTTACCAAAAACAAATCCTGCTGGAAACCCGCGGCCACCGGCAGATGCACGACCTGACGGCGGATGTGGCGCAAATCATCCATGACTCCGGCGTGCGCATCGGTACGGCGCACGTGTTCAACGTCGGCAGCACCGGCGCAATCGGCGCCATCGAATTCGAACCGGGGTTGGTTGAGGACCTGCCCGACCTGCTGGACAAACTCATGCCGCCCAGCCGCAACTACGGACACGAACAGGCCTGGCACGACGGCAACGGCCATTCACATTTGCAGGCCACGCTGCTCGGGCCGTCCCTGACCGTGCCGGTGACCGGCGGGAAACCGGTGCTGGGCACCTGGCAACAGATTTTCCATCTGGAATGCGACATCAAACCCCGCCGCCGCACCATCGTCGTGACTGTGTCCGGCGAGTGAGAATTCTAACCGCAGATTACGCAGATGAACGCAGATCCTTAGCCGCAAAAAGACACAGAAAGCGCAAAGGTTTTAACCGCGAATGACACGAATTAACGCAAATTGAAAGCCTCGCTAGAGGTGACAGATAATAGCCCACGGTTTCAACCGTGGGTTTAATCGTTCAGAAAATCCCCAAGCCCCGGCTTGCCGAGCCGAAATTTGATGAAGGCTGGAGGGGCGGCAGAAATTCTAACCGCAGATTACGCAGATGAACGCAGATCCTTTTGAAATGAATTTCACGAATTGACACCAATTCAAATGCGCTGAAGGCGCAAAGGCAATTAGCCCAGGGTTGCTCGCGCAACGCGAGAGCTACCCTGGGTTCTTCCCACAAAAACATTCCTTCTCCCATTCGATGGGAGAAGGCGGCTGGAGGCCGGATGAGGGCCGTGCGGCAAAGGAGAAATCAGGGTTTTACGCCGGGATTGTTTTCATTGGCCGAGCCCATCTGGCAAAGTTCATCCAGCGTCTCCGAAAACAAATCATACAACAGTTTCAGCCGGTCAACGTTCTTGATGACGCCCACCACCTGGAAATAAAGTTCGTTCACGCCCAATGGAAGATTCCGGCCGCCCCAGATTTTTTCCTCGTCGTCCCGGACGGAAAAGTGGATGTCGGGTTGGGCAGAAATCAGGTCCCGGATTTTTTCATTGGCAAAGAGCCGGCGCAGTTTCCACTCGTCATTGCCTTTGATGATGAAATCGTCGTCGAATTGCGAATAGCCGACGGTGACGTCCTGCATTCCCAGTTTTTTCCCGAGGTTGCTGAAAAAGCCCTGACGATAAACATTGAAATGAAAACCGTCCGGGTTCACATAGGGTGCGCGCATCCGGGTGTAGGTGACGGACGTTTTGCCGGTGGACACGGTATAAGTATCCAGTGTGACCGCCCACTGGCCATGCGTGGCTTCCACCTTGCTGCCGTTCCAAAAACCGCCTTCATTGAAACTGCCGCCGACGACGGCGGCGAACTGTTTCCAGATTTCGTCCCGGCTGGGCCCGAACAGTTTTTGGAAAAAACTCATGATGTTTAGAGCGACTCTAGGCGCGGGGCGGAAGAGCGTCCATTATAAACCAGCTCGCCAATTGGATTCAGGGCAAAAATCCGGTAAGACGCAGAGACGGAGAGGTTTTAACCGCAGATTACGCGGATGAACGCAGATTTTTTTGACACGAACTAAAGCCCCATCGGGGCGAAATAAAATGGCCCAGGGTTGGAGCCAAGCGACTACCCTGGATTCACGTTCCACAAAAGAATCCTTCTCCCATCCGATGGGAGAAGGTGGCCGGAGGCCGGATGAGGGTCGGGGTGAAGCACCGAGTAATTCCTCAACTTGCCAAACGTTGCTACATATCTAATCTCATCCCATGAGTTCAGAAATCACAGCTGAAATGATTGAAGATATTTTCGGTAAGCATTCTGATTCGCTTCGCTTCGCTAACTTCTGTAATTCTGTGGTCATTAGAGAAGGAATTTGCTTGTTGGATGTTTACCCTAGGTAGCTCGTTCCTCGCAACCTTGGGCTGAATGATTCAATCCCTTCGGGATTGCAGCGCGTGAAACAGGTTTGATTCTTCCGGCTTGATTCTGCATTCTTCCTGAGCTGTGAATATTCCCAAACATCGCCAGGCGATTGACAAGCTGGACGCGAGTATCGTCCGGCTGCTCAATGAGCGCACGAAACACGTGCTGGCCATCGGCGCCATGAAGCTCAAGGCGGGCGAGGAGATTTATGCGCCGCACCGCGAACGCGCTGTGCTGCAACGCATCTGCCAGTTGAACCACGGGCCGGTCACCGATGAGCAGCTCCGCGCGATTTACCGCGAAATCATGTCCAGCGCGCTCGCGCTCGAGAAGACGATGATCATCGCGTATTTCGGCCCGGAAGCGACCTTCACGCACCAGGCGGCCATCCGCAAGTTCGGCGCCAGCCTGCGCTATTCGCCGCAGAAAACCATCGCCGACGTGTTCACCGAGGTCAGCAAACGCCGCGCGGATTACGGCGTGGTGCCGGTCGAGAATTCCACCGAAGGCGTCGTCACGCACACGCTCGACATGTTCGTGGACAGCGATTTAAAAATCGTTTCACAGATAGTTCTGCCGATCCAGCAATGCCTGATGGTGCGGCCCGGTGGTTCGCGCGCGCGGATTAAAAAACTGTTCGTGCATCCACAATCGCTCGCGCAATGCCGGAGCTGGATTCAAACCCATCTGCCGCGTGTGGAACTCATCGAGACCTCGTCCAACGCCCGCTCGGCGGAACTGGCCGCGAAGGACAAGAACGCGGCAGCGATTGGCGGGATTCTGGCCGCCGAGAAATACGGATTGGACGTGCTGGAACAGGATATTCAGGACAACGCCGCGAACGCGACGCGCTTTCTCGTGCTGGGCCGCCAATGCAGTCCGCCCACCGGCCAGGACCGCACGAGTCTGCTGGTCAGCGTAGCGGACAAGGCCGGCGCGTTGCATGAGGCGATTGCGGCGTTCCGCCGTTACAAAATCAACATGACCAAGATTGAATCGCGCCCCAGCAAGCGGAAGGCGTGGGAATATTTCTTCTTCATCGATTGCGACGGCCACGCGCAGGACCGCAAGGTGGCCAATGCCATCCGCCTGCTCGGCGAGCATTGCAATTTCATCAAAGTTCTCGGTTCCTATCCGAACGCGGAATAGTGTTCGGCCATTTTGTAATCTTCGGTGGGGCGAGCAGTCTGTCCCGCTCTGCGGCGATCTTCGCGAGCCGAAATTCAGGTAGAGACGGCGCGCTGCGCCGTCCGGGCATCGCAGCGCGATGCCCCTACCCACGACTCGCCGTTAGTCCAAATTGTTGTAGCGTCGAGCCTGTGGCTCGAATGCACCGGCGCACCCGTCCTCCGTAGCGGTACTGCGGACGGTGGACAGCGCCGACACTACATCTTGAATCAGAACATGCCCCGATCAGGAAAGCCAACCTCTTCATTTGGAGGTAGTTTCAAAAGATGTCTGCCTGCAACAGTTTTTACTTCTCAAACCATTACAAAAGGTGATAGGATGGCATCGTGGAAATGAAAGAGAATCAGAATGGTTTCTTTATTTGGGGAATAGACGATGCGCCGTATGGCCCGGTGGAGTTGACGGTTTTGGCGGACTGGATCAAGGACGCGCGTGTATTGCCTGACACGTGGGTTTTTGCAAGGCGCACCGGCGCCTGGCAGCAGGCCTCAAATCTTCCGGAACTCAAAGCATTTTTTGACCAGCAGACGGGAGTTGTTCCGGGCGCTACTTCCCGTGCCGGCCTGACGCCCGGCTCGTTGCGCCGGATTAAGATCCTGGCGGATCTGAACGATGCGCAACTCGAGCATTTGCTGGACTTCATGGAGATGCAACGCGTGCCGCCGTGGACGGTGGTGGTCCGGCAGGGAGATCCGGGTGATGGGATGTTCCTGGTGATGGCGGGGGAGTTACGCGCCCGGACCATGGTCGGCGGACGGGAAACGATCCTGGCCACGTTTGGTCCCGGAGATTTTTTCGGGGACATGTCGCTGTTCGATCACGGGCCGCGTTCCGCGGACGTCGTCGCCAACGTGGACAGCACCGTGCTGAGAATTTCCGTGACGGGCTTTGACCGGCTCACCCGGGAAGCACCCGCACTGGCCACGCCCTTCCTGCGGGCGACAGCCAGAACGCTCGCGTCGAGAATCCGCGCCGACAACAAGCGGCTCAGTCAGGTGACCCAGCAATTCCATACCAGCCGCGGGTGACCCCCGGTCCTCTCCTCTCTCGGGGAGGAGGGGAGTAAAATTGGTTCGTGCGTCCAGTCACATCCGGGGCGGTTTGTCCCCCCAATTTCAGTTTTTAGCAAGACAAGCCCGTTGTTGTCAGCGGACAGATTGCGCCACCTGCGGCACGCGGTCCGGCTGATAGATGGTTTGCATCAGATGAAAGTCGCCGGTGAGCGGAATGTCACGCGAGGAACCGCCGACGAGAATTTCATATTCGCCTTGTGCGGCGACCCAGCTCCGGGTGCCCACGTCGTAATACGCAAAGGCGTTTTCATCGAGTGTGATGGAGACGTTCTGTGTTTCTCCCGGTTGCAGAAAGACTTTCGCGAAACCCTTCAATTCCTTGACTGGCCGGGACACGCCGGGATTGACGGGTTGCACGTAAACTTCGGCGACTTCGGCGCCGGCACGGTCGCCGGTGTTGGCGAGGTCGAATTGAATCGTCTGGGGCAATCCCGTCGGGCCGCGATTGGGAATGAACACCAGGTTGGTGTAGGCAAAGCGGGTGTACGAAAGGCCGTAGCCGAAGGGGAACAACGGCTCGATGCCCTTCGTGTCATACCAGCGGTAACCGACGAGCAGGCCTTCTTTGTAAACGACCGTGCCTTTCTCACCGGGATACGCGTCCAGCGCGGTCGCCGGCGTGTCGGCCAGGCGCTTCGGGAAGGTACAGGGCAACTTGCCGGACGGGTTGACATCTCCAAAAAGGACACGCGCCAGGGCGTTGCCGCCTTCCATGCCGGGATACCATGCGTAAAGCAGGGCCGGCACCCGCGACAGCCATGACTGGTCCATCTCGACCGCGCCGCCGCCAATGAGAACCACGACGGTCCGGGGATTGGCGCGAACAATTTTTTTGAGCAATTTGTCCTGACCGGCAGGCAATTCAATGTCTTTGCGGTCGCCACCTTCGCTATCGAAACCAATTTTGTGATTCAGTCCACCGACATAAATCACCAGGTCAGCCGATTTCGCAGCCGCGATTGCCTCGTCGACCAGTTGGGAACTGTCTGCGGCGGTTGCCAGGTTGCCGTCGGGTTTGAGTCCGGGTGCTCCCCGGTTTCCGGGCGGATAATAGCCTTTGGCATAAATGATTTTGACCTTCCCTCCGACATAATTGCTGATGCCTTCCAGGGCGGTGACTTCAAAGGGCGGCTTGATATTTGCCGAGCCGCCGGCGTGGCAGAACTTCGCCGCGGCGTTTCCGCCAATGATGGCGATGGTCCTGAAGTGGGCGGCGTCGAGCGGCAGGAAATTTTCATTTTTCAACAGCACGAATGCTTCCTCGGCAATTTTCTGCGCGATTTCCTGGTGTGCCCTTGTGCTCAAGGGTGTTTGCGGTTCGGATTTTGCGGCGGGCGGGTTGGACGGGTCATAAATCAGATTCAATTTAAACATCACGTACAGATGCCGGCGCACCATGTCGTCGAGCGCGGAGACGGGAAATTGGCCGGTGTTCAGTCCGTTCAGAAACGGGGCGGCCAGATAGTTACTTTCGTAAGGAGCCTTTGTTCCCATTTCGATGTCGAGGCCGTTGAACACGGTCAAATCCATGTGATGCACCGCACCCCAGTCGGACATGACGAGGCCCTGGAAGCCCCAGTCGTCCTTCAAAATGTCCTTCAGGAGGTGTGCATTTTCTGAGCAATACTGGCCGTTAATCTGGTTGTAGGCGGACATGATGCACATAACTCCCGCCTCCTGCACGGCGGCACGAAACGCCGGCAGATAAATTTCGCGCAACGTGCGTTCGTCAATGATTTCATTGATGGAACCGCGCTCAAACTCCTGACTGTTCGCGGCAAAGTGTTTGATGCAGGAGGAAACCCCCTGGGCCTGCTCGCCTTCGATATAACTGACGGCCATGCGCGACGTGAGGCAGGGGTCTTCGCCCAGGTATTCGAAATTGCGGCCGCACAACGGCGTGCGTTGGATGTTCACGGCCGGCCCGAGCATGATGTTTTTGCCGCGTTGCACGGCTTCCTGGCCGATGACTGTGCCGAAGGTCCTCGCCAGATTGGTATCCCACGTTGCCGCCAGGCCGAGCGTTCCGGGCATGGCGGTGGCAAAATCATCCACGTGGCCCAAGGCATGAAAATGATCGTTCACCTCTTCGCGCACGCCCAGCGGGCCGTCGTCCATGATCAATTCGGGAATGCCGAGCCGGGGCACCCCGGCCGTCGTGAAATTGGAGTTGGCGTGGGCCAGTGAAACTTTTTCCTCCAGGGTGAGGCGCGAAAGCAAATCGTTCACCCGCGCTTCCACCGGTTGCTGGTCGTCGAGATACCGGGGACGCTCCTGGGCGCGCGCGACACTGAAATTTGCAGCCAGAATGGCCGGAACCAACAGGAAGAAAAAACAACGCTGACGGTTGAATGCCAATTTCATGATTTTCATTTTGCTTATCAAGGTGGAGACAGCACTGATTACACAATCTCCGGCGCCCCTGCCAATAATAAATGCAGCTGGAACTTGAATCGGAAACGCGCCTCTTATACTCTGAAGTGTTTAGTAACGTGTATGTTCCAGGATATGTTAAATGTTTCAGGGCACAAACGGACGCAGAAAATCCAGTTTAGTGTTCCAAAAGTTTCGATGGTTGCCAACGATCCGGCGCGGGTGCCGGTTGAAACCAAACCAACCTTCACCAAAATCTTCCGCTGGCATTTGCCGGACGGTGAGAAGCAGGAACCGGCCACGGTTGAAATCGTCGGCACGTTCACGAACTGGCAGAAAGTACCGTTGCTGCACGATCGCGTGCGGGGCGGCTGGCACGTCACGTTGGGGCAACTGGCGGGCAACCGCACGCACCATTACATGCTGTTGGCGGACGGAAAGCCGGTTCGCGACCGGCACTGCGACGGCCTGGCCATTCCGCGCGGACCGCAGGAGGGACACTATGCGCTGGCCACCGCCCGCGGGCCGCGCGTGTTCATGCTCTTCGCGCAGACGAAATAAGGGCAGGACAGGAGTTGCTTTTGCGGGTGGCGGCCTGCGGTTCGGGGTTGAAATCAACCGGCATTCGCCGCATCCTCACCCGGATGAATCATCTGGCCCAGGCCCGCAAGGTTTTCGACATCGAACTTGCCGCACTCAAAGCCGTGCGCACCCAGCTTGACGCCGCCTTTGATCGTGCGGTCGAAACCATTGTCGAAGCGTTGAGTCGTCACGGAAAAATTGTCGTGGTTGGCATCGGCAAATCCGGTAACGTGGGGCAGAAAATCGCCGCCACGTTCACCAGCACCGGCTCCCCCAGCGTCGTGCTCAACAGTGTGGACGCCTTGCACGGCGACGTCGGCATCATCAACGACGGCGACGTGGTTCTGGCGTTGAGCTACTCCGGCGAGTCGGAGGAATTGCTGAATCTACTGCCGGCCTTGAAACGGTTTTCCGTCAAAATCATTTCCATCACCGGCGGCGTAAAATCGTCGCTGGCGCGGCACAGCGATGTCGTGCTGAACGTGAAGGTCTCCCAGGAAGCGTGCCCGTTCAATCTGGCGCCGACGGCCAGCACCACCGCGATGCTCGTGATGGGCGACGCGCTGGCGATGGCAGTACTGCAGGCGCGCGGGTTCAAGCAAAGCGATTTCGCGCGGCTGCATCCCAGCGGCGCGATTGGCCGCGCCATGCTGCTGCGCGTGGGCGACATCATGCGTTCCGGCGAACGCAATGCGGTGGCGGGCGAAAATCTGCCGGTCGAAGAAGCCTTGCTGGTGATGACGCATGCGAAATCCGGCAGCTTGAGCGTGGTGAACGCGCGCGGAAAACTTGTTGGCGTGTTCACCGACGGCGATTTCCGCCGGCACATGGCCGCGAATAAAAACCTGCTCGCCCTGCCGCTGAAGCAAGTGATGACGCGGAAGCCGATTTGCATCCGCGAAAACGCGCTCGCCGTCGAGGCGCTGAAAATTTTCAACGAGCGGAACATTGACGATTTGGTCGTGGTGAACGCCAAACGCGAACCGGTCGGTCTGGTGGACTCACAGGATTTGCCGAAGCTGAAGCTCATGTAGAAATCGCCGGTGATCCGATGAATCCATTTATTCGCCGTCCGACGGTCCTGATTTTTATGGGCGTGTCCGGGAGTGGTAAAACGACGGTGGGAACGTTGTTGGCAAAAAGGATCGGCGCGATTTATTTTGAAGGAGACGAGTTTCATCCGCCGGAAAACATCGAGAAGATGCACCGCGGTGTTCCGTTGACGGACGCTGACCGTGAGAAATGGCTGCGAACCTTGAGAGAAATCATCACGCGTTCGCTCGACCAGGGCCGGTTCACCGTCATGGCATGCTCGGCCTTGAAGGCGGCTTACCGTGATTTGCTTCAGGGCGGCGACCCGTGTGTTCAATTCGTGCATCTCACCGGGCCGCGAGCGGTCATTGAAGAACGGCTAAAAGCCCGACGAAACCATTTCATGCCGCCGACATTGTTGGACAGCCAGTTGGCAACGTTGGAACCGCCTTCCGACGCTCTGACCTTCAGTTGCGAAAAATCTCCGGACGAAATCGTAACGGCATTGATTCAGACTTTGGGCATTGGCGATTGAATTTGTTTCACGGCTTTGGGCAGCAGAAAGGCCAGTCCGGCAGCGACCAACATTCCCACGCCCAGCAAATTGAAAGGAATTGCGGTGCTATGATACCGCATTGCAAGCCAGCAGACAATGAAGGGGCCGGCAAATCCGCCGGTGTTCCCGATGGCATTCACCAGTCCGATGACCGGTCCCATCACATGGCGCGGCAGAGTTTTCGGTGGGAATCGCCCAGAACGGCGCCAAGGCGGCATACGGTCAAGGTATGGCCAGGCACATGTGTCATAAGTGGATGACCGGCGCACTGCATACCAGGCGCCGCACGGGATGTCAGCCGCAAAAATCAGAGTCAAAAAAGCCTGGTGTGCTTTGAAAGGTGGGATGTAAACACGGTTTACCAACCTGAGCCATCACAGCGAACCGCTGTGATATTTATTTCTCGAAGTTTGTGGAGTTTCCTGAAACTTAAAAGGCCTGAAGTAAGAACTTCAGGCCTTGTGAAATTACACGGTTAAACCAGCAGGCTTATTTCGCACCCGGTGGCAACACGTGATTATAATTAGCATCGACAGTACCCAGGAGGCACTTCGGCGCGGTCTGGACATCGACCAGTGAATAGCTGGTGGTGAACGTTTTCGACGAATCCAACGGGCAATAGGGCAATTGGCCAGAACTGCCGCGACCCAAGAAAGGTGCGACTTGAGGACCACCCACTGTGGCAGTGGCTGTTTGTCCTGTCTCCAAAGCCCATTCCTGTATGGCGCCGTCAAGCTGACGGAGGTTGTTGATGCACGCGTTCTGCTGAGAAGTCGAACGTGCCCTCAGGAAGTTGGGAATCGCGATTGCCGCCAAGAGGCCGATGATGGCCACGACAATCATGATTTCCACCAGTGTGAAACCCGCTTTGCGGGACGTTTTAATTTTCATACTACTTTTCTTTCTGCTATCGGCGGTGTGAACGACGCAGCAGGCGGGTTATCTATGATTTCAGTTTTGTTCACTTAATTGCCTGTTACAACCGCACTGCATTGAAAAGCACTTAAACTGCCAGAGTGCCAATAGTGCCCTTAAGGGCATGTGACAGTTCATTCGATTGGCGAAACGAAGAAATCGCCTCACTCAGCGTTCCGGTGAAACTGGCAGCGTCCTGATTTGAAACCTCAAATTGCCCCAGATCAGGACACTACCGCTTAAACTTGCCGGCGGGTCTAATTCAGAACGATCAGTTAATCCGGTTGCCACTCGGCGACCCGAACAACCTGGCCTCATCCACGAGGCGCGTCAGTTCAGCTACCGACTGAACGCCTAATTTTCTCGTCAAGTTTGTCCGGTGCAATTTAACGGTGCGCTCGTTGATGTTCAGGTCGGCGGCGATTAGTTTGTTCATCCTGCCTTGCACCACCTGTTCCAACACCTCCAGTTCACGCTCACTCAGTTCATCAAAACGACGGCGCAAATCCCGCAACCGTTCACGCCGATGCCGCTCCTGCGCGTCGCGGTCAAACGCCCGCTCTACCGCCGCCAGCAGCTCCTCTTTCGGGGCGCGTTTCGTCAAAAAATCCTCCGCCCCGCTCCGCATCGCGTTCACCGTTGCCGGAATGTCACCTTGACCGGTCAAAAAAATGACCGGCAACGGGTTGGCCGAGCGTCTTAACGCCTCCTGCAATTCCAATCCGTTCATCCCCGGCATCTGCAAATCGGTCACGACGCACCCGGACATCTCCGGGACGAGCCGATCCAGAAATTCCTGCGCGGAGACAAAACCCTGCACGGTGTAACCAACCGCGCGCAGCAGGCGGGACACCGACTGCAAGAAGGACGTGTCGTCATCTACGATGAAGACCGTTCCGGATCGATTAGGAGGTGTGGCCGTCATGACTTCAGTGTAAGCTTCAATGAGGTGTTGGCAAGTCGCCAGCCTTCGACTTCTCGGGTTTCATCCCTGGCAGGGTGAATGTGAACGTGGTTCCGTTCTGCCCGTTGCTTTCCGCCTGGATGTTTCCGCCATGCGCCTCGATGATGGTCCGCGAAATGGCCAGCCCCATGCCCATGCCATTGGGCTTCGTGGTAAAAAAAGGTTCAAAGATGTGAGCGGCATCGTCCGGCGCGATGCCGGTTCCGCAATCACTGACCGCCACTTGCACGTTTCCATCCTTCACCTCTCGAACCCGCACAACCAGCAACCGCCTGGACTTGGGAATGGCGTACATCGCATCCATGCCATTCAAGATGAGGTTCAGCAACACTTGCTGCAATTGCACCCGGTCTCCCCATACCGCAGGCAATAGCGGCGAGATTTGCCCGGATATTTTGACTTGCCGCGCTTCCGCATCGGGTTGCACCAGGGCGACGGTCTCTTCCACCAGATTGCGCAAAGCCAAACGGTCCGATACCAGGCTCCGCCGCTTGAATAACGTCCGCATCCGGTCAATCACGTCTCCCGCCCGCTTGTCGTCCCTGCGGATATCAGCCAGGATGGCCCGGACTTCTTCCAGATTGGGCTGGTCGCTCTGAAGAATAATTTCCGCCGCCTCCGCGTTTCGTAAAATGGCACCCAGCGGCTGGTTCAACTCATGGGTCAATGCCGACGACAATTGCCCCATCGTGGACACGCGAGCCACATGCGCCAGTTCCATCCGCTGGGCCAGAATCTCCGCCTCGGCCCAGCGGCGCTTTCTTCGCTGTGCCAAAAGTCCGCCGATGGTGACTGCCTGCCCAAGAAAAACAGCCAGCGATATTAAAATCAAATCTCTATGTTGTTCCCACAATGTCTGCGGCCGGTAACGAACGACACTCCCGGCGGGTAGGCGGTTTTCCTTGATACCCCAGCGTCGCAAAGCCCGCCAATCCACCATCGGCGTTCCCTTCGTCACCACCTCAATGGGCAGTTCTTCAGGCTTTGCCCCGCCGAGCACGCGCAGGGCGAGTTGCCCGGCCCTCGTGCCCAGGTCATCAGAATCCACCACCGACCCGCCGACCGCTCCGCTGCCGAGCACCCAGCCGCCGAGCACATAGACCGGCACACTGGCGGCAGTCGCCAGCGTCTGGGCGAGCTGCGACATGTAAAAAGTCTGGCCGTTTACATCGTTTACGACCGTGCTTAACAACACCACCGTGCCTTCGGGCAACGACCCTACCGCTCTCGGTAATTCCGCAATCGGCCGGTTGGTCCAGAAGTCGAACTCAATTCCCTCCAGAGCGTGCGATGCCTCCGCAATCCGGCCAAGGGTCGCGCGATCCACGTCGGATGTGCCTCCAATCACCACTATACGACGCGTGTCCGGTTGCAGATGCATGATGAGACCCAGCGTGCCTCGAAGGTCGAACCGTTGCACAATCCCGGTGACACCGAGTTTGCTTTTCGCCTCCGGCACCTCCATTTCGTTGATTGCGACGAAGACGACCGGCACACCCGGAAACAAGGCATCCGGCAGTTCGGTGACAAGTCTGTAGTCTCTCGATGGAAACACCATGATGAGATCAAGTTTCTGTCCGGCATATTTTTCGCCGAGGTAATCCTGGAACAGGCGAAAATGTTCCTTGTCCGAAAAATGGCTGGCATCGAGATATTCATCCAAAAACTCAATCCGGTTGGCGAAGATCTTCTGCATTTCCGCCCGCACGGCCTGCTCCAGCACAATGTTTCCCGGCACATCCTTGCTCTCGTTGAATATCATCAAGACCCGTTTTACCGGCAAACCCGGCAGGCTGTTTGAAGTTTGCGCCTGACTGACCGGCGCTTCGCGGAGGAACGTCAAACCGAAAATCAGCGCCGCCACCAAAGCCCTTCCGGACTTCCGGCGCCAGCGCGGAAAAAAATGGTTGGGACAACTCAAACGGAATCCAGCATGTTCTGCTTGCCATCTTTTTTCAAGCCCAGGCCTGAGGTAACGCGAAGAACATCTCCGGACGTTTGACCGCTGGCCAGCCTGCCTTCGCTTTCGGCTCCGGCGCGGCAGTCTTCATTCTCCGCTGGCATTGCGAACGAAGACTGGCGGGAGCGGCGGGGCTCGAACCCGTAACCTCTGCCGTGACAGGGCAGCGCTCTAACCAATTGAGCTACGCCCCCGCATTGGGGCTGGTCAGGCTAAAAGATGCTTTCGGGGGCGTCAAGTGACTTCACAAAAATTCGGGCGGCAGACGCCAAGGAGGTGGGGGTGGGGAACCCCGCTGAAGAAACGTACTGCCACCCGAATGCATCAATGTTACTTTTTTGTAAACCTTTGTCAACAAGTTATCGTTCTTTTGCGGTGTTTTTCAGACTCCCGCTTCTTTCGGGGCTTTACGCAGCTTAACTTTTCCATAAATTCCCGTTATGGCTGAGTTGGAATCGGTGGCACTTTTTCAGGGGTTGAATCCCGGCGAATGGCAAAACCTGCGCCGCATCGCGCAGGAACGGCGGTTCGTCGCCGGGCAGGAAATTTTTCGCGAAGGCGACCCGGGCGATGGCGTCTATGTCATCCGGGACGGTCTGGTGGAAATTGCGCATGTCGTGGATTTGCGGCAGAATCGGGTGTTTTCACGGCCCGGTCTCGGCGAAATTTTCGGCGAAATGGCCGTGATCGAGGACCTTCCACGTTCGGCCACCGCCACCGCCGCGAAGGACACGCGGGTTTATTTCATTCCCCGCGACGAGATGCTCTCCCTGCTCAAACGTTCGCCGGGTCTCGCCTTTAACCTGTTGCAGGAAATCAGTCGGCGCTTGCGCGATTTCAACCAACTCCATCTGCGCGAGGTCCTCCAGGCCGAGCGCCTCGCCGTCGTCGGCAACTTCGCCCGTTCGATCCTTCACGATTTGAAGAATCCGCTGACGATCATCATTCTGGCCGTTGAAACGTTGGAACTTCCCAAAACAACTCCGGAGAAGCGCGCGCAATCGCTGACTTACATCCGCAAGCAAATCGAGAACATCAAGGAGATGATCGGCGACATCCTTGAATTCACTCAAGGTGCGTCCACCAAAGCCGCGTTTACCCCCGCCGACTACCGCCAGTTCATCACTGAACTGTTGCCGGAGTTGGACGCGGACGCCCGGGTCAAATCCGTGCGCATTGAACTGCAAAACGAACCGCCGTCCGTCCAGCTCCGGTTGGATCCCCGTCGTCTGCGCCGGTTTTTTTTCAATTTGCTGCACAACGCCACGGACGTGATGCCCGACGGCGGCAAAATTCTCCTGCGTTTTCGGCAGGATAAAAAAGAGGTCGTCACCGAAGTGGAAGACACCGGCCCCGGCATCGCACCCGAAATCGCCGACCGGCTTTTTCAGCCTTTCGCCACGCATGGTAAAACTCACGGCACCGGGCTGGGCCTCTCCATTTGCAAAAAAATCGTCGAGGACCACGGCGGCCGGATTGGGGTGCGCCACGAATCGGGACATGGCGCGATTTTTTCCTTTGCACTGCCACTGGCGAAATAAT
>Ga0265338_10004555_pt1 | contig 18659 bp, 25 predicted proteins | sample 42126metaG_FD_193579 | JGI IMG/M metagenome (GOLD analysis project Ga0265338, IMG submission 193579) | Rhizosphere microbial communities from Carex aquatilis grown in University of Washington, Seatle, WA, United States - 4-21-26 metaG | ecosystem: Host-associated > Plants > Roots > Rhizosphere... | reverse complement strand
AGGAGGGACGGCCTCGAACCAGAGGTTGAAGCCGGGGCGATCCCCGTTGCCGCATTTTCAAAGAGCAACCGCCGGGAGGCGGCGTCAGGGCAAAAGCCCTGGCAACCCAACTGTTGCACAGATTAACACCCTGTCAAGGGATTTCGACAGGAGAATTGCTTGCCGGATGCCGGAAGGGCTGGATCAAAAACGCAGTAAAATTGTGCAAATGAGGTTTGCCGCTAAAAAGACCATGAAAACATTACAAAAGTATGGTTTGACCCCTCCGACCAGTGGACCCGGAAACTCGCCCAAAAGACCGTCACCGTTGCGCTCAGCCCCGAACAGTTTGAACACCTGCGCAAGGCGATAGAAAATCGACGCGCGATGGCCAAAACCCTGGCCCAAATGGAGAAGCTATCCCGGCAAATCCTCTTTTCAACATTGCCAGACACCCGCCGCCGCAAACCCTTGCCTAAGAAAGTTTTGGGCACTCTTTAAGCGCCATTCTGGTTTGACCCCTGCACCGAAAGCCAACCGTAAAAGGTTACAAAAGTATGGTTTGACCCCTGCACCCTGCACCTGCACTGACCCCTGCACGCCGAGAGCCTCGAAGAAGCCGTCGCCATCGCGCAAGCCTGTCCCGGCCTGCCGTACGGATCCACCGTCGAAGTCCGCACACTCGCGGCGCGCTGTCCGGTGGAAAATGTCACCGAAAAAGAACTGGCGGAAACCGCCGCGCGGATGTAAGCAAAAGGCGCCAACATTCCGAAATCTTTATGAGCGCTGTGCGATTACTTATTGGAACGGCCAAAGGCGCGTTCATTCTCACATCCGACGGCAAACGCAAGCATTGGGACGTCAGCGGCCCGCATTTCGGCGGCTGGGAGATTTACCATCTCAAAGCGTCGCCGGCGGATCCGAATCGCATCTATTGCTCGCAGAGCAGCGGCTGGTTCGGCCAGATCATGCAACGCTCCAGCGACGGCGGCAAAACGTGGGAAACGCCAGGCGGCGCCGCCGAAAAAACGCCTGAAGGATTTCCCAAGGGCGAAAGCAACAAATTCGTCTACGAGGGCGAAGTCGGAAAACATCTCTGGTATGATGGCACGCAGCACGCCTGGGAATTCAAGCGCGTCTGGCACCTGGAACCCTCGTTGGACGATCCGGACACCTGTTACGCGGGCGTTGAGGACGCCGCGATTTTCAAGACCACAAACGGCGGCGTCACATGGAAAGAGCTGCCGGGATTGCGCGCCGCCAGGGGGAACCTCTGGCAACCGGGCGCGGGCGGCATGGCAGTCCACACCATCCTGCTGGACAAGACGCGGCCAGAACGCATGTATGTGGCGATTTCCGCCGCCGGCGCGTTCCGCACGGATGACGCCGGCAAAACGTGGAAGCCGATCAACAAGGGGCTCGTTTCGCCGTACTCGTTGCCCGACCCCAATGCGGAAGTGGGGCATTGCGTGCATCGCATCGCGCTGCATCCTTCGCGGCCTGACGTCCTTTTCATGCAGAAGCACTGGGACGTGCTGCGCACCGACAACGCGGGAGACCTCTGGTCCGACGTTGGCGGGAATCTGCCCACCGATTTCGGTTTTCCGATTGACGTCCACGCGCACGAGCCGGAGACCATTTACGTCATTCCCATCAAGAGCGATTCCGAGCATTACCCGCCGGAGGGCAAGCTGCGCGTTTACCGCAGCCGCACCGGCGGCAACGACTGGGAGCCGCTCACGGAGGGGTTGCCGCAAAAGGACTGCTACGTGAATATCATGCGCGACGCGATGTCCGTCGATTCGCTGGAGCCGTGCGGGATTTATTTCGGAACGACTGGCGGGCAGGTCTATGGATCGTCCGACAGCGGCGATTCCTGGAACGCGATTGTGCGCGATCTGCCCCGCGTCCTGTCCGTCGAAGCGCAGACAATACCATGATCCGGGTCGAGCTGCCATATCATTTGCGGGCGCTGGCCAAGCTCAGCGGGGAAACGCTGTTGGAAGTCGCGGCTCCGGTGACGCTGGGCGCGGCGCTGGATGCGTTGGAGGCGCGCTTTCCGGTGTTGCGCGGGGCGATCCGCGACCACGGAACTCTCAAGCGGCGTCCCTTTGTGCGGTTCTACGCATGTAAAGAAGATTTATCACAGCTTCCCGCCGCCACGCCGCTCCCGGAAGCCGTCGTCAGAGGCGCCGAACCGCTTTTGATCGTCGGCGCCATGGCCGGCGGTTGAGCCACAGTTTCTCAAACAACGAAACAATAAACCCAGCAAGCCCATAGGACTGAATTATGACGACTAGCAATTATCCAGTGAACGCGTACCTGCTCTTTAACGGAAGGTGCGGCGAGGCCATTGAGTTCTACGAAAAAACTCTTGGGGCCAAAGCATTCATGACCATGCATTACAAGGACGCGCCGGCCGAAGTGTGCCAGCAAATGATGCCGCCCGGTTGGGAGAACAAAGTCATGCACGCCCGCATGCAGATCGGCAACGCCACTGTCATGGCCGCCGACGGCCCCTGCGAAGGTGAACATGGCTTCAAGGGTTTCTCCATGTCGCTTACCGCGCCGAATCCGGAAGAGGCTGAGCGCCTGTTCAAGGCCCTCTCGGACGGCGGCAAAGTCAGCATGCCATTGCAGAAGACGTTTTTCTCGCCGGCGTTCGGGATGGTCGCCGACAAATTCGGGGTGCCGTGGATGATCTACGTCGAAGGCCATCAATGAGTGAAGCCTTTGCCAGCGCCAGCCCGCAGGCCAATGTGAGCCAGGCTGTGGAGCATCTTTTCCGCCATGAATCGGGAAAGATGGTCGCCACGCTGACTCGCATCTTTGGCCTGGAACGGCTGACGCTGGCCGAGATGACGGTAGATGACGGCGGGGCTCCTGCCGAGCCGACCACCGGATGCGTCAATGGCTCGGCAGGAGCCTCGCCCTACCGTGCGCAAATAGTTTTGACGCTGTGTTTAAACGGCCTTCCAAATTCTCAGCACGGCCTTCAGAAATCCCGGCATCTCGGCAAGCGGAATCATATTCGGCCCGTCGCTGAGGGCGTGATCGGGGTCGGGATGGGTTTCGATGAATAATCCGTCGGCGCCCGCGGCGATTGCGGCTTTCGCAAGCACGGGCGCGAATTCGCGTTGGCCGCTCGATTTGTCCCCGCCCGCGCCCGGCATCTGCACGCTGTGCGTCGCGTCGAAAACCACGGGAGCGCCAAACGACTTCATGATCGGAATGGAGCGCATGTCGGCGACGAGGTTGTTGTAGCCGAAGGTCGTGCCGCGTTCGGTGACCATCACGCGCCTGCCGCCCGCCGCTCGCGCCTTGAGAATGGCATTCTCCATTTCCACCGGCGAAAGGAATTGGCCTTTCTTAATATTGACGATTTTTCCCGTCGCCGCCGCCGCGGTAATCAGGTCCGTCTGGCGGCACAGGAGCGCCGGAATTTGCAGGATGTCCACCTTGGCCGCCGCGGCGGGGACCTGCGTTTGGGTATGAACATCCGTCAGGACCGGAACATCGATTTCGCGCCGGAGCGTGGCCAGGATTTCCAGGCCTTCGTCCATGCCCAGGCCGCGAAAGGACTTTGCGCTGGTGCGATTGGCTTTGTCGTAGCTGGCTTTGAAAACATAAACGATGCCGAGCCGCCGGCAGGTGTCTTTGAGCGAGGACGCCACTTTCAGGCAGAGTTTTTCGTTTTCGATGACGCACGGACCGGCGATGAGAAACAACTTCCTGCCGTCGGAAAGGCTGCGCCACAATGCGGATTCGTTGAGCATATCGGTTGCGTCAAAAAGCCTTAAGTTTTGCGCTGGAAATGTCGATGACAAAGGTTGACAGATGGAACTTTGCATGGAATCCCCCGGGACGCAGATCTCGACGCAGGATTATGACTACATTTGCCGTTTGGTATACGAGCATAGCCGAATCAAGCTAGGCCCTGACAAGCGGGAGTTGGTCACGTCCCGGCTCGTCAAGCGTTTGCGCGCGCTCAAGCTCAGCAACTACGCCGATTACTGCCGCGTATTGCGATCCTCGTCCGGCGAGAGCGAATTGCCGGCGCTGATCGACCGCATTTCAACCAACCACACCCAGTTTTTTCGCGAGATGAAGCATTTCGAGTTTCTCTCGGAAACAGCGCTCCCGAAGTGGCGGGCGCGCGACCCCAACGGCTCGCGAAGCCTGCGCGTGTGGAGCGCCGCGTCCTCGTCCGGCGAGGAGCCCTACTCGCTGGCGATATACCTGGCCGAACATCTGGCGCCCGCGTCCCTGGGCCGGTGGGAAATCGACGCGACGGACATCTCCACGCACATACTTGAAGCGGCGCGCGCGGGCATTTACGATGAGCGGCGCGTCACGGGGATGCCGCGCGAATGGCTCAAGCGGCATTTCCAGCGCGGCGTCGGCTCGTGGGAGGGACAGTATCGCATCAAATCGAGTTTGCGCGAGCGCGTGCGCTTTCAACATTTGAATTTGCTGCAGGCGGATTATCCGTTTTCGCAGCCCTTCGAGTGGATTTTTTGCCGCAACGTGATGATCTACTTTGACCGGCCGACGCAGGAGGTTTTGATCCGGCAATTGACGCAGAGGCTGGCGCCGGGAGGCTATTTGATGGTGGGCCACTCCGAAAGCCTCAGCGGAGTGGAGCATGCTTTGCGCGGCGTCAAACCGGCCATCTATCAGAAGCCGGAGTGACGCGCGCGCGTTCGGACTACCACGTCTTGGGGATGATCCGATTGGAATTGGGCAGCCGGAAAAACGTCACCGGCTCGCGCAAATAAATTCCGATGTACCCCCTGGCCTTCATTTCCGCGGCCGTGCCCATGGGGCAGTCGCGCGGTTCGCCAATCAAGTATTTTTCACGAATGGTCCTTTTGTCAGGGCCAACAAGATCGAGACAGCGTATGGAACGGTTTCCAATATACGTTGCGGCGCTGCAACCTACTTCGTCGTCGTGTGTCATATTCATCGTGCCATTATGATTCCCCGGTCGAGTAAAATAGACAATCAGGGCCATCCTCCAAAACCCTATCAGGGCGCGCGCTAATGCGCGGCGCCGGAATGTGAATAACTGGCGCCCGGAGCCTCGGTCAGGCCCGTCCCGACAGCTCGAATTGATACAACGCCGCAATGATCAGCGCATGCCGGATTTTCCCTTCCGCGACCAGCTTGGGGATGTCGCGCGCCGGCACAAGCCTGGTGACAAGGTCCTCCGCCTGGTCCAAATCCACCGGACTGACGCAGCGGCAATTGTCAACGAATACCGTAAAACACACGTTGCTCATGATCGCCGGGTTGGGATAAACCTGGCCGATGATGTTGGGCGAGGCGCCTTCGTAACCTGTCTCTTCGCGCAGCTCCCGGAGGGCCGCCGCTTCGGGCGAGGCGTCGGCGGCGTCGATCATGCCGCCGGGCAGCTCCAGTTCCACGGTGTTGGAGCCGTGGCGGTATTGCTCGCACATCACCAGTTCGCCGGCGGGGGTGCGCGCGACGACGTTGACCCAGTTGACGGTGTCAATCACATAGAATTCGTGCGCCTCACCCGTGCGCGGCGAGCGCTTCAGGTCCGAGCGCACGGTGAAAATCCGGAAATCCGCCAGCGGTTTGGACGACAGTTTTACCCAGGGTTTGATCACGTCATTCTTTGGGGAAGCCGCCGGATTCGCGGACAATTTTGAGGAGATGGAGAAGCGCGTCCTCGTAGGCGCGGCCTTTCTGCGCGGCCAGTTGCTCGGCGCGCTTTGACAATTGGGCGGCCATCTGCGGGGCCTTGGAAGCCGGGCACCCAAGGCGCACCAGCAGGCCCGCAATGTCGTCGATGTTCACGCTCGGCTACTTGACGCTTTCGGCGGGAACCACCTTCACGCTGTTGACCGAAATGCGGCTGATGGGCCGGCTCTTTTCCCCCCCGCCGCCATGGGTCGTCGCCACCTCCCCAATTTTGACCAGCACTTCGTCGCCCTTAATGAGCTGGCCGAAGGCGGTGTATTTGCCGTCCAGGAAATGGGCGTCTGCCAGGCATATAAAGAACTGGGAGCCGGCGGAATCGGGATCGTTGGAGCGCGCCATGGAGAGCACGCCGCGAACATGGGGTTTGGGGTTGAACTCGGCCTTGAGCTTGTAACCGGGATCGCCGGTGCCCCAGCGGCTTTCGGAGGCCGGATCCTTGGTGAGCGGATCGCCGCCCTGGATCATGAACCCTTTGACGACGCGATGAAACGCGGTGCCGTCGTAAAAGCCCTTTCGCGCGAGGGTCTTGAAGTTTTCGACGGTCTTTGGCGCAACGTCGGGCCAGAAGGAAACCACCATATCGCCGTGATTGGTGGCGATGACTGCGACTTCATTTTCCATAATCAACCTTTCACTTGACGGAGGATGCCGGCACAATTTTGACGCTTTTCAATTCGACGCGTGTTTGAGGCACGCTCATTTCGCCGCGGTCGCTCGGGTCAACCGGCGTGTCGCCGAGTTTCCCCAAAACATCGTCGCCTTTGAGCAATTTGCCAAACGCCGTGTATTTGTGGTTCAGGAACGACGCGTCGCCCAGGCAGATAAAGAACTGGGAGCCGGCGGAGTTGGGATCGGACGAGCGCGCCATCGAAATCACGCCGCGCTCGTGCGGGCGATCGTTGAATTCCGCGTTCACGGAATAGCCCGGGCCGCCGGAGCCGAAGCGCGCCGCATTGCTCTGGTTGGTTGTCAGCGGGTCGCCGCCCTGGATCATGAAACCCTTGATGATGCGATGAAAGGCGGTGCCGTTGTAAAAGCCCTGGCGCGCCAGCTTTTTGAAATTGGCGACGGTGTTGGGGGCGACGTCGGGCCAGAATTCGATCACCATCTGGCCGTCGGTCGTGTCGAGGACGGCGACTTCGTTGGTGTTTGCGGCGGGCGCGGGCGCGGTCGGCGGCGCATTGGTGGCGTCTCCGCCCCACGCGGCGGCTGCGGCGGCGATAAAGAGACCCGTGACAACAGATGGAATCATTCGCATAAGGCCCGCAATTTAAACGGGGAAAGCGAAAGTTCAACAGCAAACATGCAGACTGGATGTGACACAAATCTTGCGCCATGAATAACAAGAAATGGTAAGCGCAGTCCTGTCGAGGCGGCGATGGTCATACCGTGAAAGTCACCACCGCCATGATTCCGCTAAACGGCCTCCGGCTGGAGGCCTTCGATCAACCCGCATTCGACCATGCCTTCCCGGTTCCCCTTCGGCTCGTGCCGGCGCAGAACCACGGCTTCGCCAAAATCCGCGCCGACATTCGCGTGGCGACGTGGGTCGCCTACCGTCGCCGCCAACGCAGGATTTCGATGGTGATGCAGCGCATCATCGGCCCCGGGGAGTGACACGTTGCGAAAAGCTGGGCACGGGGGACAGAGGACATGTTCAACCACGAACGGACACGAATCGACACGAATAAGGCAATGCCTGGGCGCTGTATCTAATGCTCCTACGTCAGAGGTCGACCGGGTCGGTTTTGTAGCGCCAGTTTTGTTTGGAAACGGGCGCTACGCTCCCTTCCGCGGGCCGCCCGCCGCCGACTTGCTCAACCAACCGATTCGCGCTTACCCGACCTCCAATGGCACATAAATGTCCGTGAGGCCAAACGCCGGCGGCATTCCGTCCGAACCATTTACGGCCACCAAAAACGACTGGGCCTTCCGAACTTTGCGCCCGCTCGCAGGCAGCCATGTGCCGAACAATTTCTCATAGCCCTTGGCGATCGCCCCGATCGGACAATTCCGCGCCACGACGTACTCGCCGCCCGCTATCGTTCGCACGCGCACCGGCCTGGTGGGCACGTACTTTTCGTCCACGGTCACGCAGGCGTCGTAACGCAACTTCTCTGAGGGCGTGTCCTTCGGATTATCCATGGGCACGCCGATGAACAACGAATCCTTGCGGGGCAGCCCGTCCTTCATCAGCCTCGTCGTAAAATCCAGCCAAACGCGATACACTCCGGTGTACGGCCCCACATGTCGCATATAAGCGACGCGCCGCGGTTCCACAGTCGTCACATCGATACGCATTTGCTCCGATTTCTTCAGGGGCCGCTTCGGCTGCAACGGCATATAAACATCCACCCGCCATGTCCCGGGGGCGACCCCCTTGTAGGCATCCACCCACACAATAAAGCTCGGGATAGGCCGCAAATTCCGGGAACTGCGCGCAAGCCATTTGCCGAATAAATACTGGAAGGCTTCCTTGATTTTCCCGACTGGGCAGTTTTTCGCCACTGCGTAATCGCCGCCGACGATGGTCTGCAACGCAACGTGCTTCTTCGGCTCATATGTTTCATCCACCGTGATGCAAGCATCGTAACGAAGCTCCGCCGCGGGTGTCACAGATGGATCGTCGTGGCCAATGCCGATGAACACGGAAGTCTTGCGAACCTGCTTTGCCGCCGATAGGCGCGCCGAGAGGTCAAACCACGTTTGCTTGACATCATCGTATGGCCCGACATGCCGCAAATAAGCCACACGCATCGGTTTGATTGTTCTGGTAATGACTTTCATAACTTTTGTTGTGATGTGATTTGTGTTGAATGTGGTCAAAGGAACTCCCGGCCGAAAATGCACGCCGGACGGCGCGGCAAGAGTGGCGATGGGCCCCGTCGCGCGGCGAAAGTCCGCAGGCGAAACTTTGTATGCCGTTTTGAACGCCCGCGTGAACGCCGCATGGGCCTCGTAACCCGCGTCCAGCGCCACGTAAATCACCTGCTTGGCGCCCGACCTCAATTCCATTGCCGCCCGCTCCAGGCGAAGCCGCCGCACATGATCCGCGATCGTCTCACCCGTCATCGCCGCGAAGACGCGATGAAAATGAAAGCTCGAAAAACACGCCACCCGCGCCAAGTCCTCCAAATCCAACGCCTCATCCAGATGCGCCTGGATATGCGTCAACACGCGCAGAATGCGTTCCGTGTAATCATTCCACGTTGTTTTATGCATTGGCCGGGCGGCGCTCATTTGCACGCTAAACTAGCAAACGCCAATACGGGCCGCTTGACTAATTTTGCGGTTTTCCGAGGCGACACTCTGTTTTCCCTGTCTTCCTAAAATGTCGAATGTCGAACACTGACCCCACCAGCAAACTGACCCCGCTGACCCCCACGGGCCGCTTGACTAATTTTGCGGTTTTGCGAGGCCGTCTCCCGTGGAATATTGCAAACGCGGCGGGGCGACGTAACATTCGTTAGCGTGTGTGGGTTGAAGAGAATTGTGTGTGCAGCGGTGGCGGCGGCGTTGCTGGCGACGGCGGCGCAGGGGCAATTTCGCGGCGGCGGCGGTCCGGGCTGGCGCGATTACGACCTGGATCCCCAGGCGCAAAAGGAGCAGGAGCTGATGGAGAAGGCCATCGACCCGGCTTTTACCGAAGACGTGTTCACGTTCGCGCGGCTAAGGTTCAAGGCGGAACGGGGCCGGGGCTTCGGCGGGGGGCGGCTGTGGGACGATGACAGCCCGCAGGCTGACTTGAGTTTGACGTTCCGGCTTTTCGAGGGAACAAGCCTGAAGCCGCGTCCGGGGCTGACGTTTATCGACATCGCGCCGAATGATCTTGTCAAGTATCCGTTTGCCTACGCGGCGGCCGGCGGCAGGATGGTGTTGTCGGACGAGGACGCTGCGTGTCTGCGGCGATATTTGCTGAACGGCGGGTTCCTGATGGTGGACGATTTCTGGGGGGACGACCAGTGGCGCCATTTCTATGAGCAGTTAAAGAAGATTTTTCCGGATCGGGAGCCGGTGGAGCTGGCTCTGGACCATCCGATTTTCCGGACGGTGTTCAAGTTTCGCAGGCTGCCGCAGGTGCCGAGCGTGTTCGCGTTTCTGCGGTTTCATTTGTCGTACGATCCGGGCTGGCCGTACGACGAGAGGAGCCACGAGCCGCATTACTACGCGGTCTACGACGACAAGCAGCGGATGATGGCGCTGTTGTGCCATAACAATCATTTTGGGGACGGCTGGGAGCACGAGACGGATGACGAGAGTTATTTTGACACGTTTTCGGAGCCGATGGCCTACCCGATGTTGATCAACATCGTGACCTATTCGATGACGCACTAGAAGATGAGTTTGACCCGAGTGATTGCGCTTATGTTGTGCGCGGCAATTGTCGCGGGCGCGGCGGTTTATTACGTGTGTCAAAAGAACGCGGACCGGCTTGAGGGGCGGGCGCGGCGGGCGGAGTCGGAGCGCAAGACGGCGGTGGCGCGGCTGGCGACGCGGGAGGCGGAATTGCAGGGGTTGCGGACGGACGCCGCGGAGCTGGCGCGGTTGAAGGAGCAGTTGAAAACGAACGCGGCCCCGGCGGCGGCGCCGACGGGGTTTTATCTCGGCGCGCAACAGCCGGTTTACGTGGCTTACGGCACGCCGGATCCGGTGTTGCAGTCATTTATAAAATCGCTGATGGAGAGCAACCAGGATCCGAAGGCGAAGGGGGAGGCGATCTTCCAGAAGATTTGCGCGGCGTGCCATCAGCGCGACGGGATGGGCAAGGACGGGACGGCGCCGCCGCTGGTGGGATCGGAGTGGACGCTGGCGCCGGGCGGAGAGCGGCTTGTTCGGATTGTGCTGAATGGCGTCACCGGGCCGATCACGGTGCAGGGGCGCGAATGGAACCTGCCGATGCCGCCGTGGCGCGACAACCTGGATGACGGGGCAATCTCCGCGGCGCTGACTTATATTCGCACGCAGCTAGGCGCCAATAATGCCTCGGCGATCAACGCCGAGACGGTGGCGGCGGCGCGAAAGGACCTGCACCCGGGCCCGGAGACGGCGAGCGAGCTGTCGCAGATTTCGGCGAAGTGAGGCGGGGCTACTTACCGGCCTTGGCGCGGGGCGGGAGGGTGGTTGGGATGAGTTTGTTTGACAGGCGCGCGAAGACGGGGAGGCCGCCTTGCATGGGCACGCGCACCTCGCCTTCGATGAGCGGGCGGGCGTAATGGATGAATTTTTCGTTGGGCAGGAATCCGTCTTCGCTGATCCAATCGCGGGGGACAACGTGTTCGACGTTTGCGATGTCGCCGAGGGGCTGCAAATCGGCGCCCCAACTGTAGGGCTTGGAGGATTTGCGGACGATTTTGACCATGAATCCGCTTTTGCCTTCGATGGCGGCGCGAACGGCGGCTTCGCCGCAGGCGACGGCCTCGGCGGCGTCGGTTGCGCTGGCGAAATGGGCGGCGCAACGTTGGGCGTAGCCGAGTTTGACGGAGCGGCTCTTGGTGTTGAGCTTGCCGAAGACCAGCTCCGAAAGGCGCTCGGCGGCGCCGGAAAGGACGGGATGCCCAAAGGCGTCAACGCGAGTTTTGTCGGCGCTGAATTCCGTGCCATCGGGGTTTTTCAGGCCTTCGCCGACGACAACGACGCAATAGCGCAGCTTTTTGACGATCTCTTGGACTTTGGCCAGGAATGCGTCCTGGTTGAAGGGGATTTCGGGAAGCAGAATGATGTGCGGGGCGTCGTCGGGAGCGCGCTTGGCAAGGACGGTGGCGGCGGCGAGCCAGCCGGCGCTGCGTCCCATGACTTCGATGCAGCAGCAGGCGCCGTCATCGGTGGCCATGCTGCGGACATCGGCGTCGACTTCCATGACGGTGCAGGCGTTGTATTTGGCGGCGGAGGAAAAGCCTGGGCAATGATCCGTGTGAGGCAAATCGTTGTCGATGGTCTTGGGCACACCGATGACGCGCATCTCGAAGCCGCGTTTGATGGCTTCGTGGTGGATTTTGTCGGCGGTGTCCTGGGAATCGTTGCCGCCGGCGTAAAAGAAGTAACGGATGTTGTGCGCGTTGAAGATGTCGAAGAGGCGGTCCATGTCCTTGGCGGCCTGGGCTGGCTTCTTCTTGAAATCGATCTTGTATCGACAAGTGCCGAGGGCGGCGGCGGGCGTGTGCTTGAGGGCCTCGATGGTTTCGGCGGGTTCCAGGCCGAGGTCGCTCAACTGTTCGTTGAGGATGCCAAAAATGCCGTTCATACCGCCGTAACTGGCTTTGATGCAAGAGTGTTTGCGGGCTTCCTGGATAACGCCGGCGATGCTGGCGTTAATGACCGCAGTGGGGCCGCCGGATTGGGCGACCAAAAGATTTCCTACTAATTCTGCCATAACTTATGAGCAAAATGCCTTCGCTAATCTGGGTAGTAAAGGAGAAACCCCTCCCGCGCGTGACGAAACTCAATTTAATCCTATGATGCGCGAAGGGTCGGGCGGCTGGCGCGATCAGCCGGCGCCTCGCAGCAGCGAGGCGCGCGGGATTTTCTTGCCAAGGATTACTATGCCGCCGGTTCGGCTTTTTCAGCCTTGTCAGCTTTTTCGGCTTTGGGGGCTTTGGCGGGTTTCTCGGCTTTGTCGCCTTTTTCAGCTTTTGGGGCGCGAGGTTTGCGCTCCTTGGCGGGCTTCTCTTCCGTGGCGGCTGGCGCGGCTTCCGGGGCCTGGTCGTCGCGAGTGCGGCGGTGGCCTCTGGATTCGCGGTAGCCCTCCCTTGATTCAGGGGCCGGAGCGACGGGCAAGGTGATCGGGGTCGTGCTTTCGACGCGGACTTTGAGAGTGGCGGCGACTTCCGAGTGAAGGCGAAGTTCGACGTCGTATTCGCCCAGGGTCTTGATGGGATGGTCGAGATGAATTTTCTTTTTGTCGAGGGCGACGTCGAACTGGATTTTGAGCTGATCGGCGATCATGCCGGCGGTGACGGCGCCGAAGAGCTTGCCATCGTCGCCAGTCTTGACGGTGACGACCGCGATAAGCTTGGAGATGCTCTTGGCGAGCTCGCTCATGGTGTTGAACTCGTGGGCTTCGCGCTCGGCGCGGCGCTGCTTGAGGGCTTCGAGGCGGCGCTTGTTGGCGGAGGTGACGGGCACGGCGAGGCCCTGCGGGAAAAGATAGTTGCGGGCGTAACCGGAGGCGACTTTGACCGTGTCGGATTCACCGCCGAGGCCAACGATGTTTTGGATTAAAATGACTTCTGTTTTTGCCATAAAACTGGTGGGTAATCTGGCGGCTCGGCTGGAGGCGGAGTTCCGCATCCCGCTCGGCCGGCCAATCATTGGTTAAAATGGGACGTCGTCTTCTTCGGGTGGAGGCGGCTCGTCGCCGGAGGGCGGGGTGGCCGGGGCGGCCGGACCTGGGGCAGCGGGGCGCGGCGGACGGGGCGCGGATGGGGCGCCGCCTTCGGCGCCGGCGGGGCTGCCGAGAAATTGGATCGTCTCGGCGACGACGCCGAGTTTGCTGCGTTTCTGGCCGGTCTGTTTGTCGTCCCACTGGTCGAGCCTGAGACGGCCTTCAACCAGGATGGGGCGTCCTTTGCGCATGTATTGGCTGACGTTTTCGGCAGTGCGGCCAAAGACGTCGACATCGATAAAAGTCACTTCCTCTTTCTTCTCGCCGGATTCGCTGGTCCACGTACGGTTGACAGCGAGGCCGATTTTGGCGACGGCGGTGCCTTTGGGCGTGTAGCGCAATTCAGGATCGCGCGTCAGGTTGCCGACCAAAATGACTTTGTTGAAGCTGGCCATGAGGTTTACTTGGCGGCTTCGGCCAGTTTGCCCGGGGGCGGAGCGATGGTGAAGAGGACGCGGAAAACCTCTTCGTTGGTGGCGAACTTGTGGCGGAGCTGGGCGACGGCGCCGGGCGCGCTCTCAAAGACGATGTTGACGAAAAAGCCGCCGGTGTACTTGCGGTCGGCGATGCGGGAGAAGGCTTTCTTCTCCATTTTTTGGACGGTCTCGATTTTGCCGCCGAGGGAGGTGATTTCGGCGGAAATCTTGTCGATGGTGTCCTTAAGGGCGTCTTCCTTGCCCGCGGTGTTCAGAATGAATAATCCTTCGTAACGTTTCACTGGTTTCCTTTGCTAGTCGGAACGTCGAGCGTTCCGTTAAATTGATTCATCGCCTGGCTGATTCCTGCGGAGAGCCAGCAATCGATTTGCTGCTGGGCTCGCGCCAGGACCTGTTCCACTGTTTTCCGTTCGTCGGCCGCAAACCGGCCCAAAACATAATTCGTAATCTGCCGTCCATCGCCCGCCCTGCGGCCGATGCCCAGGCGCTGGCGCGGATACTCGCGCCCGGCGAGTTGGCCTTCAATGGATTCCAATCCATGATGGCCGCCGCTGCTGCCTTCGGAGCGAAGCCGAATCTGGCCCAGCGGCAAATCAGCGTCGTCGACTGCGATCAGCAATCGCGCGGCTGGCAATTGATAAAACCGCTGCAACGCCGCGATGGCCTGGCCGCTGTCGTTCATAAACGTTTGCGGCTGGCACAAAATAATCTTGCGCCCGTCCCGCTCCACTCGCGCAAGGCGCGAATGGAATTTTTTTTCCATTTTCCAGGCCGCCGCCCAACTCCCGGCCAGCCGTTCGGCCAGCATAAACCCGATATTGTGCCGCGTCCCGGCATATTCCTCGCCCGGATTGCCCAACCCGGCAATGAGATAAAGATTCTCTGCAATAGGCTACTTTTTCTTTTTCTCGGCCTTTTTCTCGCCCTTCTTTTCGGCGCCTTTTTCCGCAGCTGGAGCGGCAGCCGCGCCTTCTGCGGCAGGTTTGCCGGCGGCGCCCTTCTCGGCGCCCTTGGCCGGGGCTTTCTCGCCGGCGGGCACTTCGCCTTCCTCGCCCTCTTCCTTCTTCTCTTTGATCATCTCGACTTCGCCAGCCGGAGCCGTCGCGGCTTCCAGCACGGCGGCTTCCTGGGCTTCGCTGACAGGAGCGGCGACGGCGAGGACGGAAATATGTTTGTCGCCCAAAATTTCGACGCCTGCGGGCGGTTTGATGTCGCCGATGTGGATGGCCTGGCCGATTTCAAGGTGGCCCACTTCGACGACGAGCGTTTCAGGCAAATCCTTCGGGAGCGCGCGGACTTTGAGTTTGAAGAGCACGTGTTCGAGGGTGCCGCCGCCGGTCTTGACGCCTGCAGGCTCGCCGGAGCTTTCGACTTCAATCCAGGCGGTGACTTTCTCGTCCTCGGCGACCTCGTGAAGGTCGACGTGCAGCATCTTCCTGGTGAGAGGATGGTGCTGGACTTCCTGGACGATGGCGAGGCGCTTGGGTTTGGCGTCGCCCTCGATGGCGAGGTCGAGCAGGACAATCTCGGAGGCGGCCTGCTTCATGACTTCCCTGAAAGCGATTTGGTCGAATTCAACATTCTGGGGCTTGTTGAGACGACCGTAAATGACGGCTGGCAGACGGCCGGTAGTGCGCAGGCGCTTGACGCCCGCTCCGCGCGCCAAGGTCCGCGGAAACGCTGTTAATGCGACTGATTTCATTTTATTAAAGTCCTAAATTATAGCTGGCTGGCGACATTTTGCCAGCCTTAACATTTGCCAACTCAAGTGCCCGGCTCCGCAGGAGCGTCGCCCTACCGAACTGCAATTCCTAACTGGTCCGCCCACCCGGGAACTCAAACAGAGAAGTCACGGACGAATTGCAGTTGATGCGCTTGATCGCTTCGCCCAAAAGGCCGGCGACCGAGATCGTCGTGATCTTCACCCCGTCAATGGCGGGGCGTAGGACGGTATCAGTCGTGATTAATTCGTCAATATTAGACTTTCGCAATCTTTCGATGCCCAAATCGTTCAAAATGGCGTGGGAAACGCAGGCCAGGATATGTCGCGCGCCTTTTTTCTTCAGCAATTTGGCGGCGTTGACGAGCGTGCCGGCGGTTTCGGTGAGGTCGTCAACCATAAGGATGTTGCGGCCGCGGATTTCGCCGATGACGGCCATGGCTTCGGTTTCGGTGGCGTTCTTGCGGCGCTTGGCGACAATCGCCAGGCCGGCTTCGAGCACCTGGGAATAGGCATGCGCCATTTTCAGGCCGCCTACGTCCGGGCTGACAACGACGAGGTCGGTGAGCTTTTTGCTCTTGAGATAAGGATACATCACTGGCGAGGCGTAGAGATGATCGACAGGGATGTCAAAGAAGCCCTGGATTTGCTGCGCGTGCAAGTCCATGGTCAAAATGCGGCTGGCGCCGGCGGCGACGAGGAGGTTGGCGACGAGTTTGGCGGTGATCGGGACGCGGGGCTGATCTTTGCGGTCCTGGCGGGCGTAGCCATAGAAGGGCAGCACGGCGGTGATGCGCGAGGCGCTCGCGCGGCGCAACGCGTCCATCATGATGAACATCTCCATCAAATGATGGTTGGTCGGAGGGCTTGTGGATTGGACGATGTAGACGTCCTCGCCGCGGACGTTCTCCTCGATCTTGACGAATGTCTCGCCATCGGGGAAGGACTTGACGGAGCATTTGCCAAGCTCGGTGCCGATGGAGGCGGCGATGGAGGCGGCCAGCGGCGGATTGGACGATCCGGAGAATATTTTCACGATTTGACTGGTTGTTGAATAAAAACCACCGTCAGGCCCACGACCGACGGTGTCGCACGAATGTAACAATGGAGCGCCGCCATGCAAGCGCTATCGCGTTACGTTTTTGACGCAGGCTTGATCCAACTCAACGCTGCCGCAGAACCAGGGAGAGAAAAGCCCTTGAGGTCAGGCACGCAACGCCGTGCGGCTTTTCCAAGTCGAGCAGGTCGTTGTCAGAGGTCACGATGCAACTCGCGCGCGCCGCGAGCGCCGCCATGATGATCGGGTCATCGGTCGGATCGCGTCGGACGGTCTTCCTGATGGGAATATCCTGAGCGAGGAGGGACACGTCTTTCAGCCATTGGAGCCAGTTCGCCCAATTTGGGTTGCTCCAACGCCTTTCCGTTTCAGCCACGCGCCGGACCGTTTCGGCCCATTCAGCGGTGATCCATGGTGTGCGCCAGGACTCAAATCCGCCCACGGCCAAAAGCCTTAACACGGCTCGCGCATCGCCCCGTTGCCAGCCAATTCCCGAAACGACTACCGAACTGTCGAGAACCGCGCGCAGCCTAGGCACGGCGTTGCCTCTTCACTCGCTTGACAATCGCGAGCACAGATTCGGTGGGTTCCGGTTCGTCCGAGCCATCGGCGTCAAGCTTCTGGAACCGCCTGAGCAATTGCGATTGCTCTTCCTGTTGCCGGCTGCGAATGAGATCACGAACCACGTCGCTTGCGCTGGCAAACCCTCCCGCCTCGCGGCGCGATTGCAGCCATTCCTTTTGCTCCTTGGAAAGCGAAATGTTCAACGTGCTTGCCATGAATTCATCATGGTGGGATTGGCTGATTTTGTCAATATCCGCCAAAAGCGGCTTATTTCGCGGACTGGTAGAGACGCGCGATGTCCAGAAGGATCACTTCAAGCTGCTTGTAGTAGTCGTCCTCTTTTATGGCGGTTTTGCGGGCGCGCAGGTCGTTCAGCTTCGCCTCCAACTCGTCGCGGCGGGCGCGGGCTTGCGGCGAAAGCTCCTCTTCGGCGGCGCCACGAACCAAAACGAATTGATGCGCGCGGGCGCCGTCAACGGCCTTGCCGTTTGCGGCGGACTTGACGGCGCGCAGCCCGCGAAACCAGTCAGCCGGCGTCCCAAGCCCGTCGCCGTTGTCCTCGAGCAAGGCGTGCTCCGTGGCAAGGCGGCCCTGGTCCTTGTAGAATTGGGCGGTCTGGCGGGACGCATACAGAAATGCCTCAAGCAGCGACGTCTGGCCGTCCTTGTCCAGGTCGGCGGCCGGGTCGGAAATGGCGCGCGCCAAAAACCCGCCAAAGCGCGTGGCGTTGGCCTCGTAGCCGCTGCGCGTGGCGGTGATGACGACGCGGCCTGGCGCGGAAAGCGCATTCAAAAACGGTCCGCTGGCGGACGCGCATTGAATGATCGCCAGCGGACGCCGGCAGCCCTTCAGCGCCGCCGCAAGGTCGTCCGCCGAAATGTCGGGCCCGCGCAAATTGAATTTCGCCGCGTGGCCGTCGAACGTCCCATGCCCGAGAAACACCAACCAAAGCTCGCCGCTTGTTTTCGCGCACTCGGAAGACAGGCTTGTCAATAACCGGACGCGGTCGTCGCTATTCGTGTCGTTCTCACGGCCAATGATCGTCGTCGCCAAACCGCCTTTGGACGCGGCGCCCTTCCACAAGTCCGCCCAGGCGTTGAATTGCTCGGCGTAATTGGAGGCGCCCGGCGCGCCGATGACCAAAACCAGCGAACGCGAATCCCCGGCGCGCGCGGTCAGGACGGCTGTCAAAAGCACGGCACAGAGCGCCATGACGCGCCTGGCGTTCACGGCAGGCCTTTCCAACGGCGGACGCCCCAGTCGGCCAGCAGGCACGCCAGCGCAAACGCAAACACCGTTGGCGTGTGCCACAGTGGACGGCTCCACGTCTCGCTGATCGGCGCGGGGCGTTGCGCGGCGCGGCGCGCGAATCGGCCGAGGTCGTCCATCGCCAGCACCGACCCGCCGGTCCGGCGCGCGATGGACTCCAGCAGCGCGCGATTTGGCTTGAGCGACCGAAATTCGTCCGCCGCCGGGTCGAGCGCCCAACCCGCCGCGGATTGGCCGGCCGATTTGCCGCCGGCTTCGGTCACTTTGGCGTCCACCGAATACGCGCCCGCCTCGCGCGCGACATACGTGGCCTCGTACGCTCCGGGTTGGGCGGCGGAAGCGTCGGCTGTCAACTGCACGTAATTGGTCGAGGGGCCCGCGCCGGCCACGCGCCGCACCGTCAATTGCACGGTGGCGTTTTCAAGCGGCTTGAACGCTTCGTCGCGCGCCGTGACGACGATGCGCACGCGCGTCGGATCGCCGTCCGCCGATGTTTGCGCGGCGACGGCCACGCGCGGTGGAGTG
>Ga0265338_10004554_pt1 | contig 18663 bp, 8 predicted proteins | sample 42126metaG_FD_193579 | JGI IMG/M metagenome (GOLD analysis project Ga0265338, IMG submission 193579) | Rhizosphere microbial communities from Carex aquatilis grown in University of Washington, Seatle, WA, United States - 4-21-26 metaG | ecosystem: Host-associated > Plants > Roots > Rhizosphere >... | reverse complement strand
TTGGGGAAATAGATATCTGGGCAAAGAAAAACTTGTCTCCAAATCTTGTGCAGTTGCGTACAAAGCAGTTGAAGAAAGCAGGATGAAAATGGGAACAACATATTGGACACCCTACCTGTCAGGGTTACGATGGTCGTAAACACTAACATAACGTTTATTTAAATGTCATTTTCACACAGTCTGTAAAGGCGTGGGGTTATTGAGATATAAGCATAATGAGATTTATAAACCTTATAAAAATCATCAAACAATTGTCTTACGGTAAATATTCGATTCTCTTTGATATTGAGAATAAGCTATGATTAATAACATTTGATTAAGAAAAAATCTATTAAAAAGAAAGCCCGATAGAATAATCTATCGGGCTTTCCATTACTATAGAACGTTTAATATATTATAACCAACGAACATAAGCAAAATCCTGACGATGAGGAATGTTGCTGTTCTTGGGATACATACGTAATCCGAAGTTGAAGATACCGGCTCTCGAAGGTTTGATGTCGATGTTATAAACAGCAGTATTACCTGTTTGTTTGGTAACAGTCATTTCGTTTTTCTCAAGCACAATAGTTTCGCCTTTGTCGGTTTTATCGGTAACAACCATTTCTATACCGATTTCAGAAGCTAGCAACCCTTTTGTATCAAGTACAACTTCACCATGATATTCGTTACCAAGCATTATGGTATTTTGTGAATTTTGTGGGAAATTCATCGATACAACGGTAATTTCATCCCATACATCAGAAATTTTGCGTTTCCAAGCTGCAAGTTCTTTTGCCAAAGCAAAATCACCTTTTTTCATTTCAGCCGTACGAGCTGAAAGTTTGCTATAGTAACGATTTTTGTAATCGTCGATCATACGTTTTGTAGTGAATTCAGGAGCGATTTCGGCTATCGATTTCTTGATATAGCTGATCCATTCGTGAGGCACATCTTGTTTATCTCTGTTATAGAATGCAGGAACAATTTCGTATTCAATAGTACTGTATAATGTTTCAGCATCCAAACGGTTTTGGAATTCATCATCATCATAGGTTTTTTCTTCGGCAAGTGCCCATCCGGCTCTTTCTTTGTAGCCTTCGCACCACCAACCGTCAAGTACACTGAAGTTAAGGGTACCGTTCATTTGAGCTTTCATACCGCTGGTTCCCGAAGCTTCGAGAGGGCGTGTAGGAGTGTTCAACCAAACGTCAACACCTTGAACCAAACGTTTAGCCAAAGCCATATCATAATCTTCGAGGAAGATAACTTTACCTACAAATTCAGGTAATTTCGATATACGGATGATTTCTTTTATTACACCTTGTCCCGGTTTATCGTTTGGATGTGCTTTACCTGCAAATATGAATTGAACAGGACGTTCGGGATTGTTAACTATTTTAGCTAATTTCTCAAGATTAGAGAATAATAAGTAAGCACGTTTGTAGGTAGCAAAACGGCGTGCAAATCCTATAGTAAGCGTATCTTTATTGATCGATTTGAAGATAGACAACAGTTTCTTAGGATCTTCGTAACGTTGTGTCCACGAATCGTGTAATTGTTGTTTCACATAGGTCATCAATTGTTCACGATGTTTGTTGCAAATGTCCCAAATCAATTCATCTTTTACTTCATAAATCTTATCCCAATATTTGTGGTTCGACATATCTTTAAGATATGCATCGCCAAAGGTTTTTTCGTGAAGTTGTTGCCAATCTTTTGAAGTCCATGTACCATAATGAACGCCATTAGTAACATATCCTACATGCGATTCGCTTTTGAAATAACCTTCCCAAAGACCGTTGAACATATCTTTCGATACATCACCATGTAAACGGCTCACACCGTTAACTTCTTGTGATGAGGCAATAGCAAGGTTGCTCATAGAGAAATTCTCGCCATGATTATCGGGATAATGACGTCCGAGGTTCATAAATTCGTTCCACGACAATTGCAATCTTTCGGGGAATTGACCCAAGTAAGTCATCATTAAATCTTCAGGGAACGTATCGTGTCCGGCAGGAACAGGTGTATGTGTAGTATATAGACACGATGCACGAACAATTTCTAAAGCTTCTTGGAAGGTGAATTTAGAATGTTTTATAAGTTTACGTAAACGTTCTATGTTGATAAAGGCAGCGTGTCCTTCGTTGCAATGGTAAATATCAGGTTTTTCTCCAACTGCTTCGAGGGTACGTATACCGCCGATACCTAACATCATTTCTTGTTTTAAACGATGTTCGTTGTTTCCACCATATAATGCCGACGATAAGTTACGATCTTCTTCGTTATTTTCGTTAACATCAGAATCAAGTAGATATAATTTAACGCGTCCAACCATAACTAACCATATACGGGCTGTAATTTGACGTCCGGGATATCCAACTTTAACGGTTATCAGGTTACCATCGGCATCTTTAACCGGGGTAATAGGAAGTTCCGAAGGATTTTGAGGATTGTAGATGGCTAATTGATCGCCGTCTAAACTCATCTTTTGTTTGAAATAACCATATTTATAAAGGAAACCTACAGCTACAAGATTTGTGTTTGTATCGCTAGCTTCTTTTAAATAATCACCGGCTAATATACCTAAACCACCAGAGAAGATCTTAAGGTAATCGTCGAGACCATATTCCATACTGAAATAGGCAATTCGAGCAGTTTTAGGATCGGGTTTTTCAGCAAGGTAGTTTCTGAATTTTTTAACAACCCAATTGAATTTGAACATAAACTCTTCGTTCTTTTCAAGTTCTTGAAGACGTGCAAAAGAAATGTCTTTTAAAACTTTGATCGGATTTCTGTATTTGTTCCATAAATGGCTGTCGATTTCTTCAAATAATTCCTTCGCCTCATAATTCCACGTCCACCAAATATTTGATGCCAAATCGTTTAATTCTTTCAGGCTGTCAGGAAAGTTCGACTGAACTATCATTCCCATCCACTGGGGTTTGTTGTGCCTGTTTTTGTTTAGATTAGTTGCCATGTTTTGATTGTTTTGATTTCTGATGATTTTTTTACCTTTATTTTTAGCTTTAAGTAATGCGAAGTTATAAGCTTCTTCGTATTTCTTGTGTTGATTATCCCACAAACAGAGTTTATAAATAGTTTGCGAACTTTCAATATTTTTAAGTATTTGTTCTTTTGACCTGTTACTTTTGCTTTTGATGATTTCGGCGAGTTTTTCAACAACTTGAGTATAGTTGAAATCGTCGCGGAAAAGAATATCAATAGCTTCTTTGGGAATGTTTTTCATTCCGTCAATCCATTTTCCAAACCCTGCCAGATTGGTTGAGATGGTTGGTACCTGAAGTGCCAGACTTTCAACGGGAGTATATCCCCATGCTTCGTAATATGAAGGGAATACCGATTGATCGCATCCCATTAATAATTCATAGTAGGTCTTATTGAAAATACCATCATCACCATTGAGATAGGATGGTACATAAATTACCGTTACATTATCGTTTTCAGCATTTTTGAAATCGCATTGAATCAATTTCGTAAGAATTTGATTCTCGTTTACATTATGGACTTCGTGTGTTTTAAATTTTTTCGAAAGGTTATCGTTTGCAGTTCCGGTTCCCATAATGTCTTTACGTGGTCCGTAAATATTATCGGGAACAAAAATGAATGCCAATATCTTTGTATCGAGTTTGGATTTATTTAATAAAGCAAGCGAATCGATAAAGGTATCGTAACCCTTATTGTGAAATTCAAGTCTTCCTCCGGTTGCTACAAAGAAATAATCGCCTTTTAATGTATGCCCTACAACCTTTTCGGCAACAGATTTCAAGAGTTCTTTGGTCTTGCTCTTTGCAAGTAAATAAGCATCGACATCAGGAATAGCAAGATGTTTAAAACCGTTAGGTGTAATGATGTTAGGATTTTTCTTAAGAATATATTGACATTCGCGTCCGGTAACCTCGCTCACGGCTGTAAAACAATCGGCATTGAAGGCAGCACATTTTTCGAGCGAATGTTTTGTGTTTACGCCCATTTGTTTTGCTTCGGGTTCGCCAACATAACTTTCCAATTCTTTATAGAAGGGTTTGCCTGCATTCGCTAACGAACGTCCGGTAACGGTAGAGTGGGTGGTAAATACATTTGCTATTTCAGGAGCGTTTTCTTTTAAATAGAGAATTCCCGATGCCGACATCCATTCATGGAAATGAGCCACAACTTTCGATTCGTCTTTACAAATATGTTTGCAGAAACTATGAATTACCGTTCCTGCAGCATAACCAAACAAACAGGGTTCAATATAGCCCCAGTCGTCGGTAAGTGAATCAAGAAAATAACGTTCCCATAAGCGACCGAATATCTGATCTTTTTCGGAAATGAATTTAGAATGATCGATCAATATTGCTATAGGGCTACCATTGATCTTCCAACGCCCGATGCGAACTTTAATACCTTCGATTGATGAAAGGATTTCTTTCCATTCTTTGAAAAGTTCTAAATCTTCAACAAACTCCTTATCTTCTTCTCCTTCAAATTTGAAATCGGGTCCAATAACTATATAATGAGTATATTTCGAAGCCACTTTTTCTGCTTTCGAAGCTATTACGGTGTGTATTCCACCAATTTTATGACAAACCTCCCAGCTAACTTCAAAAAGGTAGTCGGGTGCTAGAATTTCTTTTTCCATTTAAGTCCCTGAAAATTTGCCACAAAGGTAAACATTACAAAAAACTTCTGCAAACGAAATTTTGATTTAATTATAGAATAGAATTTAAGGATATAATGACTTTTGTTTAATGTATATGTCAGTCAAATAAAAAAAAAAGTACAATTAATTTATAAAATATCGAAATTGTAGAAACAAAATAGAGAATAGTAAAGTAAACAGTTAAAATTAAAAACGATAAATCAAACTATTTTTACAATGTTCAGCTTATTTATTCGTCCGCATTTTCCGGATAATGAAATAAATAGAAAAGCAACAATTTTCTATAATCTTGTTATAGCCACAATGGTTATCGTAAGTTTAATGGAATGTATTGAATTGATAGTTCTTCCTCATAATTATATGCGATGGTTGATTGTAATAGGATGTATTAATTCTATTTGTTTGTTATTACTGTATCTTAATAAAAAAGGATTGACCATAATTGCATCATATTCCTATTCTGTGTCTATACTTATACTATTATTTATACTATCCTGGACCGGCGGCGGTATAGGTTCTTTGGCAGTACAAAAAATTCCGATTGTGATAGTAATCATAGGATTAATTCTAGGATGGCGAGAAGGGATTTATATAACAATTATAATCACTATAATAAGTTTTGGTTTGGTTGTAGCCGATTGGTATGGAATATTACCTGTCAATACCGTTATCCTAAGTCCAATTAGCCTGTGGGTAAATTCAATGATGAATTTAGTGTTTATCGGATTTTTACTGTATCTGGTTATTGGAAACTTAGATAAATCGTTAATAGAAACAAAAATAGAATTGACATTTCGAAAAAAGACAGAAGAGGAACTACGCAAAAGCGAAATTTTTCGAAAAAGGGTTTTTGAAAGCTCAATGATTCCTATCATTATAATGGATGCCGATAAACTAGTATTTATTGACTGTAATCAAGCAGCTGTAACCATAAATGGTTTTTCATCAAGAGAAGAAATATTAGGAAAAACACCTTTTTCAATATCCGCTCCTTTACAATATGATGGTTCGACATCGGAACAAAAATCAGGTATTTATTTAGAGAAGGCATTACAAGAAGGAAGTGCTATTTTTGAATGGAAACAAAAACGGTCAAATGGTGAATTATGGGATTCAGAAGTTCATTTGATGAGTTTTATCTTAGAAAATAAACACTATTTTCAATTTACGTTATTAGATATAACACAACGCAAAATAGCAGAAAACGAATTGCGACTCAGTGAAGAACGATTTCATGATTTATGGGAGGCATCGGTCGAAGGAATTGTTATTCATGAAAACGGAATTATACTTGAACTAAATTCAGCAATTTGTGTTATGTTCGGAGGTACATATAATGAATTGATTGGAAAGTCGATATTCGATTTTGTACCCAAATCGAATCATGCAAAACTAATAGAACATATTGAAAAAGGAGGCACAGTAAGCTATGAAACAAAAGGCAAAAAAGTAGATGGATCAATAATAGAACTTGAATTGTTTGCAAAAGAAATCAATTTCAAAGGAAAAGCAACAAGAATGGTTGCTTGCAGAGACATTACCGAACGGAAAAAATCGGAAGAAATTATAAGAGCTAACGAACAACGTTTACACCTTGCAACAAGTACCGGTAACATAGGAATATGGGATTGGGATATCGAAAATAACGTTTTAAACTGGGATACAAGCATGTATTCTTTATATGGTATAAAAAAGGAAGATTTTAATGGTGCTTACCAAGCATGGATTCAAATCATCCATCCTGATGATAAAGCATATACCGATGGAGAAATTCAAGCTGCGATTAGTGGAGAAAGGGAGTATGCCCCTGAATTTAGAATTATCAGACCCGATGGTACGATACGGATTTTAAAAGCATCGTCGTTTACATTTCGTGATTCAAACAATAATGCATATCGAATGATTGGTACAAATATCGATATTACCGAACGTAAAATGTCGGAAGAAGCTTTACGCGAAAGCGAAGCACGGTTCCGTTTTATATCTGAAAATATAGATGACTTGTTGTGGTCGTATAACCTGTTAGAAAATAGGTTTACCTTTATAAGTTCAGGCGTTGAAAAGTTAAGAGGATTTACACCCGAAGAAGTGTTACATCAAAAAATGGAAGATATCTTAACCCCCGAATCGTATCAAAGAGCCATGTTGTCAATTCAGTCGGCAATTTTGCAAAGAAAACCCGGTGATACCGGTAATTTTCATTCGGTAACCCGAATAGATCAATATAGAAAAGACGGCTCGATTGTTCCAACAGAAATATCGTCGTCGTTAGTGTTTAATGAAGAAGGAGAACCGATTGAATTAATTGGATTGACACACGATATAACGGGTAGAATACGCAACGAAGAGATCTTACGCGAAAGTGAAGAAAAATTCAGAATAGCTTTCGACAATGCTCCTACAGGAATGAGCATTATCGATGACAAATTTAATTATATTGAAGTAAATCCACTCTTGTGTGAAATGTTCGGCTATTCAAAAGATGAATTTTTAAAACAAAACATAAAACTTGTTACCCATCCCGATGATGTGGAACGAAGTAATGAATGGATAATAAAAAAAATGAAAGGCGAACCCTGCGAAGCAGTCTTTGAAAAACGATTTATTCATAAAGACGGACATGTTGTGTGGGGATTGGTAAGTTCGCAATGGATTAAAACCAATAATGGCAAAAACAGTATGGCTATAACCCATTTATTAGATGTTACCGAATTTAAAAAAGCTGAAAAAGAACTCAAAGAAGGCCAAGAACGTTATAGGAAACTTGTTGAAGCAATTCCCGATATGTTGGTGTTGATGGATATTGAAGGGAATTTTTTATATGGTAACGAACCATTTGAAAGAATAACAGGTATTATTCCCGATGATTATGCAAATCCTAAAAGAATAGCAAATGTACATTCCGATGATGTATCTATGGTAAATGAAGCCTTAAAAGTATTTTTAGAAAGTAAAAGAGCACACTCTCAAATTATTGATTATCGCTTTATCGATTCATGGGGTAAAATACATTGGTTTAGTGGTAAAGCCTCAAAATTGAAAATGAACGATCAAATTGTATTGCAAATGATAACCCGCGATATAACCGAAAGTAAAAAGATTGAAAAAGAACTCGAACGTTATAGAGATCATCTAAAACAAGAGGTTCAAGTGCGTACCGAAGAATTAGATGCAACAATCGAAGAATTGCATTCGGCAAACGAAGATTTATATAATCAAAAAGAAGAACTTGAAAATGCTATCGAATCGTTGCGACTAACTCAGAATAAGCTTATCCAAGCCGAAAAAATGGCATCAATCGGGTTACTTTCAGCAGGTATAGCACACGAAATAAACAATCCGCTTAATTTTATTCATGGTGGTATATTAGGTATAGAAAACTATATAAGCGAAAATGCAAAAGAACATTTTGAAAATATTATTCCATTAATCACAGCAGTAAATACCGGTGTTGCACGGGCGTCAAAAATTGTTACCAGTTTAAGCCATTATAGCCGACGCGACGATTTATCGTTTACCCAATGCGATATTCATTCTATAATCGAAAATTGTTTGGTAATACTTCAAAATCAAATAAAAAATAAAGTTGAAATACATAAACAATTTGCTTCGGAAGCTGTTACTATTGTTGCTAATGAAGGGAAATTACATCAGGTTTTATTAAATATTTTATCAAATGCAGAACAATCAATCGAAAAAAACGGTATAATTACCATTGAAACTCATGTTAAAGAAAATAATTGTATGATCATTGTATCTGATAATGGGAGTGGAATAAGTAAGGATAATATTCAAAAGATTTTTGATCCGTTCTTTACAACAAAAGCACCTGGAAAAGGTACCGGTCTAGGACTTTCAATAACCTATAATATTATTAAAGAACATAATGGAACCATTGATTTTGATTCGGAATTGGGTCAAGGTACCAAAGTAATAATTACAATTCCCCAACGCCTAATTGATTAATTATGAATGATAAAATTACAATTCTTTATATTGACGACGAACCCATCAATGTGATGTTGTTTGAAATCAATTTTAGAAAACTATATAAAGTCATTACTGCTCAATCGGCTTACGAAGGATTAGAAAAACTCCATTCTGTTGATGATATAAAAATTGTATTAACCGATATGAAAATGCCGGGAATGAATGGCGTTGAATTTGTTGAACAAGCTAAAAACCTCTTTCCTGAAATTACGTACTTCATTCTTACCGGTTACGATGTAAATACTGAAATTGCCGAAGCTCTCAATTCAAAGCTTGTAAAAGAATATTTCTGCAAACCTTTTAATGTACCAAAAATTAAAAAAGCTATTGCCGATGTCTTTATATAAATGTAAGCTTGTTCAAAAAACAATAATTGATTAGATTGTATGAAATTGTAATATTATTCGTCTACTTTAAAATGGTAATTAAAATTTTAAAGAAATGAGACGAATATATTTATTGCAATTATTTATTTTGCTTTCTATTTCAGGATTTTCAACAACAGTTGTCATAACCAATTCCAATTTAACATTCACTAGTAATTCTGTAACTATTACTAGTGGTGATACGATTAACTTTTCACTCGAGTCGATGCACAACGCTGTTGAAGTAAGTAAAGCTACTTGGGATGCTAATGGAAATACCGCTTTAAGCGGAGGATTTCAGGTTCCTTTTGGTGGTGGTGTTGTTTTACCTTCACAATTGGGCATAGGAGTACATTATTATGTATGTCAACCTCATGCTTCGTATGGTATGAAAGGTATGATTACCGTTCAAGGGGTTACAGCGGTAAAAGAAACTCAATCGCTGTCGTGTATCATCTATACAAATCAACCCTCTACAGTGGTAACCCTAAAGGTGTCAAATGATTTGTTGGGGGCAAACTATACTATTTTGAATCTTTTGGGACATAAATTACTTTCCGGGACTCTTTTGTCGGAATCAAACGATATCGGAATAGCTGAGTTTCCTATTGGATTATATCTGATTCAATTAAATAATAATAAAAACTATCAAATTGTAAAATTTGTAAAAAGATAAACATCATTACTCTATTTTGAAATTGATAAAAAGGCTTATTTATAAGCCTTTTTGTTTTTGTTAACCCAATAGAGAGGAATGTATGAACGTTTAATGTGAATAAAATGTAAAATATATTACATCAATTATATCGATTTTTAAACGAAATTTGCAAAAGTATATATAATAAAACAATGAGTAAAAGAACAAAGAACGAAACAGTACCAAAGACTAAGAAACAAAGCATATTCGGCGTATTGAAACCATATTCTAAAATGGTTTATTTCCTTATATTTTTTGCATTAATAAGTAATTCGGTAAATCTAATAATACCAAAACTGATCTCTCATTCCATTGATAATTTTACCAAAGGGGTATTTAATTATTCACATGTTGTTACCGAATTTATGGTGGCAGCACTGGTTATATTTGTATTTACTTATTTGCAAACCATAATTCAAACCTATGCTTCGGAAAAAGTAGCAAGAGACTTACGGTCTAAACTCTCGAATAAAATATCACGTCAAAGCTACCAGTTCATTCAAGATGCCAATCCGTCAAAACTGTTAACTAACTTGACCTCCGATATTGACTCAATAAAACTGTTTGTTTCAATGGCAGTTGTATCGATGGTGTCGTCTGTATTTATTATTATAGGAGCTAGCATTTTACTTATTTCCATAAATTATAAATTAGCAATACCTGTATTAATGATCATACCATTGATTGGTGGAGGATTTTATTTCGTGTTAAGTAAAGTAAGAGTCATTTTTAAGAAAAGCAGGGAAGTAATCGATTGGCTTAACAAGGTGATTAATGAAAGTATTTTAGGAGCTGCACTTGTTCGGGTTTTAAACTCGCAAACATTGGAATATAATAAATTTCTTGATGCTAATACCAAAGCTAAAGAATTAGGATTATCGATATTAAAACTATTTGCAACTTTAATACCTATGGTGGTGTTTGTGAGTAATATGGCATCGTTAATTATTCTTGCTTTAGGTGGACATCTGGTTATTTCAGGTTCAATGTCGTTGGGCGATTTCGCTGCATTCAGTTCTTATTTGGTTATACTAATATTTCCCATTATTATTATTGGGTTTATGAGTAATATCATGGCACAGGCAAGTGCATCTTACGATAGAATCTGTATTGTACTAAACGCTGAAGAAACTGCCGATACAGGAACTATCACCGAAGCATTGAAAGGTGAAATTAAGCTTACAGACATAACTGTTCTTTATGGTGACAAACCTGCTTTGAAAGATGTTTCAATGGTAATTAAATCTGGAACACAGGTTGCGGTGATCGGTCCCACTGCTGCAGGTAAGAGTCAGCTTTTATATTTACTTACCGGTTTAATAAAATCGAATAGCGGTACTATTGAATTTGACGGACACAATATTGACGACTATAATAAAGAAACATTCCAACATCAAATAGGATTTGTTTTTCAAGATAGTGTGATATTTAACATGAGTCTTCGCGAGAATATTGCTTTCAATGATTCTGTGACTGACGAGTCGCTTAAAAAAGCTATCGATACGGCTGAATTACGAGATTTTATCGATTCATTGCCCGAAGGTTTAAATACTATTATTAGCGAACGAGGTACAAGTCTTTCGGGTGGACAAAAACAAAGAATAATGTTAGCACGAGCATTAGCTATCAATCCTAAAATATTGTTGCTCGACGATTTTACTGCAAGAGTTGATAATAGAACGGAACAGAAAATATTAGAAAATATAAGGCTCAATTATGCCGGTCTGACGTTGCTGTCGGTAACACAAAAAATTGCTTCCGTTCAACATTATCAGCAGATAATTGTATTAATGGAAGGTGAAGTTATTGCTTTTGGTACACACGAAGAACTGATGGAATCGAGTACCGACTATGTTCAAATATTTAATTCTCAAAGAAGCACAAGTCATTATGAATTATAATCTCAATAAACCTAACGAACAATCAAAAAAAGCAAACGGAGCTCTTTCTACCATCACACGTTTACTAGCATTGATGGGTGAAGAAAAGAAAAACCTGTATATCGCTATCTTTTTCATTCTTATAAACGCAACACTTAACTTGCTCGGACCATATTTTATGGGGCATGCCGTCGATAAATTTATTGTAACAAAACAATATTCGGGTGTTATTAGATATTCGTTGATACTCTTGGTAATTTATCTTTTTGCATTACTAAGCAGCTATACCCAAACAATGTTAATGGGCGGGGTGGGACAACGTATGCTTTTCAATTTACGTAATTCGGTTTTTAATAAATTACAGGAATTGCCGGTCGATTTCTTTAATCAAAATAAAGCCGGTGATCTTATTTCAAGAATAAATAACGATACCGATAAGATCAATCAATTCTTCTCCCAATCGCTGGTTCAGTTCATGAGCAGCATATTTACCATGATAGGAGCAGGGGTGTTTCTATTGTCAATCAATTTAGAACTCGGTCTTGCAGCACTTGCACCTGCACTTATTCTTTGGATATTTACTAAAAGTATTTCGCCCTGGGTTAAAAGCAGAAACGCTGTTAATCTTAAAAGTACAGGAAATATGAGTGCTGAAATACAAGAGAGTTTAAATAATTTCAAGGTTATTATTGCATTTAACCGACGCGATTATTTCCGTAAACGCTTTGAAGAAGCAAACGACGATAATTATAAATCGGCTGTTAAAGCCGGTATAGCTAATAATACCTTTACTCCGGTTTATGGACTTTTATCGAGTATAGGTCAATTAGCAGTGCTTGCTCTTGGAATTTATTTAATAATACATGGCAGTTTTACCATAGGTTTGTTGATCGCTTTCTTAGCCTATGTAACACATTTCTATAATCCATTGCGTCAATTGGCAGCTTTATGGGCTAACTTCCAGGTTGCTTTAGCCGGTTGGGATAGAATATCACAAATACTAAATATAGAAAACGATTTGATCGTAATAGACGATTCAACCAAAGAAGACACTCCATACTTGCTATCGTTTAAAGATGTTTCATTTTCATATCCAAATGGAAAAGAAGTATTACAAAACGTCAGCTTTAATTTGGAACGAGGAAAAACCTATGCTTTTGTAGGACCAACCGGTGGAGGTAAAACAACAACCGCTTCGCTTATGTCACGACTTTATGATGCAAGCTCAGGTAAAATAGTACTCGATGGAGTCGACATTCGATCTTTAAAGGTTGATATCAGAACTACAAAAATCGGTTTTATCCTTCAAGAACCTTTTTTATTTAGTGGAACGGTACGCGATAATATATTATATGGTAATGCAAGTCTAAAAGGTCTTTCAAATACTGAACTATTAGTTGTTTTACAAGAGTCGGGATTAAACGGATTACTTGAAAGATTTGAAGGCGGACTTGATGCAGCAATCAAACTGTCGGGTGATGGAATCAGTCTGGGACAAAAACAGCTTCTAGCATTTATGCGTGCAGTGTTACGAAAACCCGATCTACTTATTCTTGATGAAGCTACAGCTAATATCGATACCATTACGGAACAATTACTCGAAGATATCTTAAAGAAATTACCAGCTACAACAACCCGTGTAATAATAGCTCATCGATTAAATACAATCGAAAATGCCGATGAAATTTATTTTGTTAATTCGGGTTCGGTAATAAAAGCCGGTTCGCTCGACGATGCTGTTCATTTATTATTACATGGTAAACGAGAAAGTTAATATAATTGCTCGATATCAACACTATATAAAAATAGTAAAGAAATAGACAACCGTTATTTCATTAATTTACCAAGCATTTAAAATCGGTATATTTCTGTCGTTTATTTAACGAGTTCAGTCTTTTAAGGGGGTTTTTAATATAAAAATGATTCACTATTTTATATTTTCATTCTTTTTTGTAAATTACAAAAAAGTAATGTTATGGAAAAAGCTGCATACGAAAAACAGTTAGTGGTTCTCGCTCAAGCATTTAAGTACGAAGAATTACTTGAATTGGCGGGGCAATTAGTACAAGATTATCCAAGTTGGCATATCGCTTGGCATTATTTGGCTGTTGCACATGGCTTAAAAGGCAATCATGAAGCAGCTGTTGAAAATTTTATTCAAGCTTTAAAACATAAACCGACATCAACAAAAGCACTCTATGGTTTAAGTGTAAGTTTCCATGCCCTTAAAATGTACGATAAAGCAATTGCCTGCTTATTAAAATATAGAACCATCAATAAATCGGGTTTTAAAGACAGTTTTTGTTTAGGAATTAATTTTGCAGAACTAGGCGATCATGCCGAAGCTGTAAAATATTTTAAAGAAGCATTAACGTTTGAAGCTAATAACGAAGGTCTTTTATTTTGTTTAGCAGATTCTTTTAGAATTCTCGGTCAATACAAAGATGCTGTTAGCTATTTTGAAAAATCATTGACACTAAATCCGAAAAATGTAAATGTTTTACATAATACGGCTGTTTCGTATGCAGGTATGAACGATAAAGTACAAGCTATTTTATATTATCAAAAAGCATTATCGTGCGACGAAAACTTCACCCGATCGTTGCGTAATCTAGCCGAACTATATATTGAAAATGGAAATACATCGGCTGCCAAGCAGCTAATATTAAATCTTCAACGCTTAGATCCCAATGCCGATTATGTGATGCAATTAACACAATTTGTATCTTAAGAAATACGTTGGTAAAATGTTTTTTAACAATACGGTATCATAGACGTATAATGTCTTTTTTCATAATATGTCTTTCTTTGTTTCAATTCTATTGTAAGGTATAATAATCAATTCGTAGAACCTTATTTTGAACAATTTCTTGAATTTGCAGAAATAGATATTATTATTTTTATGTATTTCGAATGCAATCTACCTTTTTGTGAAAAATTGTACTGAAGAAAAGAATTTAAATAAGAAGACTACATCAGATATAATCAGGTTGAACGGGCTTTGGTTTACGTATCATATGTCAATGAGAATTGATTATTTGGAAATGCAAATAATTCTATTCGGAATATTTCATTCTTAAAGGCTCATATTCTATTGTGTTTGGAAATTTCTGAAAACATGATTATCCCTTTACTTTTGCTACAATAGTTCAACAATGAATGTCTAAATATTTCTGTTTATTGAAAGATATTCAAATAAATATCTATTTATATCGTATTGACAAATACTTCAATTGAATAAATCAATCTTATTTATGTAAGTAAGATTGTAAAAGGCTTAAAAGTTTCTTTTGTGTAATTGGTTTAGAAATATAATCGGTACATCCCGACGATAGAGCTCTCTTTTTATCGGTATCGGCAGCATAAGCTGTTTGCGCAATAATTAGAGCTTTCGGATTTAATGCTTTAAACATTTGAGTTAATTGAAAACCATTTATATCGGGCAATTGAATATCCATAAGCGTAATATCTATCTGCGGATTTTGTTTAAATAATGTTAATGCATCTAAACCCGTAGAAGCCATTAATATTTCAACATTAGTTTTTCTCAGGAATTCAATAATTAATTGGGCATTGAAATTATCGTCTTCTATAATTAATATTGTCTTTGTTTTCCAATCGAACGTATCATTTATAACCATATGTTTTTCCATCTTAACCGATATATGTTGTTTAAATGGAATTGTAAAATAAAATGTGGTTCCTCTTTCTATTTCCGATTCAAACCATACTTTACCTTTCATTAGTTTGAGTAATCCGTTCACAATTGATAATCCCAATCCTGTTCCACTTTGCTGACGTGTTATTTTGTTGTCATCTAATTGACGGAAAGGTGCAAATACATACTCTTGCATATTCGATGGTATACCAATTCCGGTATCTTCTATAAAAAATAAGAGGTTATGGTCGGGTAATAATTTAACACCAAAATGGATATGCCCCCTGTCGGTAAACTTAAGAGCATTATTTATAATATTTATGAGAATTTGTCTAAGTCTGAAGAAGTCGGCGGTAAAATAACATTGATGTAAACTTAACTCATTAATAATTTTTAATTCTATTTGATTTTTATCATTCCTCATTTCTAATTGTGAAATAAAGAATTGGTATATATCGTTCAATAAATTATCGATATTCTCTGTAGTTTCTGAAATAGACATTTGTCCAGCTTCAATCTTTGCAGTATCAAGCAAATCGTTTATCAACATTAATAAATCGTCGGTACGTTGGTTAATGATCTTAATGAATTGATTTTTCTTTTCTTGGGTCAGTTCAGTATCTTCAAGAAGTTTAGCAAAACCTTTAATAGCATTCATTGGAGTTCTTATTTCATGACTCATGTTGGCTAGAAACGACGATTTTAAACGATCGCTTTCTTCGGCTTTGTTTTTAGCTTTAATAAGTTCAAACTCGGCTAGTTTGCGTTCAGAAATATCTCTAAATACGACTAACGTGGCATTTTTGCCTTTAAATAAAAATGGTAATGATGCAACTTCAACATTTATCAATCTACCGGTTAATGTAACAAATATTTCCTCTATTAAAGGTGCACCTTCTTTATTTTGTGATGTTGTTTTTATACGTTCTAAAACTTCTTTTTTATAATCAGGATGAACAATATCTATTGCTGTCGTACCAATAAAGTCTTTATCCGATTCACCATCCAACATTCTAACAGCGGTGCCATTGGCAAATACTATTTTGCCATGTTGATGTACAGCAATGCCATCGGGAAGAAAATCAACCAATGTTCTATAATTGAACTCACTTTCTTTTAGAGCTTTTTCCGCTTCAATCCTCTCTGAGATGTCCATTGCTGTTAACAGCAAGCATGGTTGGTTATATGCCTTGACGATTGAAATGGAGAAAAGTACGGTAAAGATATCGCCATTCTTTTTCTTACAATTAATTTCATAGCCATCAATAAAGCCTTGTTCTTTGACCTTGTCAATCATTATATCTTTCTCGTTGTCATTCTCAAAAAAGCTTAGTTCACTCGATTTCTTACCGATCACTTCGGTTCTTAAATATCCTGTTTGCCGTAAGAACGAATCGTTAACATCAAGATATATCAGTGAATCGATAGCTCCAAGTACTGATGCTACCGGACTATTTTTAAATATGGTGGAAAATAATTGCTGAGAATCGATAAGTTGCGTTTCAATGATTTTTCGAATTGAAATATCATTTAATATGCCACTGAAAAAGTCTATTTCACCATCATTATTCCTATTTGCTGAAATACTTATTTCGCACCAAAGAAAATCGCCTTCTTTTGTAAGAAATCGTACTTCTATTTGAAATCCGTCTTGACTTTTTGTAAAGACAGATTCAAATTCTACACTACAAAGCTTTATATCATCAGGAAGGGTAATATCAATTAATGTCTTAGTTAATAACTCCTGTTTATCATAACCTAGGATTGAACAGAAATAATCGTTTACAAAAAGAAATTCAAATTCTTTTGATAATATAAAAACCCCAACAATTAAATTTTCAGCTAAGAGTCTAAAATATTTATCGCTTTGTTCTACAGCTAATGAATTCATAATACAATTTAATTTCACATTTATAAATTTCAATATTTATTTTTAAAGCATTTGTTCGATTTGTAAATGCTTGATAGTAGTTAGTTTGTGAAATAAATAAAATGTTTCAACAAAAAACTACTTTTGTAGTACTGAATGTCCCTTCCATCCATAGTATGCTAAATATGTATAGCAGCCAATGGCTATAAAAAAGGAATAATGATATCCGTTTAAAGAATCGGCAATGTATCCCATTAGTAATGGCACCAATGCACCTCCTAAAATGGCCATTATTAAATACGATGATCCCTGACTAGTGTATTTGCCTAAATCTTTTATTGCCAACGTAAAAATATTAGACCACATGATTGAGTTGAATAATCCTATTCCGAGCACCATCCAGATTGCTGTCATTCCACTAGTGACTATTGTTCCTAGTAGTAAGCCAATAACTGCTATAGAAAATAATAGGAGTGTTCGTGCCGGCTTTGCATTACTCAATATGAAAAATAAATAATTTAATGCTAAGAAAATAATAAACGGAGCTATCTTGACGAATGCAAAACTTCCATTTGTTTCAAGATAAACAGCTCCATAAATGATAAGATATGTAATGATGGAAACGAATGCCATTCCTATCATTTTCATTAATTTACTTTTACTGTCGCTCAACGATATTGCTCCTAAGAATCTACCGATCATAGCACCTCCCCAATAAAAAGCTAAAAACGATTTTGCTTCCATTTCGGGAATATTTGCCATTTCTTTCATATAGTTAATGAGTACACTGCCAATGCTTACTTCACCTCCTACATACATGAATATTGCTACCACTCCTAATACCAGATGACGATACTTCAATGCACCATTTCCTTTAACAACTTCATGTGCTGCAGTTATTTCAGGTAATTGTGTGATTTTTATTATTAATGCTAATAACAAAAAGATTCCTGCAAAAATAAGATAGGGTGCCTGAACGCCATTTGCCGTAATCGGCGTACCTGCATCGGTTAGAATTACTGCATTCATTTTATTAAGTAATGGCGAACCCCAACGTGCAAAAAAATTAAATATAAAATATCCTCCTATTATTGGAGCAATGGTTGTTCCAAATGAATTAAATGCTTGTGAAAGATTTAATCGACTTGATGCTGTTGAAGGTTTTCCCAATATTGCAACATAAGGATTAGCTGCAATCTGTAATAATGTAAAACCTAATGCAAGTATAAATAATGCACTTAAAAAGAGACCGTATACCTTATAATAGGCTGCAGGATAGAATAACGCACAACCAACTGCCGATACTAATAATCCGATAATCAAACCGTTTTTGTAGCCTATTTTTACTATTGGATCGCCTTTCTTTGTAGAGACAATAATATAGAGTAACGAACCTACAAAATAAGCTCCGAAAAAGGCAAACTGTACCAATAACGATTCAAACCTGCCTAATTCAAATACCTTACGCACAAAGGGGATTAATATATCGTTCATACATGTTATAAATCCCCACATGAAAAAGAGTGAAGTTACAACCGTTAACGATAATCGAAGA